>Ga0209880_1000308_pt1 | contig 12444 bp, 13 predicted proteins | sample PersoiDNA2013191_FD_185803 | JGI IMG/M metagenome (GOLD analysis project Ga0209880, IMG submission 185803) | Permafrost soil microbial communities from the Arctic, to analyse light accelerated degradation of dissolved organic matter (DOM) -... | ecosystem: Environmental > Terrestrial > Soil >... | reverse complement strand
CGCCGGCCACCTTGCCGAACACGATCAGTTCAGTCAGAGAGTTCGAGCCCAGCCGGTTGGCCCCGTGGATGCCCACGCTGGAGCATTCGCCGACCGAATACAGGCCCGGCAACGACGATGCCGTCTTGCCGTTGGCCAGGATTCCGCCCATGGTGTAATGCACCGCCGGCAGCACCGGAATCGGCGTGTGCACCGGATCGACACCGAGGAATTCCTCCGCCAGTTCGCAGATCAGCGGCAGGCGCTCGTGCAGTTTCGCCGCGCCGAGGTGGCGCAGATCCAGATTTACCACCGCGCCATGCGGACCCTCGATCGTCCGGCCCTTCTTTTTCTCGTGCCAGAAAGCCTGGCTCAAGCGGTCGCGCGGCCCAAGTTCCATCGCCTTGTTGCGCGGCGACGGCTCGGGCGGTCCGAGTCCATAGTCCTGCAGATAGCGATAACCGTCCTTGTTAAGCATAAAACCGCCTTCGCCGCGGCACGCCTCGGTGAACAAGAGGCCGGTGCCCGGCATGCAGGTCGGGTGATATTGCATGAATTCCATGTCGCGCAGCGGCACGCCATGGCGGTAGGCAAGCGCCATGCCGTCGCCGGTGACGATGCCGCCGTTGGTATTCTCGCGGAACACGCGACCGGCACCCCCGGTGGCGATGATCACCGCTTTCGCCTGGATCAGCGTGAACTCGCCGGTGGCGATCTGGATCGCGAGCACGCCCTGGCAACGGCCGTCCTCGACCATCAGGTCGGTGCAGAAGTACTCGTCGAAGCGCTTGATCGAGGGATACTTGATGGAAGTCTGGAACAGCGTGTGCAGCATGTGAAAGCCGGTCTTGTCCGCGGCAAACCAGGTGCGCTCGATCTTCATGCCGCCAAAGGCGCGCACGTTCGCATGGCCGTCCTCCTTGCGGCTCCACGGGCAGCCCCAATGCTCCATCTGCACCACCTCTTCGTGGGCGTGGGCAACGAAGTACTCGACGACATCCTGCTCGCACAGCCAGTCGCCGCCGTGCACGGTGTCATCAAAATGATAGTCCAGGCTGTCGTCTGCCCGTGTCACCGCGGCGGCACCCCCTTCCGCCGCCACTGTATGGCTGCGCATCGGGTAGACTTTGGAAATCAGCGCGATTTTCAGCGTCGGATCGGATTCTGCGGCCGCGATCGCCGCCCGCAAGCCGGCGCCACCCGCGCCTACAATTGCTACATCTGCCTTGTAAACTTCCACTGCTTACCTCCCCTTCTACGCGTGACGACCTGATGATTGTAACTCCAGATAAGATATTGCATTGGAAGCCAAGTGCGTGTACGCTGAACATGTATATGCCATACCTTTTTATAATCGCAGCCGCCGCCCGCTCCCTGTTCGAGACAGTGCTCGCGATCCGCTATTGGACGGCTGGGCTGCTTAAGGTCGAACTGGCAACACACTGCAAGTCGATCGTGGCGATGAAAACCTGCGCTTGCCGACGCCAACGAATGGGCACAGGTCAAGGACAAGCCGGACCAGCTGGTCCGATGAGTGCGCGTCCTATGAAACGCAGCCAGGCGTTGATTTCGCTATCGCGCGAACATCACGCGGCACTGGCGCTCGCCCGCCGCGCCGTCGCGGCCTCCCGCGACGTTTCCTTGATGCGTGAACTCGCCGTTGCACTTCCGGAGCTATTCGCACGCGAACTGAAGCCGCGTTTCCGCATCGAGGAGCAGCTGCTGCTACCGCCGCTGCGTGACGCCGGAGAGCATGCGCGCGCCGCGCGGATACTCGAGGAACATCGGCAGCTGCGCGCCCTCGCGCATGCCACCGGGCGTGGCGATCCGGCAAGCCTGGAGTCCTTCGGCCTGCTGCTCGAGGCGCACGTCTGGTTCGAGGAGCGCGAACTGTTTCCGCTCGCCGAAGCCATTCTCCCGGCGGCCGCGCTTGCCGCTGTTGCGGCTTGCGTCGCCGCCAAACCCACGCCGCACGTCTCAGACACCACAGGAGCCTAAACCATGGCCAGCGCCCCCCATCTTCACCTCTCGCCCGACGCAATCTATCCATTCGACGCTCGCGCTATCGCCAAACGCTTCCGGCATGCCGCGATCTTCGGCGCGCTGGATGCTCTGAACCCAGGCGAAACCATGCGCTTCGTCAACGACCACGACCCGCTGCCGTTGCTCGACCAACTCAGCGCGCGGTACGGCGAAAAAGTCAGTATTCGCTATGTGCAGCGCGAGCCCGGGGCGATCGCGATCGACTTCGTGAGGAACTGACGCCGCGTCGGTGCCCGCGCACGTTTTAGTCCTCGCCGCAGAAAGGAGCTTTCATGGCCATCCCCCACGCAGCATCTGGTGAATTGATAGGTGTTCGGCCACTTGGTGCGGCGTTGCGACAGACCAGTTCAAGTACCTTGGTCAGGGATTTCGCCGTTGGCTCGTTGCGAACGGAGGTTATGGGAGTCGGGACACTGCGTCGCCACACTCGCCTGCATGAGCGAAAATACAGCTCTCGCTGCGACGATGAGCAATCGGTCCTTAGGATTTTCGCCTAGCCCCGAGGCGAGCGCGCGGAAGATCTGCCAATTCGCCAGCACCATTCTCGGAACGGTCCGCCACGACCTCCCGCATGGAGATCCTGGAACAGAGATTCAGTGACGATTATGACGGAAACCGATCACCCCCCGCAGCCTGAAGGGCATCCGAACAGCGCGCGCCCGCGTCGAGCGATTGCTGGTGATTCGATCTTTTTTCCGATGGCGACGGTCTACGCGATCTTCGTTTTGCCCGCGTCCGTGTTCGCGATGCTCGGGCTCACGGGCGCATTCCCGGCGCTGGCATCCACCACCGGACACGCACACGAGATGCTGTTCGGTTTTGCCTTGGCCGTGGTGGCCGGCAATCAGCTCGGCCCCATCCCCATGCTGCGCCTCGCTCTGTTGGCCGGGCTCTGGGTGATCGCGCGCGCAACGTTTCTCTGTGCCCCGCAAAGCATAGCGGCCACCGCGGCGAATATCGCATTCGCCGCGCTGCTTGCGGCGCAGCTTGCGCCGCGGTTATTCGGGGCCGCAAAAAAGTGGCGCAACCAGGCGCTGCCGTTAGTGCTGACGGCGATTTGCGCCAGCGGCATCGCATTTCAACTTGCCCAGCATGCCGGGTTCGCTGCCGCCGGGCACACCATACTCATAGTTGCAGTTTTACTTTTTGCGCTGCTGCTGCTGTTCATGGGCGGACGGCTCATCGCGCCGACGGTCGCCGGCCAGTTCTATCGGCAAGGCGGCAAGCTCGACGCCCGCGTGCAACCGCGCATCGAAGGCGGGCTGCTGGTCGCCATGGCGGTCGCCGCCGCGGCGTCGCTGTTCGCCAGCTGGTCGCCGTTCGCCCTGTTGGCGGCCGCTGCAACGGCCGTCGCCGGAGCGCTCTCGACGGTGCGCCTGCTGCGCTGGCGCCTTTGGGTGCTGCGCGGCAGGCCAGATCTGCTCTGCCTCGCGGCTGGTTACGGCTGGCTCGCCATCGGCTTGTTGCTGTACGGCGCCGCGCTCGCGGCGGGCCGTTACCAGACCACTGCGCTGCACATCATTATGGTGGGTGCCCTCGGCACGCTCACGCTCAACGTGATGGCCATGACGTGGACACTCAAGGCGCGGCAGGATCCGTCGCGTGCCCGCGTGCGGGTCGGGGCGACGATCCTCATCGGTGCGGCGGCGCTGACGCGCGCGCTGGCGGGTCTGGCGGTATTTGATCCTCAAATGCTGCTCGTGATTGCAGCGACGGCCTGGAGCAGTGCGTTCGCCTTGCTGCTTGTATTGTTCGTTCGCCTTCGCACCCGTACGCCCGCAGGTATGAACGCCAAGGCGTCTGCGCATGGCCGTTGACTGGCTTCCCGCGACTCTGCGCTCAAATTCTCGCGTCGTCATAGCAACTGTCGCCCTCATGGCTCGCTGATAGCATGCGGCAATCACCGGCCGAACCCGCGTCGCCCGCAGACTCGCGCTCAGGTATGGTGCAGGCGCGACACGAGCTTGCCGTTGTGGCGCCGTTTCGGCTGGACCTCACCGTGAGCGCGCTCCGGCGCCTGTCCACCAACATGGTGGATGTGCTTACCGCGGACGGAGCATACGTTCGCGTGCTCGGCGGCGCGCGTGCGCCCGTGTTCGTGCGCGTCGCGCAGACGGGGCCCGAGGTGTTCACCGTCATACTCGAGGGAAGCCCGAGCGAGCACGCGCAGGCACTCGCGCTGGTGCGGCGGATGCTCGGCGTGGATCGCGACCTCGCATCCTTCAATCGAGCAGCGAAGCGGATCCCGTGGCTCGCGCCACTGGCGCATCGCATGCTCGGCGTGAAGCCGCCACGCTATCCGACGCTCTGGGAGGCATGCGTCAACGCGATCGTGTTTCAACAACTGAGCCTCTTCGCGGCCAGCGCGATCATGCGTCGCCTGCTGCTTGCGCTCGCGGCGCCGTTCGAGCGCAAGGGCTTGACGTTGTACCAGTTCCCGAGCGTCGAGCGCGTACTGGAGGCGAAGGAAGACATAGGACGTGCGGCCGGCCTTAGCGCGAGCAAGCTGGCGACGTTGCGGCGCGTGGGCGAGGCGCTCGCGTCGGGTGCGCTCGACGAGGCGATGCTGGAGGAGCGCGCCAGTCCTGACGCCGCGGCGCTGCTCCGGCAGATCAAAGGCATCGGCCCGTGGACGGCGACGGTTATCCTGTTGCGCGGACTCGGCCGGCTGGACGTGTTCCCGATGAATGACAGCAGCGTCGTGCGCAATCTCACGCTCGTCTCACGGGCCATGCCCTTCGACGTCGCGGCAACGCTGGAGGCGCTCGGAGCACAGCGAGGCATGCTGTATTATCACTTGCTGCTCGCCCGACTGGAGGCGACCGGCGAGGTGGGGCGGGCGTCCGGTCCGGCTGCGCTCGGGGAGGAGAAGTGACGAGCGTGGAGAGCCGCATCGAACTGGCTCGTGTCGGCGTCAGCAGCCCGCGGACTGAAGCTCACCCGATGAACCACCGGTTTGCCAAGCTTCGCGTTGCCCCTGTCCGTAGCTCTCGACAGGGCAATTCATGAGGTCAGGCGTTGCTTCGCATCGCGCGCACGCCGATGTAACCCTTGATTGCCGCGATCGCGAGTGGCACGGCGCCGAAGATGATGAATACCAGATCGCCCGGAAGGCGCAGCCATTCGATCAATCGCGCGGTTGCGGAGCCCATGTACGCCAAGCTGCGGGCGTGCCAGTAGCCGTGCTGGACCACATCCCATACCTGCAGCACGCCACCGGGGAACAGGTTCATCGCGACCATCATCAACAAGCCGATGTTGGTGCCCCAAAAGCCGACCTTGACGTATTTTTCCATGCTCGCCCAGCGGGTCTCGTCGGTTGTCTGGCGCAGCACGAACACCAGCATCGCGAGAGCCAGCATGCCGAACACGCCCATCAGCGCGGCGTGGCCATGGTTGGGGGTGAGAATGGTGCCGACTTCGTAGTAGCTCACGATCGGCAGGTTGATCAGGAAGCCGAACATGCCGGCACCGACGAAGTTCCAGAAGCCCACCGACATCAGGAAATAGAACGCCCACTTGTGCGGAACGGCGATCGGCTTGCCGCACACGTCGCACTGGCCGCGGGTGGTGCGCACGAAGTGCCAGGCATCCAGCGTGAGCAGCGTCAGCGGCACCACTTCCAGTACCGAGAACATCGCCGACATCGCCATGTTGAAGTGGGTTTGACCTGTGAAATACCAGTGGTGGCCGGTCCCGATGAGGCCGCCGAGGAAGTACAGGATGGCGTCCAGGTAAATCACCCGCAGCGCGGTATTGCGACGCGTCAGGCCGAGTTGAAAGAACAGCAGCGCAACGACAGTGGTGGCGAAGAATTCGAAGTAGCCTTCCACCCACAGGTGGATGATCCAGAAACGCCAGGTGTCGACGACGGTGAAATTGGTCTTGGCGCCGAAGAACAGCGCCGGCAGGTAGAACACCGGAATCGCCAGCGACGCATACAGGAACATGCGGGCCAGCGGGCGCGCCTGCGGGTCGGCCACCGCGCTTGGCCGCGCCAGCCACCACAGAATCGCGAACCAGGCCAGCAAACCGGCCACCAACAGATACTGCCAGAAGCGACCGATCTCCAGGAATTCCCAGCCCTGGTTGCCGAACCAGAACCACCAGTCGCCGAGCAGACCGGTCATGCCCAACCATTCTCCGAGCAGGCTGGCACCGATGACCAGCGCGAACGCCACGAACAGCAGATGGACCGCGGTCGCAAGCCAACGCGGCTCGTCGGCGCGCAGTGAACGTGCCAGGAACAAGGCGGCCGCCACGTACGCGGTGGCGATCCAGAAGATCGCGGTCTGCAGATGCCAGGTACGCAGCAGGTTGCTGGGAAAGATGTTTTCCAGCTGGAAGCCGTAGAAACTGCTGGGATCGGCGCGAAAGTGGGCGACCCCGCTACCGACCAGGGCCTGTGCGAGGAACAACAGGGCCACGACGACGAAAAATTTCACCAGTGCGCGCTGCCCGGCGCTCGCCTGCCCCGGAATCATTTGCGGATGGACGTGCTGGCCGCGCGTGACCCAGCCCAGATTATCGAATTTGCCGAACGCCAGCAGCACGGCGGCAATGCCGGCGAGCAACACGAGCAGGCTCAGAGCGCTCCACAGCAATGCGCCGGGAGTCGGCCGATTGCCAACGTCTGGATCGTACGGGAAGTTGTTGGTATAGGAGAAGTCGTCGCCCGGACGGTTGGCGACCGAAACCCACGCCGCCCAGGTGATGAACGCGGTGAGCTGATGCAACTCCGCAGGGTCGGTGATCAGGTCGGGCTTGAGGCCGCCATTGCCGACCGGGTCGTGGAAGTAGCGGGTCCAGTAGCCGATCTGACTGCGATAGGCCTGGGCTTCCGGCTCCGTCAAATGAAGCGTGTCGCTGGCTGCGTCGTAGCGGTTGGTTTTCAGCGTCACCGCGACTTCGCTGCGTATTGCCGCCATTTGCATCGGCGTCAGCGCCGCCAGCGGCTGGCCGTATTGCCGCTGCGCCAGCGCCGCGGCGGTGTTCTCACCGATGCGGTGCAACGCTTCGGCGGAATAGTCCGGCCCGAGGTAGGCGCCATGGCCCCAGATGGTGCCGTTGTCCATCAGACCGTAGCGCAGGAACAAGGCTTGCCCGTTGCTGATGTCGTCGCCGGTGAACACGCTGGTGCCGCTCGCGTCGACGATTCGCGCCGGAATCGGCGGAGCATTGCGATAGGCCAGCAGGGTGATAGCGATCAGGCCGGTAAGGCCGACTACCATTACGAGCATTACCGAGCGTATCCACCACGGCGACAGCGGCGATTCTTCCGGTTCGCTCCCGGTTTGTGCCGCATCGCTCATGATGCTATCTCCAGACAAGGACGGTCAGTGCCTGCATAATGTAGGCGCAAGTACGATGAAAATCAAGAAACGGGCAGCGGATGAGCGCAAGAATCGCAGCGAACAATGTCGGGCTCAAGCGAGCCTGCCGCTGCGGGGGACGGCACCCGAATCCTGGTCGACAGCTTGTGGCCGCGGGAGTCAAGAATGCCTGACGCCCGCTGTCGAGTTGTGGAAGCCTGCGATAATTGAGGACACCCCATCATGGCCGCAAAATTCAAAGTTGGCGATCACGTGACCTGGAACTCGGAGGCCGGCCATGTCAGCGGTAAGATCATCAAGGTGCATAAAAAAGATGCCGATTACAAAGGATACACGCATCACGCGAGCCCGGATGATCCACAGTACGAGATCAAGAGCGACAAGACCGACCATGTCGCGATGCATAAGGGCGCGGCGCTGAAGAAGACAAGCGTCTAAGAGAACGTCCGGCGAAGCCAAGTCGGAATATGCCCATGAGCGGAAACATCGACTACAGCCTGGGCCGCATTTCCATTGACGCCCGCCCCGGCGGCGCGTATAACATGTAGCTGACATACATGTTAAATGGAGAGGGAGATGGACACGCAACGCCTTGTCTGGAGCATTACGCTGATTGGGATCGCGATAATCGCGGCGGCATTCCTGTATGTGGTGGCGCGATCGGGCACGCTCCTGCAATTCGAGAGCGTCCAGAAAAAGGCCTATGGCATTCGCCGCTGGTTCTTCTGGGCCCTGGTTGTGCTTGGGATCGGCACCGCTTATGCGACGCTGGCGGAATTTCCCATTCCCGACCAGCACGTGCCGAGCGCAGGCGCGCGGGTCGTAGACGTGGTCGGCAAGCAGTGGTCCTGGGAGCTTTCCGCGAACCAGTACACCGCCGGAGTCCCGGTGGAGTTTCGGGTTACCTCGAACGATGTCAACCACGGCTTCGGCATTTACGACCCGAATGGCCGGTTGATTGCGCAAACCCAGGCGATGCCGGGCTTCACCAACCGCCTCGTCCACACTTTCACGGAACCAGGCAAGTACCGGGTGCTCTGCCTGGAGTACTGTGGGTTGGTTCATCACAACATGATCACGGAGTTCGAAGTCGTTGCCGCGCCGCAGGGGGGCAAGTCATGAGCGCACTGCATCAGTCGACCGAGACCCTGTCGCGCCAGGAGCGCGTCGTTCTCAACCTCTATGTGATCACGGGGCTTGCCGTGCTCGTCCTGATGATGCTTGGCGGCATCGCGATGCGCATGTCGCAAGGCACCTGGATCGAGTTGCCGCCCGATCTCTTCTACCAGATCATGACCGCGCACGGGGCCGCGATGGTCGGCATCGCAGGCTTAACCTCGAGCGCGGTGATGTGGTACTTCCTGCGCAAGTACGTAAGCCTGTCGCCCGGAATATTCCTTGCGAACTACGTGCTGTTCATGGTCGGCGCCGTGCTCATCCTCGGTTCGATCTTTATCCTGCAATTTGGCGGCGGCTGGACCTTTCTCTATCCACTGCCGGTGAAGTCGAACGGAATGTGGAGCGTGCACGCCGCGGCAGGGTACATGCTGGGTTTGATATCCATTGGCGTGGGGTTCCTGCTGTTCTACCTCGACGCGACGCTGGCGATCCTGCGCGTGTACGGCAACCTCGGGCGTGCGCTGGGGTTGCAATGGCTGTTCAGCGGCGATATCGACAAGTCGCACCCGCCGACCGTGGTGGCGAGCACCATGGTGATCATCGCCAACGGTATCGGTACGCTGTGCGGTGCTGTGGTGCTGGTATTGTGCCTGGTGAATGCCTATGTACCGGCATTCGAACTGAACCCGCTGCTCGCCAAGAACATGATCTATTTCTTCGGCCACGTGTTCATCAACGCTTCGATCTACATGGGCGTGATCGCCGTCTACGAACTGCTGCCCCGCTATAGCGGCCGGCCCTGGGGCGTGTCGCGGCCGTTCCTGTGGGCGTGGGCGGCGAGCACCGTCATGGTGCTCATCGTCTACCCGCACCATCTGCTGATGGATTTCGTCATGCCGCACTGGATGCTGGCGATGGGGCAGATCATTTCGTTCACGAGCGGACTGCCCGTGCTCGCGGTTACCGCTTACGGCGCGCTGACCAACGTGCACCGCTCCGGCATTCGCTGGAGCATGCCGGCCAAGCTGTTGCTGCTGTCCATGTTCGGCTGGGCGGCGGGCATCATCCCCGCCGTCATCGACGGCGTCATCAGCGTCAACAGGGTCATGCACAACACGCTTTGGGTGCCGGGGCATTTCCATTTCTATCTGCTGCTCGGACTCTGGGCCATGCTGTTTGGCTTCATGTACCACGTGATCCGGACGCGTGCCGACGAGCCCGACAGCGCGGTCGACCAACTCGGCTTTTTCGCGTACCTCGCCGGCGGGCTGGTCTTCTCGGGCATGCTGTTGATGGCGGGCCAGGCGAGCGTGCCGCGTCGCTGGGCGGTGCACGCGCCGGAATGGGTTCCGTATGCGTCTGCGGCCTCGCTCGCGGCGATTCTGGTGGTTCTCGCCACGATCCTGTTCGCGGTGCGCATCGTCAGCGGCTTGTTGCGGGCGCCGAATGTCGGCACTGCGCACTAGCAGCGCAAGCGTCGCGCTCGTTCTCGCGGGAGCGGCGCTCCTTGCGGGCGCCACCGACGGGTTCCAGGCGTTTACTTCCGAGGCCGCGAGGCGCGTCGCGGTTCATGAGCGGCCGGTGATGGTTCCGCCGGTTGCGCTCGAGACGCAGGCCGGTGATCGAATCAACCTCGCTGAACTGCGCGGCAAGTGGTTGCTGGTTGATTTCATCTACACGGGATGCCGCACGCTGTGCCTGTCCCTCGGTTCCGACTTCGCCCGGCTGGAAGGTGAATTGACGCGTCCGATCGCGAGCGGCCGGGTACGGCTCTTGAGCGTCAGCTTCGACCCGTCCAATGATTCCCCGCGCGAGCTTGCCGCGTACCTTGAGCGCTTTCACCGCCGCGGCCCCGGCTGGCTCGCGGCACGGCCCACGAACGAGGCCGGACTCATCGAGCTGAAGCGGCGTTTCGGCGTCACCGTCGTGCCCGACGGCCTCGGTGGCTACACCCACAATGCCGGCATTCACCTCGTCGATCCTCAAGGCCGCATTGTCGAAATCCTGGACTTCGGCGCGCAGCAACCCCTCATGCAAAGCCTGCGCCGATTCGGTGTGATGTGATCCCGACGAGACGTACCGCGCCGGTTGCGGCCCTCCTCTTTCTCGCGTTGGCGTTGCCGCCGGTGCGCCACGCGCTCGAGGCGAGCATGACCGCGCAGATGCTGGTGCAACTTCCGCTGCTCGCCGGCGTGGGATACCTGCTTGGGCTTGCGCTACCCGTGCGCGTGGCAGCGTCGCTGGCGAGCTGGAACCATCGCGGTGTCACTGGATTCGTGCTCGCAAGCCTCGCCAGCGTGTTTTGGATGCTGCCACGTCTGCTTGACGCCTCGGTGACCGAGCCGGCGGTCGCCGCGATCAAGTTCCTGTCGCTGCCGTTGCTGGTGGGCCTGCCGCTCGCGCAGTCCTGGCCTCGCTCGAGCTTCGTCGTCCGCGGGGTATTCCTGCTCGAGCTGATCGCCACCTTGTTCCGCCTCGGCTGGCTGTACCTGGTCTCGCCGGTGCGACTGTGCAACAACTACCTGCTCGACGACCAGCAGCGACTGGGCCAGATACTGATCGCCGTCGGCGCAATACTGCTCCTATGGATCGCCTGGAAGCTGCTGTGGGGACGGTTCGATCTGACTCGATATGCCGGCGAGTGGACGGGCGGCGGAAGCGTGCCACCGCGGCCCGCCGTCACCAATTTTCCGAGGAGACCCTGAATGGCAAAAATCGAAGGCAACTGTCGCCATGTCTGTGAAGCAACCGAGTTCGTCACGATCGTCACAACCGGAGATGACGGTCCCCACGTGGTCGGCAATTGGGGCAATTACATGCGCGCCCTGGGCATCGGCGCGGATACGATTGTTCTTCCCGCCGGCCGCTATCGTCAGACGGAGCAGAACCTCCGGAAGAACAACCGCGTACAGCTGCTGGTCGCTTCCAGGAAGGTGCAAGGAACTCGCAGCCCAGGTCAAGGCTACCTCATCGTCGGCACCGCCGAGATCGTCAGTTCGGGCGAAATTGCGGATGCGGTGAAGGCGAAATTTCCGTGGGCACGGGGCGCGCTGGTGATACACGTCGAGGAAGTGACGGCGCAGCTATGACAGGAGGGATCGGGCATGTCGATGCAATACCCCGCGTTTTTTGACAAGGTAAAGCCGATCGTCCTTTACGATCCGCTGGCCGTCGTGACGGCAGCCGGTTCCGAGCGTCGCGGCCTCTGAGCTATTCCGAGCGCGGGTCCTTCACGGGGTTCCAGGAGGAGCGACCCGAGGAAGGGAGCGTCAGGCGAGTCGATGATCAGCAGAGTACCTGCTGCAGCGGGTGCTGGCCTGACCTGACCTGACGGAAATCTATTTCTTTTTTGGCTTCTTGCTGTTCTGGCGTATCCAGGCGGCGAAGTCCGGTTCGGTCAACTCTCCGGCTGCGACAGCGAGCATCGCCTTGGTCGCTTCGATCTGGCTGGCGCAAAGCCGGTAGCCGTTCAGCGCGAGAAACAGGCCGACTGCCAGGAATGCGGCCCGCTTGTTGCCGTCGACGAAGGGATGGTTTTTCGCCAAACCGACGCCATAGGCCGCAGCCAGCGACGCGATGTCGGGGTTCTCATACGCTGCGAGATTTTCCAGCCGTGCAAGGGCCGATTCGAACAAGCCTTCGTCGCGCATCCCGGCAGCGCCCCCATGCTCGGCCAGACTTTCGTCGTGCAGCAGCACCAGCGCGGTCTTATCGACCCAGCGCCACCTGCGGCTCATTTCGCAAGTGCGCGCAGGGTGTCGCGATACTCGTGCATGATCTCGCGGCCCGTCTCAAGCTCGACGCCAAGCTCGAATATCCGGCACGCGGCGATAAACGCCCCGGTGTCGCCATGCTCGCCCTGCACTGAGGGCGGCAAGTCTTTCGCGATCTCGATTGCGCGTGCGATATTTTCGGGCTGATTAAACTCAATGTCCGGGCTGTCTGTGTTCGGCTGCACGTTGGCAGGGAT
>Ga0209880_1000306_pt1 | contig 12466 bp, 15 predicted proteins | sample PersoiDNA2013191_FD_185803 | JGI IMG/M metagenome (GOLD analysis project Ga0209880, IMG submission 185803) | Permafrost soil microbial communities from the Arctic, to analyse light accelerated degradation of dissolved organic matter (DOM) -... | ecosystem: Environmental > Terrestrial > Soil >... | reverse complement strand
CCTTGCGTGCCAAAGGTTCGGTCATATTTTTCAGCGGCCGCGCGGCCTCTTCATCAGCGCCAACGATCGCGGACGCATTGCCGAATTGCTGCACAATTGGCCTTATGTGGCGAAGCTCATCGTCGTCACCGACGGCGAGCGCATCTTGGGTCTCGGCGATCTCGGCGCCAACGGCATGGGCATTCCGGTCGGCAAGCTCTCGCTCTATGCCGCCTGCGCCGGCATTCATCCCAAGCTCTGCCTGCCGGTGATGCTCGATGTCGGCACCAACAATCAGACGCTGCTCGACGATCCTTACTATGTCGGCTTGCGCCAGAAACGGCTTAGCGGCGCGGCCTATGACCAATTCGTCGATGAGTTCGTGACCGCTGCGCGCGCCGCTTTTTCCGGCGTGCTGATTCAATTCGAGGATTTCGCCAATCATTCGGCTTTTCAACTGCTGCACAAATATCGCGACAAGATTCCCACCTTCAACGACGACATCCAGGGTACGGCTTCGGTGGCGCTGGCGGGCTTGTTCTCGGCTTTGCGTGTGACCGGCGGCAAGCTTTCCGAGCAGAAGGTGCTCTTTCTCGGCGCCGGCGAGGCGGCAACCGGCATCGCCGACCTAGTGGTTTCGGCCATAAAGGCGGAAGGGGCGAGCGAAGCCGAGGCGCGCTTGCGCACCTGGCTGGTGGATTCGCGCGGCCTGGTCGTAAAAAGCCGCTCTGGCCTGACCGAGCACAAGCTTGCCTATGCCCACGAGCACCCGCCGATCGACGACTTCCTGACGGCGATCCGCACGCTCAAGCCGACCGCGATCATCGGCGTTGCGGCGGTTGGCGGCACTTTCACGCCCGAGGTGCTGCAGACGATGGCGAAGATCAACAAGCGGCCGATCATATTTGCCCTCTCCAACCCGACATCGAAGGCCGAATGTTCCGCCGAAGAGGCCTACCGGCACACCGGTGGACGCGCGCTGTTCGCATGCGGCAGTCCCTATGATCCGGTAAAGCTGGACGGCAAGACGTTCGTGCCGCGCCAGGGCAACAATTCCTACATCTTCCCCGGTGTCGGACTCGGCGCCATCGCGAGCGGGACGCGGCTGATAACCGACGAGATGTTCATGGCCGCCGCCCACACGCTGGCGCAGCTCGTTAGCGAAGCGGACCTCGATCAGGGCAGCCTCTACCCCGCGCTCCCGCGCATCCGCGAGGTTTCAGCCCGCATCGCCGCGGCGGTTGCCGAAGTTGCTTACCAACGCGGTCTTGCCGCCGGGCAGCCGCCGAAGGACCTGCTCGCATACGTACAGTCGCAAATGTACGACCCGCGCTATTGAACGATCGCGGAAAATAAGCGAGGCCCCGCGCGACCGCAGTCGCACGGGGCCATTTTCGGCCGATGTCGAGTTGGCTGTAAGAAATCCGGGCCAATCGTTGCGGGGGACAAACGGCACCGTGGCGCCAAACAAAACACCTAAGCGGGCGCCGTCGAACGCGGCCCAGGCCGTGATCGGGAATGTGCGGCTTAGCCATCCCGACCGCGTCTATTGGGAAGACGCCGGCGTCAGCAAGCGCGATCTTGCCGAGTTCTATTCGCATATTTGGAAGTGGATGCGCCCGCATGTCACCGGGCGCCCGATCGCGCTTCTGCGCTGCCCGGAGGGCGCGGCCGGGCAATGCTTTTTCCTGAAGCATGCCGCGGCCGGCATCGCCACCGAGCACCTGCATCTGGTCTCCGAAAAGGGCGACAAGATCATCTCGCTCGACGATCTCGCCGGCTTGATCGCGCTGGTGCAGGCGGGCGTCCTGGAAATCCACACGCGCGGCACCACCAGCGGCGACCGCGAGCGCGCCGATCGGCTGGTGTTCGATCTCGATCCCGGGCCGGGCACCGGCTGGAGCGACGTGGTCGCCGCCGCGCGCGAGGTGCGCGAGCGGCTCGCGCGCCTGAAGCTCAAGAGCTTCGTCAAAACGTCCGGCGGCAAGGGCCTGCATGTGGTGCTGCCGATCAAGCCGACGCCCTGGGATGAAGCCAAGGATTTCGCCCACGCCATCGCCAACCGCATGGCGACGGATGAGCCCGCGCGCTACACGGCGACCGCCACCAAGAGCAAACGCAACAAGCGTATTTTCGTCGACTACTTGCGCAATAGCCGCGAGGCGACGGCCGTGGCGCCCTACTCCACCCGCGCGCGGCCGGGCGCGCCGGTTTCCACGCCGATCGAATGGTCCGAACTCGGCGCACTCAAGGGCGCCAACCAATATACCGTGCTCAATCTGCCGGTGCGGCTTGGCCGCCTGCGCAAGGACCCTTGGGCCAATATCGGGCGCTTAAGGCAGAAACTGCCAAAGTTCGCATAATGGAATTCCGGAACCGGCCCGCGCGTTGAGAAGTGTACGCATTCGCGCATCGCGCCGAAAAAACCTTAAACGCGCGGCGACCGGAACCATTGTTCAACGACGCGGTTAACGAAGCAGCGGATTTCAAGACCGCTTTCAAGACTTCATGATCGGATCGGCTCATGCCCCGCGCGATGTGGGTGGCGGCAGGCTTGGCGCTTGCGTGCAGCGTCGTGGGCGGGGACGCCTCGGCGCAGGACTCGCAACAACTTTTAGGCGTCGCCTCCTATTACAGCGAGAATTATACCGGCGCTGTGGCATCCGGCCCGCTCTACGATCCGAAACAATTCACCGCCGCGCACCGCACCCTGCCGTTTGGCACCCGATTGCGCGTCACCGACTCCATGACTCATCTCAGCGTGGACGTGGTCGTTACCGATCGCGGACCGTTTATCGACGGCCGCATGCTCGATCTGTCGTTCGCCGCCGCCGCTGAATTGCACATGATCGAGCGCGGGCTAATCGACGTGACGGCGGCGGTGCAGTAGTCTAGCGCCGGGGCTTGTAGCGTCTGTTAGATTCAACACGTAAGGCCCCCGATCTTTGCTTTTAACCTTGCTCTTAAGAGTTCGTGATCGGGTAAACTCATGACTTGGCGAATGGTCGCGGCAGCAGGCTTAGTATTCGTCTGCGGCTTGGCGAGCGGAGAAGCATCCGCGCAGAACCCAAAAACTATTTCCGGTGTCGCCGCCTATTACAGCAAAGACTATCAAGGAACGACCGCGTCCGGCGAGCATTACGATCCGAATAAATTCACCGCCGCGCACCGCACTTTGCCGTTCGGCACCCGCGTCCTCGTCACCGACCCCCGGACCAGCCGCAGCGTCGTGGTTACCGTCAACGACCGCGGACCGTTCAACAAAGGCCGTATGATCGATCTGTCACTTGCCGCCGCCAAGGCGCTGCACATGACCGATCGCGGTCTGATGAAAGTGACGGTGGCGGTGCAGTAGCCCGCTAGATTACGCCGGCGGGAATACCATCAGCAAACTGATCGATGGCGAGCAGCGCACCCAGACTTCCGGCGGAGCGGCGGACGCCGCCGCACCGTGCCGCAGATGCACGGTATTCTCGTCGGCCAGCGCCATGAAGATCGTTTGTCCGGCGCCCGGCTCCGGCGCCGGCGCCGTGTAGGTGAACCAGTGCCGGCTGTAATTGCCTTCCATGCGCTTGCCGCCGGGCGTGACGATTTTCGGTCCGCGGATAGTAAAACGGCGGCCGTCGCTGTGGCACCAGTTGCCGTCTATCGCATCGGCGAAGGCGGGGCGCGCGAGCATCGTCAGTCCCAGCGCGGCGGTGAGTATTTTAAGTCGATGGCCAACCATGGTGTGCCCCCGCGCGCTGTGAATGTTAAACCCGCTTTGCGCTATACTACTCAAAGCTTGCGTCCCCCGTCATGTCCTACCGATTCCGCCGCCCTGCCTCACAAGGAAAATCCCATGCCCGCCAAGCGCCCGGCGCCCCGCCTTGTCCTGATCGACGAAGCGCACATGAACGATGCCCAGCGCGCGCTGCTGGAGGCGATCCGCTCCGGGCCGCGCGGCAAATCGATCACCCCGCGCGGGCCGTTCGCGGTCTGGCTGCACGCGCCGGAGTTCGGCCATCTGGCGCAGGCGCTCGGCGGCCATTGCCGCTACCGGACCGCGTTGCCGCCGCGGCTCTCGGAATTCGCGATTTTATGCACGGCGCGGCTCTGGCGCGCGCAGTACGAGTGGTTCGCACATGCGCCGATGGCGGAAAAAGCCGGCGTGAAGACAAAAACGATCGCGGCTTTGCGCGCCGGGCGCGAACCGACGTCCGCGCCCAAGGACGAGCGCGCGATCCATGCCTTCATCCGCGAGCTCTACAAAACCAACCGCGTGAGCGACCGCGTCTACAAGCGCGTGCACGCCTTCCTCGGCGATGCCGCCATGGTCGAGCTGGTCGGCATCCTCGGTTATTACGTGATGATCTCGATGACGCTCAACGTGTTCCGCATGATGCCGCCGGCGGACGCCGAATTATCCTTCGCCGAGTCGAAGTGACGGTCGTCACTTCATCTGCATGTCGCCCATGCCCGGCATGTCGCCGCCGCCGCTCTTGGCGCCGATCCCCTCGATGGCGAAATCGACATCGATCTTGCCGGCCTTGGCGAATTCAAGCGTCGCTTTGAAGCGCTCGCCTTGCACGAGTTGCTTCTTCAGGTCGACGAACATCACATGATATCCGCTCGGGTCGAACGTGACGGTCTGCCCCGGCTTGATCTCGAGGCCGCCGGCCACCGGCCGCATTCTCATCACGCCGCCGTCCATTTTCATCTCGTGCACTTCAAAGCTGCCGGAGATGCCCGTGGAGCCGCCGACCAGGCGGTCGGGCGCGGTTCCGCTATTGGTGATCTTCATATAGCCGCCGCCGACGCTGGCGCCTTTCGGAGTGGCGCGCGCCCAGGGATGGTCAATCTTCAAACTGCCGACGGTATAATCGTGAGCGAGCGCCGGCGACGTCGCCAAAGCGGCGCTCAGCGCGGCGATGATCAAAGCAGTGCGGTTCATCGTAGTCTTGCTCCTGACATGGCGGGCGAGCGCCTGGATCAAGCGCGGCCTGCGAATTGATGATGCGATTGCGAATGGCGTCAGGCGGCGGGCGGCCCGCGCGGTAACTGCGGGCCGCGAATGACCGGTCGGATGGCGGCCTCGATCGACGGCAGCGGCGCAATGACGCTGCATCCGGTATGCAGATAAGCGACAGTAACTTGTGGCGGGCCTACATACGTCTGCACGCAGCATTGCGTCCCGCAGCCGGCGGCGCAGGGGCAGCCACTGTCGTGGCCGGCCGGTGACGACGCGTGATCGACCGGCGCGGCCGCGGCGCACAGGCTTGACTCGAACGGGCCGCCGGCCGCCACCGACAGCGGCAACAGCAAGGCCTGCAACGCGACCACATAGGCCGCGGCCAGCGCGATAACTCGCCGGGTTCGGGCGGATTCGCTCATGGCCGCCAGTCTAGGCGGATGGCGTATGAGCGTCTACGTAAGCAACCGCGCGCCATGACCCGGTCGAACAGCCGTGAGCGCCGTGATAGACTTATCCGTCATGACCGGGGATGGATCTTCTTCGTCCGAGAGCGAGCCGCGGGTGGTGAAGTTCCCCCATGGCCGGGCCGGCGCACGCACGCCGGCGACGGTTCCGCCGCCAGTGGACGATCTTGCCAAATTCGAGCGCGGCGGTGGCGCCGACGACTATCGCCACCGCATGACCGTCAACGTCGTTGTCTTCGTGTTTATGATCGCCTTGATCGGCGCCGGCCTTTGGCTGGCCGACACCATGGCGCAGATGCGCAAGAACCAGGATTGCGTGTTGTCGGGGCGGCGCGGTTGCTCGCCGGTGGAGGTGACCAAGGACCGCTGGTGAGGCCCGTGCACGGGCAAAGCGGTGCAAGTCGGCAAGGCGTTTTGGCCGTTTGCCTCATTTTCCGTCAAATGCCGCCGCCATTGAACTTAACCCGGCGCTTCGCTATACGGGCTGCCAACCGTATGTCAGTGAATGGCCGTGCCGGGGGGATAGCGCGCAGGACCGGGCACCTTGGCCGTCCGATCGCTAGAACCCCAAATCAATCAGAGAGTTACCGATGTCTTCGACATTTGAAACCATCGCCAATATTATCGCCGAGACCTGCGATATTCCGCGCGACTCCATCACGCCCGAGAGCCACGCCATCAACGATCTTGGCATCGACAGCCTGGATTTCCTCGATATCGCCTTTGCCATCGACAAGGCGTTCGGGATCAAGCTGCCGCTCGAGCAGTGGACGCAGGAAGTCAACGACGGCAAGGCCACCACCGAGCAGTATTTCGTGCTCAAAAACCTGAGCGCCCGCATCGACGAGCTCGTCGCTGCCAAGGGGGCCTAAACCGCGCTATAGCCAAATGCGTATCGAGTATTTTCAGCTGATCGACCGGATCGTCGACCTCAATCTCGCCGATCGCAAGATCAGCAGCGAGGCGACGGTTCCGGCGGCAAGCACGATATTCGAAGGCCATTTCCCCGGCTATCCGCTGATGCCGGGCGTGCTGCTGATCGAGGCGATGGCGCAGACTTCGGGCTGGCTGGTGGTGGCGATGAACCGCTTCCAGCGCATGCCGTTCCTCGCCGCGGTGAAAGAGGCGAAGCTGCGCACCTTCGTCAAGCCCGGCGAGCTGCTGTCGATCGACGCCCGTCTGGAACATGACGGGTCCGGCTACGCGATCGTCGAGGCGAAAATCAGGGTCGAGCGCAAATTGATTTGCGACGCCGCGCTGACGCTGCGCGTGCTCGATTTCCCCAATGCGGAAATGGAACGGGAGATGCGCGACAGGGCGGCAACGATAGGACTTACCGTCGAGGCGCCCGCTGATGGCTGAGGCTGCCCGCGAAGCCTGGATCACCGGCGTCGGCATTGTCTCGTGCCTCGGCGAAGGGTCGCAAGCGCATTGGCAGAAGCTGATGGAGGCGCATCCGGGCGCCGACACCGCAACCTTCGCGCCGTTCATCGTGCATCCGCTGGCGCCGATCAATTTCGACGGGCAGATTCCCAAGAAAGAACAGCGCCAGATGGAGAACTGGCAGCGCATCGGTACTTACGCCGCCGGCCTGGCGCTCGATTCCGCCGGTGTCAAAGGCAAGCCCGAGATTCTCTCGCACATGGACATGATCGTCGCCGCCGGCGGCGGCGAGCGCGACCTCGCGGTGGACTCCACGATCCTGTCCGGCATGCCGCACGCGGCCAACCCGGCGGCCTTTCTCAACGAGCGCCTGATGAGCGACCTGCGGCCGACGCTGTTCCTGGCGCAGCTCTCCAATCTGCTGGCCGGCAATATTTCAATCGTGCATGGCGTGACCGGCTCGTCGCGCACCTTCATGGGCGAGGAATCGTCCGGCGTCGACGCCGTGCGCATCGCGCTTTCGCGCATCGTCGCCGGACAAAGCGATATCGCGCTGGTGGGCGGGTCACAAAATGCCGAGCGGCCCGACCTGCTGATCATCTATCAATTCGGCGGCATCAACTTGAAAGACCACTATGCGCCGGTCTGGGAGCGTGGCGGCAATGGCGCTATGGCGCTTGGATCGATGGGCGCCTTCCTGGTGATCGAGGCGCGCGAGCACGCCGAGAAGCGCGGCGCCAAACCGCTGGCGCGATTGTCGGCCGTGGTATCCGGCCGCGCCAACCGGCAGCCCGGCACCGTCGCGGCAAGCCTCAGGGGGCTTTGGGACAAGATCAAAGACAAGGTCAAAAGCGGCCACGCCGCGGTGCTGTCCGGCGCCACCGGTGTGAACCCCGCGACCGCCGAGGAGCGGGAATTTCTCAGCCAGCATGGCGACCTTGCCGTGCGCGCCACCGGTTCCTATCTCGGTCATGGACTGGAGCCGCAATTCCCGATGAATGTAGCGCTAGCAGCGGTCGCGGTCGGGCATGGTAGTCTGTTTCCACCCTGCGACTCGACCGGGCTGGAGCGACCGATGAGCGGGGACTTGAGCCAAGGCTTATTGGAACAAGTCCTGGTGACCAGTGTCGGACATTGGCGAGGCGAAGCCCTCGCTTTGGTCGAACGGGTCGGCTGAGGGAGGGCACAGATGTCATCGACAAAAGACAAAATGGGACGGCCGATCGTGGTGGTGACCGGTCTTGGCGTGGTCACCTCGCTTGGCGCCGGCAAGACCGACAATTGGGCCAAGCTGACCGCCGGCGAGTCCGGCATCCGCGCCATCACCCGTTTCCCGACCGACGGCCTCAAGACCCGCATCGCGGGCACCATCGATTATCTGCCGCCGCAGCCCTGCGCGGCCGCGCTGACCGAATGCTTCGCCGACCTCGCCGCCGAAGAAGCGATCGCCGAATCCGGCATCGGCGCCCGCGGCGAATTCCCAGGACCGTTGTTCCTTGCGGTGCCGCCGATTGAAGTAGACTGGCCGCAGCGGCTCGAAGTCAGCGCCAAGTCCGGCGCCAATGACAAGGTGACCTATAGCGACCTGCTACGCGCGAGCTCGCAGTTTCCGGCCTATCATCAGCGCTTTCTGTTGGGATCGGTGGCCGACCATCTTGCGGAAAAATTCGGCACACAGGGCTCGCCGATCTCGCTGTCCACCGCCTGCGCCTCGGGCGCCAGCGCGATTCAGCTCGGCGTCGAGGCGATCCGGCGCGGCGAGACGGATGCCGCGCTCTGCATGGGCACCGACGGCTCGATCAATCCCGAAGCATTGGTTCGCTTCTCGCTGCTTTCCGCGCTGTCGACCAGCAACGACAACCCGAAATCGGCCTCTAAGCCCTTCTCGAAAAACCGCGACGGTTTCATCATGGCGGAAGGCGCCGGCGCCTTGGTGCTGGAAAGTTATGAGGCGGCCAAGGCGCGCGGCGCCAAGATCCTGGGCGTGCTGGAAGGCTGCGGCGAGATGACCGACGCGTTCCACCGCACCCGCTCGAGCCCGGACGGCAAGCCGATCATCGGCTGCATGGCCAATGCGATCAAGGACGCCGGGCTCGTGCCCGACGACATCGACTACGTCAACGCCCACGGCACCAGCACGCCAGAAAACGACAAGATGGAGTATCTCGGCGTCTCCACCGTGTTCGGCGAGCGCATGAAGCGCGTGCCGATCTCCTCCAACAAATCCATGATCGGTCATACGCTGTCGGCGGCCGGCGCGGTCGAGGCGGTGATCTCGCTGCTCACGCTGCAGCACCAGCGCATTCCGCCCACCATCAATTACGACATTCCGGATCCGGCCATCCCGCTCGATGTGGTGCCCAACAAGGCGCGCGACGCGAAGGTGACGCACGCCATTTCGAATTCGTTCGGTTTCGGCGGGCAGAACGTCTCGCTGGTGATGGGGCGCGAGCCGGCGGCGTAAAGCCGCCCTCGCCTAGTCCGCCATGCGCTCCTTACGACTTATCGCCGATCGCAAGCTTGAACTTGCCGACGTGCCGGCCCCGCCGCCGCCCGGCGATGGCGAGGTGCAGATCCGCGTCAAGGCGGTCGCGCTCAATCACCTCGACCTGTGGGGCTTTCGCGGCATGGCCTTCGCCAAGCGCAAGCTGCCGCTGGTAGTCGGCGCCGAGGCATCCGGCGAGATCGCAGCGGCGGGCGCGGGCGTGACCGGTTTCAAACCGGGCGACAAGGTGGTGATGTATGGCGCCATGACCTGCGGGCACTGCGCCGCCTGCCGCGAAGGCCGCGACAATCTGTGCGAAAACGTTGCCGGCATCATGGGTTTCCACATCGACGGCTTCGCCCGCGATCTGATCAATCTGCCGGCGCGGCTGGTGATCCCGGTCCCCCCTGGCGTATCGCTGCGCGATGCAGCTTGCGCGCCGATCGCCTTCGGCACCACCGAGCATATGCTGTTCGACAATGCCAAGCTCAAGCCGGGCGAGACTATTCTGGTGCATGCCGGCGGCTCCGGCATTGGCTCGGTCGCCATCAAGATGGCGAAGGCGATCGGCTGCACCGTCATCACCACGGTCGGTGACGACGCCAAGGCGGCAAAGGCCAAGGCGATCGGCGCCGATCACGTCATCAACTACAAGACCGAGCGCTTCGAGGGCGTCACCCGCAAGCTGACCGCCAAGAAGGGTGTCGATGTTGTTTTCGAGCATGTCGGCGGCGAAGGCTTCAACGCTTCGCTCTTTTGCCTCAAGCGCGGCGGGCGGCTGGTGACCTGCGGCTCGACCGCCGGACCGAGCGTCACCATCAATCTGATGCAGCTGTTCCAGCAGCAGTACAAGATTTTCGGCTCGTTCGGCGCCTCGATGCGTAATATCCGCGACAGCCTGTCGAAGATTGCCGCCGGCATGGCGCCGATCATCGATACCGAGGTGACGCTAGCCGATTTCGAGCGCGGCCTGGCGCGGCTCGAAAGCCGGCAGGTGTTCGGCAAAGTCATTGTGAATTTCTGATGCCTGATGGGATAAGGCGAATGATTCGGCGTGTGCGGCGCGGCGGCAAGCGCGTCAGCAACGCGCTGCTGGGCGCTCTCGCCCTTGCGCTGCTCAAGGGTCTGCGCCTCACCAATCCCGACCGGATGGCCGATTTCAGTGGCTGGCTGATGCGCACGGTCGGTCCGCTGCTGCCGGAAAACCGCATCGGCCGCGAGAATCTGGTTGCCGCATTTCCGGAAAAATCTGCCGCCGAGATCGACACGATCCTGCGCGGGGTCTGGGACAATCTCGGGCGCATGGGCGCCGAATTCGCCCATCTCGACCGGCTATTGGTTTTCGACCCCGACCCTCCGGACCGGCGCGGCCGCATCGATATCACGCCTGAGAACATCGAACGCTTCATCCAACTCCAGGGCGACGGCAAGCCGGCGCTGATCTTTGCCGCGCATCTCGCCAATTGGGAGCTGCCGGCGATCGGCGCGGCGACCTACGGACTCGACAGCGCGGTGCTGTATCGGCGTCCGAACATTCCCGGCATCGACCGCTGGCTGCGCGAGACCCGTACCGCCAACATGGGCGAACTGATCTCCGCCGGCCTGGATGCGCCGCTCAAGATCGCCGAAGCGCTGCAGCGCGGCGCTCATGTCGGCATACTGGTGGATCAGTACTACGTGCGCGGGGTCGAGGTGACCTTCTTCGGCCGCCGCACCATGGCAAACCCGCTGCTGGCGCGGCTCGCCCGCCATTTCGACTGCCCAATTCACGGCACCCGCATCATCCGACTGCCCGGTCACCGCTTCCGCAGCGAGATCACCGATGAGATCACGCCGGCGCGCGATGCCGACGGCAAGATCGACATCGCCGGCACCATGCAGATCATCACCAGCGTAGTCGAAGACTGGATTCGCGAGCATCCCGAGCAGTGGCTCTGGCTGCACCGCCGCTGGCGGCCGGAAGACGAGAAAAGTCTTCGGTAGCCGGTCTTGATCGGCGACGGCTCACGTTTTGGTCGGAAAGCCGGCCGCCTTCCAGGCGATGATGCCGCCGGCAAGGTGGGATTTGTAGGGATAACCCTGGTCCTGGGCGGCGAGCGAGGCCGTCACCGAGCGGCGGCCGGAGCGGCAGGCGAACACCACCTGCCGCCCTTTCGGATCGGGGATGGCAGCCGGATCGAAAGCGGAGAGCGGCACGATCACCGCGTCGGGATAGCTTTCCACCGACGTCTCGTTCGGCTCGCGCACATCGACCAGCAACATGCGGCCTTCGGTTAAGCCCGCCGCCACCTGCTCAGGTGTCAGATTCTGCACCTCATCGGCGCGCGGCATTTCCTCGGCCATGACGTAACTCCGGTGACCCTATGGCCGTGGTTTTAGCCGGAATTGAATGCCCCTGCATCAGTCTTTTAGCGGCGCATGATCTTTTCCGAAAACCGGTACCCACTTTTCGGGATCATGCGCTACACCGTCACCTGCGTTCCCACCTCCACCACCCGCCCGGTCGGGATCTGGAAATAGTCGGTGGCGTCATTGGCGACGCGGGTGAGCCCGATGAACAGCCGGTCCTGCCAGCGCGGCATGCCGGAATGGGGAGCCGGCTTGAGCGTACGCCGCGACAGGAAGAACGACGTCGACATGATGTCGAACTGCCAACCGAGCTTGCGCGCGATTACCAGCGCCTTCGGCACGTTCGGCGTCTCCATGAAGCCGAACCGCAGCACAACCCGTGAAAAAGTTTCCCCCACCGGCTCGATGCGCACCCGCTCGGCGGCATTGACGCGCGGCGTATCGGCGGTCTCGATGGTGAGGATGACATTCTTTTCGTGCAGCACTTTGTAATGCTTGAGGCTATGCAAGAGCGCGGTCGGCGCGCTTAGGGGGTCGCTGGTCAAGAACACGGCAGTGCCGGGCACGCGGGCCGGCGGCTTCTTTTCCAGGTTGGCGACCAGCGATTCAAGCGGGATTTCCAGGCGCCGCGTCTTCTCGAACAGCAGCCGGCTGCCGCGCTTCCACGTGTACATCAACGCCATCACGATGGCGCCGAGCGCGAGCGGCATCCAGCCGCCCTCCACGATCTTGAGCAAGTTGGCGGTCAGGAAGGTGAAATCGATGAACAGGAACGGCAGCATCAGCCCCAGCGCCCAAATCAACCGCCAGTGCCAAACCCGCCAGATCACCACGATCGCCATCATGGCGGTG
>Ga0209880_1000305_pt1 | contig 12467 bp, 8 predicted proteins | sample PersoiDNA2013191_FD_185803 | JGI IMG/M metagenome (GOLD analysis project Ga0209880, IMG submission 185803) | Permafrost soil microbial communities from the Arctic, to analyse light accelerated degradation of dissolved organic matter (DOM) -... | ecosystem: Environmental > Terrestrial > Soil >... | reverse complement strand
CCGAACTCGGTCTCGACGATCTCGAGCAGGGACTGGAACGGCAACTGTAAGCGGCGCGAGCCGGATCACAACACCGAGAGGAATCGCCGTGGCCGAAGCGCTGGTTGGACTGATAATGGGTTCCAAGTCCGATTGGGACACCATGCAGCACGCGGCACAGATTCTCGATGTCCTCGGCGTCCCGCACGAGACGAAGATCGTCTCCGCCCACCGCACTCCCGATCTGCTCTTCGAGTACGCAGCGTCCGCCGAGCAGCGGGGAATCGAAGTGATCATCGCGGGAGCGGGCGGCGCGGCGCATCTCCCCGGGATGGCCGCAGCCAAGACCGTACTTCCAGTACTGGGCGTTCCGGTCGAATCGAAGGCGCTTCAGGGCATAGACTCGCTGCTGTCGATCGTGCAAATGCCCGCGGGTGTTCCGGTCGGCACTTTGGCGATCGGCAAGCCAGGCGCAATCAACGCCGCGCTGCTCGCTGCGTCCATCGTTGCCATCAATAGGCCCGATGTAAGAGAGCGGCTGCGCGCGTTCCGCGCCGAGCAGACCAACGCGGTTCTCGCTCAGCCCGACCCGGCCGCGAGCGAGTGAGAGTCGGGGTCCTCGGCGGCGGGCAGCTCGGAAGAATGCTCGCGCTCGCCGGCTACCCGCTCGGCATCGAATTCAGATTCTTCGATCCCAACGCCGGCGCACCTGTCGGACAGATTGGGCAGCTGATCGCTGCGGACTACGGCGATCACGCGGCGCTCGAGCGCTTTCTCGAGGGCGTAGACGTCGTCACCTACGAGTTCGAGAGCATTCCTGTCTCGACAGTGCGATTCGTCGCCGAGCGCATGAAGGTTTTTCCGCCGGTGAAGGCGTTGGCGACCGCGCAGGACAGGTTGCTGGAGAAGCAGCTCTTCAACGACCTGAATATCCCGACTCCTCCCTTCGCGGCGGTCGACCAGATCCAGGATCTGCAACGTGCTGCCGCGCGGATCGGGCTGCCGGTAGTGCTCAAGACCCGAAGGATGGGCTACGACGGAAAGGGACAGGCCGTGATCCGCGATGCGGCGTCGCTCGACGCGGCATGGCAACAGCTCGCGGGATCGCCGCTCCTGGTAGAGAAGTACGTCGAGTTTCAGCATGAGCTTTCCGTGATTGGCGTCCGGGACACAACAGGCAGGGAAGTATTCTATCCGCCCATCGAGAACGTCCATCGCGAGGGGATTCTGAGAAAATCGACCGCGCCGGCGCCGAGCGTCACCCCGGAGCTCGCCACGCTGGCGATCGAGTACTGCCGGCGACTCATGGACCGTCTTGCATACGTCGGCGTCCTCGCGTTAGAGCTTTTTTCAGTCGACGGGGAGCTGTTCGCGAACGAGATGGCTCCCCGGGTCCATAACTCGGGGCATTGGACAATCGAGGGCGCGGAGACCAGTCAGTTCGAGAATCATCTGCGAGCGGTGTTGTCGCTGCCACTCGGGGTCACGACTCAGCGCGGAAATTCCGTGATGTTCAATATCATCGGACACATTCCGCCCGTTGAACGCATAATGGCGGTGGAGGGCGCGCACCTGCACCTCTATGGGAAAGCGCCCACCGAGAAGCGAAAGGTTGGTCACGTCACGCTCGTCGCGCAGACCTCCGCTGGCCTGGAGCGAGGCTCGATCGAGCTGGGGCTCGCGCTGGGCCTGGGGAGCGATGACGCCTGACCCCTCTGTCGGGCGCCCGCGAGGGGCCGCCGAAACGCTCCTGAAGCCGGTTCAAACCAACGAACTGGGCCGGACTGTCATATCTGCAGCCACAGGAAAAGCTGATTGCCACGCATTCAAACCTTTGAGCCGTTCGAGCTATCCAATCACGCAACGAGGCAGGGACAACGGTCGAATGGCGGCGGCATCCAACGTGGTAATCGAAGCAATGGGTGATTCCACGGACGTGGCGCTAGCCGCGGGCGGGGACCGCCAGGCCTTCGAGCGGCTGTACCGGACGCACTCGACCAGGGTGTTCTCACTCTGCGCGAGAATGTCCGGAAGCAGGATGAGGGGCGAAGAGCTGACCCAGGATGTCTTCGTGAGGACTTGGGAGAAGCTCCCGCAGTTCAGGGGAGACAGCGCATTTTCGACCTGGCTGCACCGCCTCGCGGTGAACGTGGTGCTGAACGCGCGAAAGAGCGAGGGCAAGCGAGCCTCGAGAACGGATCAGGGCGATGTGGACGACGAGCGGTGGGACGAGGTAGCCCGCGCTCCGATGTACATCGAGCGGATGGACCTGGCGCAAGCGATATCCAAGCTGCCAGCGGGAGCCCGAAAGGTTTTCGTGCTCCACGATGTCGAAGGGTACAAGCACGAGGAGATTGCGGAGATGATGGGAATCACCTCGGGCGGAAGTAAGGCGCAGCTGCATCGCGCGAGACTTCTCTTGAGAGAGGCACTGGAACGATGACGAGCTCCAACATGACCTGCGAAGCATTCGATGCCGCGCTCCCCGATTATCTCGAGGGAACGCTGGACGATTCGCGTCGCGCTTCGGTCGAACGGCATTTGAGCGAGTGCGTGCGTTGCGCCAGTCTGCTGAGAGACATCGAGAACATCAGCAAGGAAGCGGCGGCACTTCCCGACATGGTTCCGTCGCGCGATCTGTGGCAGGGGATCGAGGCGCGGATAGCGGCGCCGGTGATTCCACTCGCGGCTCGGCCGGAGCGTCAGAGACGGTTCGCGCCAGCGTGGATGGGAGTCGCGGCAGCGGCATTGATTGTGAGCACCGCGGGAATCACCTACATGCTCAGCGCGCACTCGCTGCGGCCCACGCAGGGCAGCACTGTCGCCCGGGTAACGCCGATCAACAATCAGGCGCAAACGAACACAGGCTCGAATTCCGGAGTTACTCCGGGCTCGACCGTGCCGTCGCCGGTGGATATTGGTGTCCCGAGCACTCAGCGTAACGGTGCAACATCGCGCATCGCCCAAATCGACGCTCCCTCTCGTCAGGGCGGCAGACCCGCCCGTCTCGCGAGCCAGTCCACAGCTGACCGCGCGCATTCCGACCTCATATACGGAAGAGAGATCGACATGCTCCAGAACATCGTGAGCCAGCGAAGGACCCAGCTCGACTCTTCGACGGTGGCGATAATCGAGAGGAATCTTCAGATCATCGATGCTGCAATCGCGCAGAGCAGGGCGGCGCTCGCCAGAGATCCGGCCAGCCACATGCTCGACCAGCAGCTGACACATGCGCTCGACAAAAAGGTCGAGCTTCTACGAACGGCGGCAATGCTGCCGGCAAGCACATAAGATGAAAAACGAAATGAAGCTCTCACGGCTTATCGTCACAGCGATCGTAGTGACGGCGCTTCCGCTTTCCGCAAAGGCGCAGGATGACGGAGGGGTGCAGATACGCGGCCGCACCCAGATAGACACTACGGTGAGACTGGATCGCGGCGGGGCCGTGGATCTTTCACTCATCTCCGGGAAAATCCGCGTCATCGGCTGGGATCGCCCCGACGTCAAGATCTCTGCGTCCATTGAGAGCGGCCGGCTGCGCTTCAATGCGAACTCGTCGAGGGTCAGCCTGAGCGTGGACGACTCCGACGACCAAGGCCGTAGAGGGCGCAGACACAACAACGTCGGTGACGCCCGCTACGAGGTATCGGTTCCGCGTGGATCGCGACTCATCCTCGAAGCGGTGTCGGGCGACATAACGGCGAAGGGCTCGCAGGGCGAGATCGAGGCGACGAGCGTTAGCGGCGACGTCGACGTGACCGACGGGGTGCGTACGGTGAGCGCCGAGTCGGTTTCAGGATCGGTGCACGCCGCCCAGGTGAACGGAAATCTGCGAACAGAGACGGTCAGCGGAGACCTTCGCGCCGAGAACGTGACTGGAGACGTCGAGGCGAGCTCGGTGAGCGGCAACATCCGCCTCGTCGGAATTCAATCGAAAGATGTGCGCACGGAGACTGTGAGTGGCGACATAGTGTATTCGGGAACGATCGAGCCGTCGGGTAAGTACGGCTTCGAATCCCACTCGGGAACCCTGCGGCTCAATATTCCGCCTGGCGCGGGAGCGCAGTTCAGCGTGGAGACCTTCAGCGGCGATCTGCAGTCGGATTTTCCCGTCACGATTCAACACAAAAGCAGCCTGAGAAGGGAAGGTCGAATCGAGTTCACGATCGGTGACGGTAGAGCAAAGGTTACCGCGCAGACCTTCAGCGGGAGCATAGTGATCAACAGTGGTTCAGACTCAACCATCCGGAGAGATGATGAATAGAACGAGACTTTTTGCGGCTCTCGCCGTCCTGCTCGCGGCGCCTGCCCTCGGCGCGCAGCAGCAATACGGGCGCGATTCGGATACCTGGCGGTGGGACGGTCGGGTGGACGCCGGCCACTGGATGAACGTGTTCAACGTCAACGGCTCGGTGGAATTCGCGCCGAGCCCGGACAACATGGTTCATCTCGTTGCCGAGAAGAGGTCGAACGGGCGCGACATGGACGACATCCATTATGAAGTCGTCCAGGCTGGCGGCAACGTCACGATCTGCGCCATCTGGAACAACAGCTCGCGCTGTGAGGATGGCGGTGTGGAGTCGTTTCACCGCAACGGTAACAACGAAAACCACTCGAACGTCAAGATCACGGTCAGCGTGCCCCGCTCCGTCAAGGTCGGCGTGCACTCTGTAAATGGTGGCGTATCGGTGCGCGATGTCGGCTCCGAAGTGCGGGCGAACACCGTGAACGGCGGCGTTGTTGTCCGTAATGCCACTGGGCCCGTGCGGGCGAACACCGTGAACGGCGGTGTAATCGTGAATACCGCGGCCGGCCCGGTAACGGCCGAAACGGTCAACGGAAACGTCGATGCCCGGATGGCTTCTCTTCAGGGTGACGATGACATGAACTTCAAGACCGTCAACGGATCCGTGTCGATATATGTACCCGCGCGCTTCGACGCCACCTTCCGCTTCGACACCGTGCACGGTGGAATCGAGAGCGATTTCCCGATGACGCTCTCAGGCCGCTGGGGTCCGCGCCACGCATCGGGGACAATCGGGAACGGCGGACGAGACGTCAGAGCGAGCAGCGTGAACGGAAGCATCGAGTTGAGGAAACAGTAAACCCGGACTCGCTCGACTCGACTCGGAGACGAATCACGACAAGCTGCTCAGCTTGTTTTGCTGCGAAGCCTACAGCACCCTGCTTCAGTTCTCTAGGTGCTGCGGGATCACGCGATCATCGCCGCGACGGTACTGCGGCGAGCAGGCTCACGCCGAGGTAGATCGAGCGCTGGGAGCCCGGCTCGTAGAACTTCCCGCCGGCAGCGTTCACGCTGACGGACGAGATGTACCGCGCGTTGAACAGATTTTGCGCTCCGAGCGTGACCTCCGCGCCCGATCCATTCCACAGCGCGCTCGACACGAGTCTCGCGTTGAAGATTGCATAGCCCGGAGAGCTCTCCGAATTCGCATCGTTGACGAACATTCTGTCGGCGAGCGTCCCTTCCGTGACCAGAGTCGCGAGCGAACCGTGCAACGCCGCGCTTGCCTGAAGCGTCTGGCGTGGAATGCCGGGGATGCGATTTCCGGCGTAGTGCGCTGTGTCCACGGTGAAATCGACGAACCGATAGTTCGCGTAGGTGTAGGCTCCGCCGAGCTCGAGCTGCCTGATTGCAGCCCCGAGCCCCAGCTCGACCCCTCGGCGCGACGTGCGGCCGGCATTCCGAAAGTATCGTCTGCCCCCGCTGGCGGGGATGTCGAATGGAATCAGCTCGTCGTGTACACCGGTTGCGAATAGTGCCGCGTTGTATTGCAGCCCGTTATCTCCCACGCCCTTGACCCCGACTTCGTAAGTCGTCGAGCGCTGTGGCTTCAGGTCGCGATTTATCCCCGCCGCGCCGCTCGGCTGATTCCCGAGCTCGGTTGCGGTAGGAGTCTCGAAAGCCGACGAGATGTTCGCATAGGCACTGTGCGATTCAGACAGTCGAGCGAGGATGCCCACCATTGGACTCACGGCATCGAGAAGCCGCTGCCCCGAGTCGTCGGGGTTCGTCGCGTTGATCAGTTTGTCCTCCACCCGAAAGCGTACGGCATCGGTCCGGGCCGACCCGGTGAGAGTGTACCGCTTTCCGAGGTCTAGCTCATCCCTGACGTACGACCCGAACGAGGAGACGATTTCGCGCTGATTCAGCGTCACATTGCCGCGTTCAACGCCGAGGAGCGGGCACGTTGCTGTCGGCGTGGTGGGCGGGGGAACGTCGTTGCAGTTGGCAAAATTCAGGCGCAGGTCGTTCTGCAGCTGGAGCTCCGTCCCCGCGGTGAGCCTGTGATCGGCGCCGAGCAGCGAGAAGGGAAGCGTTGCGCGCAGATTCCCCCCCGACATCGTGCGGCCAACATCCACGACAGCGAAGGTCAGCGGATTGTCGAGTGTCCGTGTTCCGGCGTAGCCCGATGCCTCGATCTGCCCGCGCGCAACGCTGTGACGCCCCGTCAGGCCGAACTGGGATTGAGTCACGGCCTTGCGGGCGCCCTTCCTTATCGAGAGCGGATCCGCCATTCGCGGGTCAGTCTCGAACTGCGCCCGAGTAATCGCTCCCGGGTTCTGCGCGACCGGAGTGTTCACTCCGAGCCATTCGAGAGCGTACGACCCTCCGCCGTTGTCGTAGGACATGCGCGCAAACCCGTTCGTCATCCGCTGACGCGAGTAGTCGCGATAGCCGTCGCTTTCGGTTCGCGCGACGTTGGCCTGATATCCGAATCCATCGGTCGCGCCCCCGGTCTTCGCGACGAGACGGCGCGTGTCAAAAGCTCCAGTCGACATCCGAACAGCACCTGAAACCGGAACCGGCGGCGGATCGCTGGTCCGGATGTCGACCACTCCGCCCCCGGCATTTCCATAAAGCGAAGACGCACTCCCGCGCATTACCTCTACGCGGCCCACCGACTCGAGATCGAGGTAGTCAACAGGCGTCTGGCCGTCGGGGAGCGTGAGCGGAATGCCGTCGCGAAGCACCCGAATGCCCCGCACCCCGAACGCGGAACGCGCGCCGAATCCACGAATGGAGATGCGCGGATCCTGTGACGGATTGTTTCGATTCGAGACCGAGAGACCCGGGATCAGCCACAGCGCCTCATCGAGCGAGAGATGCCGCTGACCCGGCCGCATTGAGTCCGGGGTCTGAACGGTGACGGCAAAAGGAAGGTCGAGGGGCGATCTGTGTGCTCCGCGCCCGACCTCCACGACTACCGGCTCGAGCTTGGCTACGGTCGTATCCTGGGCGCGCGCGTGATTCGCGAGCAGCGCGAGTGAGATCACCGCCGCCGCCACGCCGATAGCGTTCGAGTTCATGATCCTATATACAGGTCAGTACAGGCGCGCTCAACTCGGCCGCGGCTCAGCCTTCGTCCAGAACCTTCCTCACGGTTTGCAGCAGGGCTTCAGAGGTGAAGGGCTTTTGCAGAAAACTCTTCGAGGGCTCGATGAATCCGCGTCTGATGATGTCGTCGTCGGTGTAACCCGACATATAGAGTGACTTCATTCTCGGGCGAATCCCCGCCAGGCGCTCCACCAGACCTCTGCCATTCATGCCGGGCATCACGATGTCTGTGAGCACCAGATCGATTATGCCTACCTCCTTCGTCGCGATGTCCATTGCCTCGCGTCCGTGCTGCGCCGACAGGACTCGGTAACCCTGTTTCTCCAGAATCCGCGACGTTAATCCGCGCACTGCCTCCTCGTCTTCGACGACGAGAATCGTCTCGGATCCCCGTGACGCTTCCTTCGTGGCGGGCTTGTATTCTCCTGGCTGGAAGGCCGCGACGGAGCTGACCTCCGGAAAATAGAGCTTGAGCGTGGTTCCATGCCCCGGCTCACTGTAAATCCAGACGTACCCGCCCGATTGCTTGACGATTCCATACACGGTTGCCAGACCGAGTCCCGTCCCCTTGCCGGCTTCCTTTGTCGTGAAGAACGGATCGAACGCGTGCTCCCGCGTGTCAACGCTCATTCCGACGCCGGTGTCCCCCACCGCGAGCATCACGTAGCGTCCAGGCATGACCGGCGCGTGCTCGCTGGTGTAAGTCTCGTCCAGCTCGACGTTCCGGGTCTCGATGCTTATCGTGCCGCCCTGCGGCATCGCGTCGCGAGCGTTCACCACCAGATTGACGAGGACCTGCTCGAGCTGACCTGGATCGGCGACGACATAGCCACGCGCGGTGCAGGCAGACCCGATCGTGATGTCCTCCCCGATCAGGCGTCGAAGCATGGGCTCGACACTCGCCACCACGCTGTTCATGTCGAGCACCCTGGGCTGGAGAATCTGTTTGCGGCTGAACGCCAGCAGCTGCCTGGTGAGTGACGATGCCCGCTCCGCCGCGCTTCTGATCTGTTTCACGTCCTCGCTGCGCGGATCCGTCGGGTCGAAGCCCTCCATGATGATCTCGGTGTTGAGTCTGATCACCGTCAGGAGATTGTTGAAATCGTGAGCGATTCCTCCGGCCAGTCGGCCGACCGCATCCATCTTCTGCGACTGGCGGAATTGCTCCTCGAGGTTGCGCCGCTCGGTCAGATCGATCGAGACGCGAACGTATCCGAGTACGGTTCCCAGTTCGTCGCGGACCGGAGCGGTTGTGAGAAGAGCGGGGAACGCCTTGCCCGATTTGCCCTGCACCAGATACTCGCCCGTCCAGCTCTCTCCGGCTGCCCCGCGCTGACCGATCTCTCCGCCGTGATCGCGAAGGAAAGGTGATGGCGTCAACTCCTGGATCAGCTTTCCAACGGCGTCCTCGGCGGCCCACCCGTAAAGGCTCTCCGCGAATGCGTTCCAGAAGATCACGATCCCCTCAGGATCCGTAGCCACGACTGCCTGCTGTACGGCGTTGAGCAGCTGCGCCTGGAACCTGATCGCCGCCTCCGAACGCGAGCGCTCGGTTACATCCGTCATCGCGCCGATCATGCGGATAGCGGTTCCAATGTTGTCGCGCGCGATGTGGCCGCGATCCGTCACGTTGGCGTACGTCCCATCGGCGCGGCGGTAGCGATACGAATCGCGCCAGCTCGTTCCAGCGTTATCGAGGGCTCCCTGAATTCCGGCGGTGACTCGATCGCGATCGTCCGGATGAATGTGATCGTACCACCACTCGATCTCCGGAAAGATCTTGTTCTGCTTGTGCCCGAACACGTGTTCGACGGAATCATTCCAGACGAGCGCGTTGGTCTTGATGTCCCAGTCCCAAATGACGTCGTTCGTGGATCTTGCCACGAAGCGAAAGCGCTCGTCGGTCGTGCGCACCGCCCGCTCGGCCATCCGCTGGTCGGTCACGTCGACCACGATCGCGACGGCGGCTACGACATTGCCGTCAGCATCGTGCACAGGTGCGGAGCTCATGCGGATGTAGCCATCGGTGCCATCGCCGCGCAGAATGCGGATTTCCTCTCCCCGCACGCTCTCCTTAGTGAGTACCGTGCGCGCCAACGGCCACTCGAGCGCGGCGAGCGGTGTGCCGCTCTCGCGAAATCCGACCCATTTGTTGTAGCTGTGGAGATCGGGCGAGGGTGTGAACGAAGTCCGGAAGATCTCCGTCATCTGCGCGTTCACCGAAACGAGCCGCCCCGACGGCACTTCCGCCACGACGACACCGACCGGCATCTGCTGCTGGACTGCGTGCGCGAGAGTCCGCTCCGTGATGAGGCGCAGCTGTGTGTCGTGCATCGCGCGCGCGGCAATGCGGAGCTGAATCTCGGACATGACCGCCGCGGAGAGTCCTGTCAGTACGTCGATGTCGCGCTCGCTCCAGTCGCGGGGTTTTTCATCGAAGGCGCACAGCGCGCCAAGGACATGCCCTTCGTCGGTGGTGAGAGGGACGCCGGCGTAGGCTCGCGCCTTGGTGCCGCGGTCAGCGAAAGCCGGCTCGGTTCGCGCGTCCGCCATCACGAGCGGCATCCCGGTGCCGACGACATCCTGGCAAAACGATGCTTCGAGCGGATGCCAGCCAACGGAAACCGCACCGCCATCGCAGGCTACGCTCTTGAAGTACTGACGATGGGCGTCGACGAGCGAGATGAGAACCGTGGGAACATCGAGGAATTGCGCCGCGAGACGAGTGAAGGCGTCCAAGCGGTCCTCTGCGGGTGTCTCGAGAAGTCCTGTGTTATGGAGAGCAGCGAGCCTGACGGGGCTCGTCAATGCGTGATCGTTGGCCAAGGAGGGACAGTGGAGATGAGAAATCGGACATTATTTGAGCAGCAACGCGCTGCTGGGGACAACAATTTCGACGTGGCAATACTGCAAGAATCACAGCATGATACGCCACGACCGGCGCGCGGAGAGCGCCGTGGCGGAAACCCGGCTCACACATCGCGCTCCACGGGGTGCTTGTGGGGGATTACCAATTGATTCCGAACGGATCTCCTGGCGGCGCACGCAGCGCCGGAGTCGGGGACGGAAGCTCCTGCCGCTCGAGCCATCGGTTCAGGTCCGCGGCTACGCTCGTCCAGTGCGCGCGGCGCTGTTCGTCTCCTGATGAAGCAAGCGCGCGGCTGCGCGCGCGGAGAGAATTCATCTTGAGCTCGACGAGCGAGCGGACCTCCGGTGCCGCTTCCTTGTCCGCGGCCAGAAGCAGCATGCGATCGACGACCGCTCGCTGCGAGACCCTTCTCAGCGCGTCAAGCTTTGGACTGGCAAGCCTGGGCGCGCCCCAATCGGAGGTCAACGCGTCGACTACTTCGCCGAGCGTAAGCGGGTTCGGCATGCGGGTCTGAAATGCTATGACGCGCGCTGCGCGCTCCCGCTGAAGAATTCCATCCACGATCATCTGAGCCAGCGTGCGCGCCGCTCCCAGCTCGTCGAATGTCGGCCGTGTGCGGCTGCTGAACAACTCCACGTACGGCTGATAGGAAAATGGCCGCGGTCCGAGCAGGGTGAGGACAGTATCGGGGATCGCCAGCTCCCGCGGCTCGAGCGCGGAAATCAGAGTCGCGAGCGCCGCGCGCTGGGCGGCCGCGTCGATCGGGCGCGTCGCCTGCACCCGGTCGCCTCGTACCGCGTTCGCGTACTCCATTCCGCCGATCGTCTTGGTCAGGGAATTGAGCGCGAAACGGTGCATGAGATAGACGGGGACGAAGCGCTCCTGCAGAAGCGCGACCGGCTCCCCGACGCGGATGTTGCGCTCTCCGAATCTGGACATTGCCAGGCTCCGCGCCGCCATCTCGTGCCGCAGAAACTCGGTGGGCGTCGACGCATCATCCCAGAGATTCGTCCGCGGGTCCGACGCGAAATCGGGGCGCGCATCGGCATCTGAGAGGAAGAGAAGTCCGCGCCGCAAACCGTCCTCGACGATGGCACGCAAGGAGTCCTGCTCGGAGCCCGGGGGGAAAATGCCGTAACCCCAGTGAATGGCGAACACATCGTACGCGCCGGGGCCCGTGGCGTAAGCGCTCGAGATGTCGATGTCGCCGTTCGCGTTGACGGTAACGCGGGGCGGGGGATAGTCCATTACCGATCCCCGATCGTAGGTCGAGGCGATGTAATTGTGAGACAGGCCCAGCGTGTGTCCCACTTCGTGCGCGCTGACCTGACGGACGCGAGCGAGCACGAACGCAGTGTCAGCAGCTGCCGCGTCCGCGCCGAACAGTCCGGCGTAGATGTTGTAATCCGTGCGAGCGCGGTGCGAATCCAGACGCGCCATGCCTTTGATGATCTCGCCCGTCCGCGGATCCCCAAGCGAGCCTCCGACCGACCAGCCGCGCTCGTTTCGATTCTCCCACTGGACGACGTTGTAGCGAGCGTCCATCGGGTCCACGCCCTCGGGCAGATCCTCGACCCTGAAGCCACCCTTGAGTCCGGCGCGATCGAATGCGTCGATCCACCAGCTGACGCCCTGCCTGGTCGCGGTTCGAATCGGCTCCGGAATTCCGCGGTCGATGTAGTAGACGAGCGGGTTCCTGATCGGACTGTTCGGATCCGCGGGATTCACGCGCTCGAGCCGGTGGCGCGCGATCCAGCGCTGCTCGAGTGGCTGCTGAATGGGTTGCGCGTAGTCCTTGAAAACGATGCCGAAGAACCCGACGCGCGGGTCGAGCACGCGCGGTTTGTAGCCGGGATCTGGAAGCGACAGCAGCGAGACGTGCTGCCTGAGCGTGAACGATTTTCCGTCAGGAACGATCGACGAGATGGTTTGTCCCGGTCTCCCCTGAGCGGTGAACGTGAGCGCGATGTCGACTTCCGTGTTTTCGGGAAATGCCGTCGTGTAGGGCCTGTAGATGCTCGACCGGTCGCGAGCGACAGAGTACGCGCCCTCGTTGTTCGAGGCGATGGCTTCTGCCACGTCGTTCCAGTCGCGCATGAAAAACTCGGTTGCATCGACGACCAGCCGCTGACCATCCTGTGCAATGATCGGGAGCGATGCGGGAGTGCTCGGCGGAAAAGCCTCGAGCACGGTTCGCGCGTGAGCGGGGTTGTCGAGCGCCGACGTGCGGTAGTTCCAGTTCTCGAAGACGACGAGGAC
>Ga0209880_1000304_pt1 | contig 12476 bp, 6 predicted proteins | sample PersoiDNA2013191_FD_185803 | JGI IMG/M metagenome (GOLD analysis project Ga0209880, IMG submission 185803) | Permafrost soil microbial communities from the Arctic, to analyse light accelerated degradation of dissolved organic matter (DOM) -... | ecosystem: Environmental > Terrestrial > Soil >... | reverse complement strand
CCGAGTGCGATGACGCGCGCTTCCAGAAGGTGAAGCCACTGCTCTGGCTCTGGTATTCCTTCGATCGCACGGTGGTGGGGGGACAGAACGTCGAGCTGGGAGTTCAGCTGAGGCGTCTACTCGCGCCGTACATCTTCAAGAAATGCGGTGAGAATTTCAAAGCCTTCCAGTACGTCGAGTTTTCGTTCGGCTACAACATGGAGGTAGGCGACGACGTCGTCGTCCACAGGTACGTCCTGCTCGACGATCGCGGCGGCATATCCCTCGGCAGCAACGTGTCGATCAGCGACTTCACGAACATCTACAGCCACACGCACAGCATCGTCGATCAGCGCGACGTGACCGATGCCCCGACGCGGCTGGACGACGGAGTTCGCATCACCTACCACGCGACGGTGCTCGCCGGAGTGCACGTGGGAGAACAGGCGATGGTAGGGGCGATGGCGGTCGCGACCAAGGATGTGCGGCCGTACCACGTCTACGTCGGAATTCCCGCCAAGAGCGTACGCGTGAAGCCAAACGCGCCTGTGGACCAGGAGAATCTCACGACGGTAAAGCGCCGCTAAACGCCAGGTCGGTAGAAAGGGCTGAGTCAACAAACGAGAAAAGAACGGGATGCGAGATGTCAGAGGCCTAGATGCCAGGTGGCAGTCACTGCGCGCCGACCCGCCTCGGTGGCGTGAGAGTGCCTGAACTCACTTAGCCTGTGCCTAGAAGGGCGCGCGTACCGTCTCGATGTTGTTACTGAAGATTTCCAACTGCTCTTCTGACATCTCGCATCCCGTTCTGTTGCCGTCAGGGAATTCGAAGAGCGTCCTCTACCGGACCAGCATCACCGCGCGCGAGCAGATGCCGTACATCCCTCAGTCCGCGCGCAGCACGAGGCCAGGTGAAGCGATCGCAGGCCTCATCGACGCTTAGCCACTCGAATCGTTGATGCTCGTCGCTCAGAGTGACTTCCGGGCCTTCGCCGACAAACGCGGCAAAGACGATCGACATCTGTATGGTTTGAGCGGTGTGCAGGTAGAAGCTGTTCACTGTGACGTTGTAGAGCGCCTGGACCTCGAGCCCCGTCTCTTCGCGCAGCTCCCGGACTGCCGCGCGCTCCGGGCGTTCTCCTGCGTCGATCTTGCCATAAACGAGCTCCCATGAGCCGGGCCTGCTCGCATCTGGCGAACGCTGGAGCACGAGTACCCGCCAATCACCGGCGTTGTGGCGAATGACATAGACTTCGACGACTCCCGGAACGATCTGCGTCATGAGGCTCTGCACTCGTCGCTCGTAGATGATGGGCTTCGGTAGATCATAGCCTGTGCCGGGCTCGCGCGTACCGCCGCGGGCGCCTTCGGGCTCCAGGACGCGCACCAGCTCCTGGGCGCTCGTATTTCCCGCGAGCAGCTGCGCGCAGCCACAACCCCAGAGCGAGCGTGTGCCCGAAGCTCGGGCGGCGGCAAGCAGGCGCTCAGGCGGATCGCCGGCGGCAATGGATCGCTCGATCTCGGGAGTCGCGACGAGCACTTCCGTCACCGCGACGCGTCCGGAATAGCCGGTCATCGAGCATTCCTTGCAGCCCATCGACACGTAGATCATCGAGTCTTCCGGAATGGCGCCCACGAGGCGACGAGGCACGCCGGCGTTCGCGACGAGCCTGCAGGCGGGGCAGAGGCGCCGAATCAGTCGCTGCGCCACTACTCCCTTGAGAGCGCCGGAGAGCTTCACCGGGTCGACGCCGAGATCGGTGAGGCGAACGATCGAGCTGCAGGCGTCGTTGGTGTGCAGGGTGGCGAACACGATGTGGCCAGTGAGCGACGCCTGGATGGCGATGGCCGCGGTTTCCCGGTCGCGAATCTCGCCGATCAGAACGACGTCCGGATCCTGGCGGAGCACCGATCTCAGCGCCGATGCGAATGTGAGCCCGGCCTTCTCGTGAATCTGCACCTGTACGATTCCCGGGATTCGATATTCGACTGGATCTTCGACCGTGATGATGTTGACGCCGCGGTGTTGCAACAGGCGGAGCGCCGCGTACAGGGTGGTCGTTTTGCCGGACCCAGTTGGGCCGGTGACGAGGATCAAGCCTTCCCGCACCCCGAGCAGCTTCTGCATGCGCGGGCCGTCCACCGGATCGAGACCCAGCGATCCCACCGACCGGAGTGCCGCCCGCGAATCGAGAATGCGAATCACAACCTTCTCGCCGTGCGATGCGGGAAGGGTCGAGACGCGCAGGTCGATACGCGCTCCATTGATCGCTACGCGAGCCCGTCCGCCCTGCGGACGCAGACGGTCGGCGATGTCCATCTGCGACATGATCTTGATGCGCGACACCAGCGGAACACCGACGGCTTTGGGGAGCACCATGACTTCCTTCAGCATTCCATCGATTCGATAGCGGACGGCGATCCCGCTCTCCCCTGCCTCGAGATGGATATCGCTCGCGCCCGCGGCGATTCCCTCGGCGACGATGTGATCGACTAGCTTGATCACCGGGCGCTCGGCCTGCTTCTCATCCAGCTGGGATTCGGTGTCGTCGGCTTTCTCGATCACGTGTTGGGTCGATGACTTACCCACCGTATCGAGCATCCTGCTGACACGGTCGACAGGCGCGTAAACTTCCTCGATCCTCTCCTCGATGCGGTCCGGTGAGGCGAGGCACATGCGCACCGTGCGGGCGGTGGCGAACGCAAGCGTCTTCTCGCAGTCCAGGTCATAGGGATTGGAGGTCGCGATGTCGAGCGTGGATTCGGAAATGGCGAGCGGCAGGATTCCGAATCTGCGAGCGAGCCATTCCGGCACCTTGTCGCGCGCCTGGGTGCTAACGAGGAGATCAGCGGCGATTCTGAATCGGGTACGCGTCGAGAGGGCTTCGAGCACCTCTTCGTTTGTCAGCAGGGCCTTATCGACGGCGGCACGCCAATAGCTTGCGCCCACCGAGCACTCGAGCGCGTCGAGCGAACTCTTGGACAAGATGTCCGTGAGGATCGGAACGAGCCACCTGTCAGTTGCGACCGAATCGCCGACCGAAGTCATGCCTCAAGCTATGTTGCGTCATCCCGCGCCCAATGGTCAAATCAATTCTCGCGGAATCACGCCGATACGGTGACACCCCTTGGCGCCCTTCGTCACTGAGGTATGCGTTGCTTCTTAATCCGACCTGTCGACCTGCCATTGCGTGAACTGACACATTTTCGACTTCACTTCGTTCGCACCTCCCTCTTGCTCGCTATAGCAGCGGCTACTCCGGCTTTATCTCAGCCCACGTGCCCCGCCCTTCCGGCGGCAAGGCAGGCGATCGAGCGAGGATGGAACGCGTACCGCGGAAACAACATCGCTACCGCGGGGAACGAGTTCAAACGAGCACTGACACTCTGTCCGAACGACCCGGGAGCGCTCACGGGCGCGGGCTACGCCGCCATGCGCGAAGGTCGCCTGCCCGCGGCCCTGGCTTTTTTTTCCCGCGCCGTCGCTGCCGACTCGACCTCCTACGATGCGGTCGCGGGGGCCGGCATGGCGGCGTACAGAGCGGGGGATCCAGTCGCGGCGCGACGCAACTTTGAGCGGGCGCTGCGAATCGTACCGCGTGATTCGACGGCCCTGGCATATCTGGCCCGGCTTCCGGCCCCCATCGCTGAAGATGTGCTCCCGTCCCGGGTGCGGCCGGCGGCGACCACTGTCACGGCGAGAACCGGGCGGCGCATTATCGAAGTCAGGAACAGTGCCGGACAATGGTCGCCGATGTGGATCAAGGCGGTGAATCTCGGCGCGGCGCTCCCCGGCAAGTTTCCGTCAGAGTTCCCGCCGAATGACAGCACCTACGAGCGATGGATTGCGCTCATCGCCGAGATGGGCGCGAATACCATTCGGCTCTACACTGTGCATCCGCCGCATTTCTACGCGGCGGTGAGAAGCTGGAATCTGGCGCACCCCGCTCATCCACTCTGGCTGATTCATGGAGTCTGGACGGAGCTCCCTCCCGGGAAAAAGCAGGAGAAGTACGACGATCCTCAATGGCTGGCCCAGTTTCGCCGTGAGATGCAGCACGTCGTCTCGGTCGTTCACGGGGATGCGGTGATTCCGCCCGTGCCAGGTCACGCCAGCGGAGCGTATCACGCCGACGTATCGCCCTGGACGCTCGGCTACATCATCGGGAGGGAGTGGGAGCCGTACTCAGTCGTCGCTTACAACTCTCTCCGGGCAGACCGAACAAGCTATAGTGGGACCTATATCGCTCTGCGCGGCGGCAATCCGCTCGAGGCGTGGCTTGCCGAACAGTGTGATTACCTCGTGAGCTTCGAGATGCAGCAATACAATGCGCAGCGTCCCGTCGCCTACACGAATTGGCCGACTCTCGATCCGCTGGTACACTCGACCGAGACCGCCATGGCTCAAGAGATCGCGATGCTCCGCGCGCGTGGCGAGAGGCTTGTAGAAAAGTCCAAGGAGTACGACAATGACGCCGTGGGCCTCGATGCAGTGAAGATGCGCGCGACGGGAGCGTTTACGGCCGGTGTGTTCGCTTCCTACCACGCGTATCCGTACTATCCCGACTTTCTCCTGGTCGATCCAGGTTATCTGAAGGCCCGTTCGCCCGAGGGCCCGAGCAACTACTTCGGCTACCTGCGCGAGCTCGTCGCGCATCATGGCGACATGCCGGTCGTCATCAGCGAGTACGGCGTGCCGTCATCGCGCGGTATTGGGCACTTCCAGCCACAGGGCTGGAATCACGGCGGTCTTTCCGAGCAACAACAGGCGCTCGTGAATGGGCGACTGACGCGGGATATCTACGCGTCTGGGGCAGCGGGAGCGGGCCTCTTCGCGCTCATCGACGAATGGTTCAAGAAGAGCTGGATCGTAACTGACTTCGAGTATCCGCCTGATCGGAAAAGACTCTGGCTCAATCCGCTCGACGCCGAGGAGAACTACGGTGTCGTCGCTATGCGCGCGGGTCGCAAGAGTTCGAAAATCACGATTGACGGTGACAGCGCGGATTGGCGGGGGCGACCGGTGCTATATGGCACGACTGGGCCTCGCTCGAGCGTGCCGGCGCCGCTCCAACTCAAATCGCTGCGCGTCGCGCAGGACGAGGCCTACGTATACCTGCGGCTCGACGTCGGGCGAATCGACTGGGCTCACGCTCACTACCAGGTCGGGATCGACACTTATCGTCGCAATCTCGGTGACACTCAACTCCCAAACACTGGCTCGCGCGCGCCAGTCGGGCTCGAGTTCGTCCTCGATCTCGGAGGACCAGCAGCGAGCCAGCTGCTGGTCGACCACTCGTACAATCCCTATCGTCCCGTAGCGATCCCGGGCAGCAAACCTTCAGCGACTCAATACGTGTACAATCCCGCGTTGCGGATCGTCGCAAACGATCTTGGACAATGGGATTCACTCGTCGTGGTCCCGAACCGGCGGCGCATCGGACGCGACGGCACGATCTATCCGGCGATCAGCTACAACCGTAATCGACTGCTCTATTCGCGCGAGTCGGACAATTCGCTCGCCGATTGGTTCGCCGACGCGACGACCGGAGTAATAGAGGTGCGACTTCCGTGGGGAATGCTTCAACTCGTGGACCCTTCGACGCGGACCGTGCTCTTTGGCAATACTGCCGCTGGAACGGTCTCAGGCGCGACAACAGACGGATTCCGATTTGTCGTCGAGAGCTACGATCCGTCGAACCCGCGCTCAGGCGGCGACAATCTTCCGCGTGGCGCGGGAACATCGAGATTCGCCGAGCCTCCGACGTGGAGCTGGCCCCCGTGGGAAACCCCACAGTGGTATGCAGAGGTCAAACCGCTGTTCGCTGCGATGCAGCGGACTTATGCGGGAATCCCGGAACATCCTCCCGCGCGGTAGCGCACGGCCGCGGCGTACCGCAGCCGTCGCGACCTAGAATCCCAAACGCGCGCGCAGCGAGAAAGTGTACCATTTGTACTCGCTACCGGTGGTCTGCCCGGGCGCCGCTACGTTCGCGTAGCCTCCAGCAGCACTGACTTCACGAGCCGGATCGAAGCGATACCCTAACGACATCGCAACACGCTCGGCGAGACGCGAGCCCGCGCTGGAACCAAAGAACTCGATGCTCTGTTGGCCGAGTCCTACGTCCGCGTCCGCGTTCCAGCCCAGCTGACCACCTATGCGTCCGCGACCGCTCGCCTCTGCGAGAGTGTATCGCCGTGGCGCGAAATAGCCATCCGCCGACGTCGTGTCGTACCCGAATTGGCGCCCGCCAACAGCGAGACTCCAGTTCCGGCTGTTCGTCCACCGCAGCGTAGATGAGAACGCGTTTCGCGCATTCTCACGTGTGCCCCCCGTCAATCGCGCATGGCTTGCCGCGCCGGAGAGCGTAAAGCGCGCTGGCAGAGCGATCGCGGCCTCACCAGTGAGATCCGAGCTGACTACGCCGTTAGCGATTAGCAGCGCCGTCTCGTCGAATGGCGCTCGTGAGCCACTGACCCCAACAGTGAGCGCGCGTCCAACGTTTCCGGAAAGGCGCAGCCCACCGCTGCCGATCGTTCGCTGGGGGCTCGTCGACGGAATGAACGTAGATGAATGTCTCGTGACTCCACCATCGGCGCGAAGCTGCCATGAGCTGGAGCCGGGTTGCCACCGCGCGAACAGATTGACCGCGTCCGCGCGCGAATTGATCGCCGCGAAGTTCGCGCTGCGCTCCCTGTAGCTGCCTCCGATTGCGCCGTTCCACCACGCGCGCGCCAAGTAATCGACAGAGAAAGTCGTCGCGCGATTGTTGTCGCTGTCATTGATGCTGACTCCGGTTATCGTCGCGCTCGGCCTTAGATCGGCCTGTACCCATCGGAGTAATGTGCGCGCATCGCCATAGGCCGGATTTGCGCGCAACGCGAGCTGCAGCGCCGACTCAGCGTCGGTCTGGCGGCCCTGCCAAGTGAGAACCTGCGCAAGCCCTGTGAGGGCCTCGGGATCTTGAGGGTCCGTTTCCAGAACCTGTCGCCACGTCCGCTCGCTCCGATCCAGCTCGCCTCGCCACCCGATCACGCGCGCCAATCCCTTTTTCGCAGCAGCGTTGCCAGTTCTGGCCAACTGTGTGTACATGGCTTCGGCGTCGTCAAACTGGCCGTTCCAGGCGAGTGCGCGCGCGTACTCGATCGATGCCTCGCGGTCTGTGGGGTGATCACGGATCCACCCCTTGTAGGTGGCGAGAGCCTCGCCGAGCCGTCCGGCCCAGGCCAGGGTTTGCGCGCGGCCGAGCACGGCGTCGCGTTGACGCTGATCACCGGCTATCAGCGAATCGTAGATCGCGATGGCCGAAGAGTAGTGTCCGCCCCAGGCCAACGTGCGAGCCAGCGCGAGACGTCCTTCCGCATCACGCGGCTCCAGAGTTATGTAGCGTCGATACAGGGCTACCGCGTCGTCGAGTTGGTTGTCCCACGAACGGAGGGTCGCGAGTCGGAAGATCGCGATAGAGGCTGGCGACGGGTCTTGCGTGACGATCCCCTCGTACAACGCACCCGCCAACGGATAAGCCCCCGCTTGATATGCGCTGTCCGCCCGCACAAGGACGTATTCTTGCTGGGTTGGGCGCGCGGCCTCGCTAGACCGGGCAGTTGGGACGCCGCTACTGACTGCTGTACGTCTGGTTGTTGTGGCGCAACCCGCTAGTAAGGCGAGAGTTGCGAGACTTGCGAGACTCGACGAGGCTCGACGGGGATCGAGAAATGAGCGCATGAATACCTTGCGGACGTTGGGTCAAAGGGGATCCTGATTTCCGGTTTTTCTAGACAATCCCCCGTATGAAGGACGACGGTACACGTCGTTCAATAACGACCCTGCGAGCTCCCCGTATTCCCCGCCTAGAGCACACTCCAGAAGTCGCGCCCGATGTCAACCGAGAATGTCCATCTCCCGACCCGCAACCCGCGCGCGACGTCGAGCCGCAGCACATCGAAGACGGTGAGCGCACCGAGTCCGACCGAGGGATACCAGCCTTGTCGTGACGGCTTGAAATCAGCGGAGCGGTCTATCCACACCACTGTCGCGAAGGGCGCGAGGGTGATAGTCCCCGGCGCGCGGCCGAATCTGCCCAGCGGGATCCCGAAGAACGGCGCGAGGAAGCGATACTCGATCCGTTGACTCACGCCACCGCGTCCGACGAATTCGTGAAAGTCGTATCCCGGGCCGCTCGTTGGACCACCCAGGAAGACGAGGTGTTGCGCCGCCAGCGTATCGCCACTGAAAACACCCGCGGCGAATGTGTGAAAGAGAAGCCGGCTCGATCCGAACGGCTTCTGGAGATCGAGCATCAGAGACGGTCTCAGGAAATCGCCGGGTTGTGAATTAGCGGGACTCGCCCTGCGGATGGCGCTCACGGCCAAGTGCGCCCCCAGCTCGTAGCCACCGAGCGTCAGGCTCGCGGGCCTGTCCAATCCGAGTGTCAGGCGACTCTCGTGCAGCGAAAGCGCCGGTATCGTGGGTTCGAAGCTGCCGTTCGCCGGTCGAGCGTGAACTACCAGCGGTTCGTGGCGCTCGTAGGCGAGCTCGAACGAAGGCCGCCATCCGAGCCGCGCCAGAGATCCGGAGAGAGAGACGTCGCGCACGTCATACGTGTCGGTGTAGTCGCTGCCGAATTCCTGCGCTGCGATGGTATTGCGCACGAGTGATGTTTCCTGCTCATCGCTCACGTCGCGGTACTGACGTTCTCCGGCGAGTATGAGCGACGATCCCGCGCCGGTGCGGTACTCCAGCGCACCGCGCCCTTTGAATTGGTCGTCGCTGAACCCGTAGCGGCCAGCTGCCGCGACGGCAAAACCCGCCCCGACGCGCTGAAGGAATCCGCTCCCGAGGGCCAGACCTTCGACCCGGTTGAACCGCGCGATGTCCGAGACGTGCCGCGCCGAGAAGGCAAAGTTCCGGCTGCGAGCCAGTGCCTGGGCGCGGACGAGAGAGCGCGCTTCCTCCTGGACTTTCTGTACATCTGCGTCCGTGACCGCTCTCACATCCGGAGGCAGCGAATCCAGGATGTGGCCGACGAACGGGAAAGGATTCTGCGCTCTCTCCGCCGGCGGCGCCATCACGATCTCCGGCCCGGCGAAGTAGCTGGCGGGAATTCCCTTGTTCACTTCGTAGCAGCAGATCTCCCACCGGCCGCGGATGATGCCGCGCGCGGGATAGTCGAGCCAGGAGCCGGTACGGCGAATCTCGATCTCCTGACGCCGCGGGAGCCAGAAGCGACCTTCGATGAGCGCGTTCTCGAGGACGACCGACACATCCTCCAGATCCTTGTCGATGAGCGCGGCACGCGTGAAGCTGAACGCCATGCGGACGACTTCTCCCGTCTCGCGGTCGATGTAGACGGCGCCCACGGCGCGCGGCTGGCGGTCGTCCTTCGGACGCACTTTCACCTCATAGACGTCGAGCACGCGGGGGCCGAGGCGAATCTGCAGCGAGTCGTGAATGGCGAAATCGTAGACCTCGAGGCCGGTTGCCGAGAGAGGATGCGGGACGTCCTGAACCTCATCGCCTTCGCCTATCCTGATGATGTTCCTGAAGTTGTTCTGGACGATGCCAAGGTGATCGCGGTGGTAGTTGATGTCGGTCGGCAGGAGCAGAGTGTCGCGGCGTCCCATGATGCGCTGCTTGCTCAGATCGGGAGCACGCCAGTAGACTTCCAACCCCAGCTCGTCCGCCTTCACGATTTTTGGCGGATCGGGGAATCCCTCTCCAAATTGTGCGAGGAATGTCACGTAGCCGTGCGCCGTCGCCTTGTAGTCGGCGAGGGCGGTGTCGGCGATCTGACTGGCTCTTCGCTCGGTGGCGCGCTCGACGAGCTCGCGCGTGCGGGGATCGTTCCACGTCTGCTGCGCGCCGAGCGTGGTCGCGGATATGATCGTCGCGAGGAACAAGGCGGTCATCTGGGACTTCATGAAGGAAAATTAGTTGCTGGTAGTTCTTGCGGGAGAGCAATTGCGGCGGCAAATCACTACGGTGAGGCGATGAGCTTCGAGGATTTCAGGCGTAGGGCGGCTTCGGCCACGCTCGTGCCCGTGTGGAAGGATTGCCTTCTCGACACCGACACGCCGGTCTCGGCGTTCGCCAAGCTCAGACTTGGCCCCTTTGCGTTTCTGCTCGAGTCCGCGCCCGCGGGCGGCGAGACCTGGTCCCGGTATACATACCTCGGGACCGAGCCGCGCTCCGCGTGGAGGCTCGCGAACGGTGTCGTGGAAGACTGGACCGGCGAACGGGGATGGCACAATCCGCGGACGCCCGCCGATCCGCTGGCGGATCTGGGCCTGCTCGTCGAGGAAGCCGAGCCTGCGGACGTTCCCGAGCTCGGTCAGTTCTGGGGTGGAGTCGTTGGATACTTCGGCTATGACGTCGTGCGGCTCATCGAGAAGCTTCCCAACCGCCCTGCAAATGGCCTCGGAGCTCCGGACGCCATCTTCGTATTCACTCGATCGCTCGTCATACTCGACAATCTCCATGGGCGCGCGCGCGTAGTGGTTTCCGTTCCGGTTCCGAAGGGTGGGCGCGAAACCGAGCTTCGATCGCTTTACGAGAGCGCCATCGCAGAGCTGGACGACGTTCTCGCGCGCCTCCGGAAGTCGGCGCGCCTGGAAGCGATGTCGCCGGACTTGAGAGCCCGCGCGATTGAGGGACGCTCGAGCTACGCGCGCACGGATTTCATGGCGCACGTCGACCGCATCAAGGAATACATCCGAGCCGGCGACTGCTTTCAGGCGCTGTTGTCGCGTCGCATCGATGTTCCGCTCGATTTCGAGCCCGCCGACCTGTACCGCGCGCTCCGCGCGATCAATCCGTCGCCCTACATGTACCACCTCGTGCTCGATGGAGTCGAGATCGTGGGCAGCTCTCCCGAGCTGCTGGTACGGGTATCGGACAACCACATCACGCTTCGCCCGATCGCGGGGACGCGGCCCCGCGGCAAGACGCCCGAAGAGGACGAGCACCTCTCGGCCGACCTTCTCGCCGACGAGAAGGAGCGGGCCGAGCACGTGATGCTGGTGGATCTCGGGCGAAACGACGTCGGTCGTGTGGCGAAGTACGGCACGGTGAAGGTCACGGAGCTTATGAAGATCGAGAAGTACTCGCACGTGCTGCACATCGTGAGTCAGGTCGAGGGCGAGTTGAACGACGGACTCTCGGCTCTCGATGTGTTTCGCGCGACTTTCCCCGCCGGCACGATGACGGGCGCGCCCAAGATTCGGGCGATGGAGATCATCGATGAGCTCGAGCCGGTATCGCGCGGACCATATGCGGGTGCAATTGGCTACATCGGCGCCGGCGGAAAGCGAATGGATTTGGCAATCACGATCCGTACGTGCGTCATCGCGAACGGCACGGCATCAGTCCAGGCCGGCGCGGGCATCGTCGCCGATTCGGTTCCCGAGCGGGAGTGGGAGGAGACACGCAGCAAGGCCCAGGCACTCTTGAGCGCTATCGCATCGGTGCGACGACCCCGGAAGGCGCGATGATCGTCGGGCTGACCATTCCTTCGTATGAGCGGTTCGAGGTCAGCGGCGCGCGCGTCGTCGCCGCGCAAGGCTGCGCGCCGAGCATCCGCGGAGTGCTGGAGAAGGAAAGCCTCTACGAATACGCCGCGCGTCAGCCTGACGCCATTCCACTCGGCGGACGCGCGCCCGTCTTCGCCGTGAATCTTCCCGGCGGCTGCGGCAGAGTGGTGGTACGCCACAACATGCGTGGCGGCTGGATGGCCAAGATCAGCAACGACCTCTTCGTCCTGCCAATGAAGGGATATCGAGAGCTGCTCGCATCGCTTCGCCTTCGCGCGAGCGGGGTTAGCACGCCTGAGGTGCTCGCCTACGTGACTTATCCAAAGAATCTCATGCTGCGCCGCTCCGACGTCGCGACGCGTGAGATCCCCAACGGCCACGACCTTTCCGTCGCGCTGGCCAAGGTCACGGACCACGACCACAGGGTCATGGTACTGGATGCGATAGTAAAGATGCTGCGATCGCTGACGCAGGCCGGGGCGCACCACCAGGATCTCAATCTGAAGAACGTGCTGCTCACGGCCGGCGAAGGTCCGGGGCTCGACGCCCACGTCCTCGACGTCGATCGTGTTCGGTTCAGCTCACCGGGATCACCGCTGGTGGCGAAAGCGAATCTCGACAGACTCATTCGCTCGCTGCGCAAATGGCGCGACCTCCACTCCCTTCCCTACTCGGCGGAAGATGAAGAGTACCTGCGCCTGAAGAGCGTCGAGTGAGCGCTGTGACCGGGCCCGGAGTACCAGACAACATCTGCGTCGTGATGATGAGCGCCGTCGGCGACGCGGTGCACGTGCTGCCGGTGATCAACGCCCTCAAGCGGACGAATCCTAAAACGCGCATCACCTGGGTGCTCCAGCCCGGACCCGCAGCGCTAGTGCGGGGCCACCGGTCGGTGGATGAGATAATCGTCTTCGACCGCGCCCGGAGCTTGATGGCGTTCGCGGATGTCGCCTCTGAGCTCTCGAAGCG
>Ga0209880_1000301_pt1 | contig 12511 bp, 12 predicted proteins | sample PersoiDNA2013191_FD_185803 | JGI IMG/M metagenome (GOLD analysis project Ga0209880, IMG submission 185803) | Permafrost soil microbial communities from the Arctic, to analyse light accelerated degradation of dissolved organic matter (DOM) -... | ecosystem: Environmental > Terrestrial > Soil >... | reverse complement strand
AACTCGCGGGCCCGGAGGTCAAGCGGCCGATCGCCTACGGACGCCTCACGTCGGCGCGGGTCTATGCGCAGGTTGCCAACGTGTATCGGCCGGCCGCCCTTGGCCGTGACGTCGGTCCGCCGCAGGATCGCCTTAACTCGCGCCACCAGGGCACGTGGATTGAAGGGCTTGGTGACGTAGTCGTCTGCGCCCAGTTCCAAACCGACAATCGCGTCGACGTCTTCCGACCGGGCGGTCAGCATCAGGATTGGCGTATCGCCGCGCCGCCGGAGTTCGCGGCAGACTTCGAAGCCGTCCATCTTGGGCAGCATCAGATCCAGCACCACCAGGTCTGGGGCGTGGCGCTCGTACATCTCGAGGGCCTTGATCCCATCGCCCGCGGACACGACCGAAAAGCCCTCGGTCTCCAGGTACAACCTGAGCAGGGCGACGATGTTGCTCTCGTCGTCGACGACGAGGATGGTCCTCACCGCGAGAGCATACGTCGGCGGGTGGGGCGGCCGCCGGGCCTTTGTAAGATCGGTGTAAGGCGAACTGGCCACCCGGCGGAGCGCTGGCGCTGTCCGTGGCCGCGCGTCGGCGAACCCGTTACCATGACCCGGCCACCGGCTGCGGGTCGACGCGGACCTGGCGCCACCGCAGCGTCCCTGGGCCGCTGCCGTAGGAGGAACGATGCATCTATCCGGCGTGACCGAGATCGCGGCCAGTCGCCAGCGCGTCTGGGACACCATCAGCGACCCGAACCGAGCGGCCGCCGGCAGCTCGGAAGGCCAGGCCCAGATCGAGAAGATCGACGACACGCACTACCGCGTCAGCGTCACGGCCAAGACGGCGATGGGGCCGGTGAATGTCGTTCTCGACCTCGAATTGACCGAGGTCGACGAGCCGAACCGGATCGCCGCCACAATCGCGGGCTCGGTCATGGGCGGTCCCATCAATGGCACCGGCTCCATCGTGCTTGCGGAGGTCGGACCGAAGCTGACGCGCGCCACCTATGTCGCCGACGCGAAGCTCGGTGGGATGCTCGGAGCCTTCGGGCCGATGATGGCGGGTCCGGTGCAGCAGGCGGCGGACGGAGCCATCGCCTCTCTCAAGGCGCGCCTTGAGGCCGAGGAAGCCGCCGCGAGTGCGTAGCCGCGAGGCGGCGCGTAGCCGCGGTCAGCGCTGCCGGGTGTAGAGGCCGGTCAGCGTCGTCTGGGCGAGCAGCTTCGACGGCACGGCCGATCGAACGTCAGCGGCGGAGGGCGTCCCGGCCAGCCCAAGCGGGGCCGAGAGCGCGTACAGCGTAAACAGGTAATGGTGCGTGCCCGATGGCGGGCACGGTCCGCCGTACCCGGTTCGCCCGAAACTCGTGAAACCCTGCGACGGGAGCGAGGAGGTCACGCCCTCCGGCAGCGAACCACTCGTGCCACCCGGTAGATCGAAGACGATCCAATGGACCCAGCCGCTCGCGTCCGGGTCATCCACGATCAGGGCAAAGGCGGCGGTTCCCGCCGGCGCGCCAGACCACGCGAGGGCAGGGGAGAGGTCCGAGCCGTCGCATGCAAACTTGACTGGGATGGCGCCGCCCTCGGCAAAGCTGGGGCTCGTCAGCACGAAACCGGCCATTTGGGTCTCCTTCGATGTGGTGGGGGTTGGGGACGCCGAGCCGCTGCCGCCGGCACAGGCTGCCAGGAGCAGGGGAGCCGCCAGCAGGGTGGCTCGGATCAGGTTCGGCAAGCGACGCGGCTCATGGGGAAAGCATCGGCCGACGAGGCGAGCGGGTCAAGGCCCGCGGGGAATTGCGTGTGGCGGGGGAACTGGGGCGAGCCCGCAAAGGCTCGCCGCTCCGTCTCGGCGCCGGCGCTATTCCCAGCCGCCGGAGCGTTTGCGGGACTCGCTGTCGGCGGCGGCGTTGCGGACGGCCTTACCGAAACGCTTGTCCTGCTGCCGGCGCACCGGAGCCGGCAGCTCGGCCGACTCGTGAGCGAGCCGGCGGTATGCATTGGCCCGGGCCTCGTCGAGCCGCCCGGCCTTGACCTCCGCCAGTACGGCGCAACCCGGCTCGAATCGGTGTGAGCAATCGGCGAACCGGCACCGTTGAGCCACCTTGACGATCTCGTCGAAGGTCTCGTCTATGCCTTCCTCCGCATCCCACACTCCAAACTCGCGCATGCCCGGCGTATCGAGCACGAGCGCGCCGTTCGCCAGGAGGAACAGCTCCCGGTGAGTGGTCGTATGACGGCCGCGAGCGTCATCCTCGCGGATCTCGCGCGTCACCATCAGCTCCTCGCCGGCGAGCCTGTTGAGCAGCGTCGACTTGCCGACACCCGAAGATCCGACGAGCGCTAGTGTCTTGCCGGGTACGAACCAGCGAGCGACCGACTCCAGCCCGAGACCGGTTCGGGCGCTGATCGCCACCGCGGAGACATGCAGTTCGGACTCGAGTTGGGCTGCGCGCTCGGCGGCGTCCTCCCCGGCAAAGTCCATCAAGGGCTTTGCCGCGAGGTCGGCTTTCGTGAGGATCACGACCGGCTCCGCGCCCGACTCGCGTGCCATCGCCACGTACCGCTCCAGGCGGCGCGGATTGAGGTCGTGGTTCAGCGAGGTGGCGATGAAGAGCGTGTCCACGTTGGCCGCGATCGTCTGGGCCCCGGGTCTGGAACCGGCCGCCTTCCGCCGGAACGCGGAGCGCCTCGGCAGTGTCTGGTGGATGGCGGCCGCTCCACCATGTTGCGACTCCAGGCAGACGACCCAGTCGCCGACCGTCGGATAGGCGCCGTCATCGGCCCCGCGACGCAGCTTTCCGGTTGGAGAGGAGGTGGTCTCGCCGTTCTCGCCGATCACGACCCACACGCCCCGATGTTGGGCGATGACTCGGGCCGGCCACATGCCGCCATCGGCGAACGGGGCGAATGCGGCCGCCCAGCGCTCGTCCCAGCCCCAGGCTTCGAGATGGCCGGCCCGCTCGGCATTGATGATGGTCATGCCTCAGCCTACTCTCTTGAGCTTGCCGGTCCGCTTCGCATAACGCTCGGCCTGACCGAAGCCCCACAAACCAATCGGGATGAACACGAAGGCCATGATCAGAAGCGGCCACAAGTCCGGCAGCATCTGGCCCACGCCTTCGCCGTCGATCAGAGCGCGCCGAATCGCGTCCAGCACGTAGGTGGCCGGAGATACCCGCGAGATCAGCTGCATCCAGTCGGGCAGGATGTCGGTAGAGTAGTAGACGCCGCTGACGAGCAGCAGGCACGACTGCAGGACGAAGACCATCTGCGATCCGCGCTCCACGGACATCATCGGCAGGATGGCGGCAAGCATACCGATGCCGATGAAGCTGGCCGAACCGACGGTCATGAACAGAGCCGCTGCGCCGATGTTTGCCCGCCCTAGGTCCAGCGAGAAGAAGAGCGCGAGCACAATCAGCAGCAGTGTGGTGTGGATCAGGCCGTAGACGACCGCGTATAGGGCCGATCCGAGCAGCTGTACGGAGCGGCGGACGGGCGCCATCATCGTGTACTCGAGCGTGCCTTCCCACCGCTCCCAGGTGATCGTGTCGCCGATCGACTGGAAGACCACCGAGAGGTAGTTCCAGAAGACGGCCCCGACCACCAGGGACATGAGCAGACGCCGGCTACCTACCGACTGCCCGATCAGCGAGACCGATAGCGCGCCGGCCACGGCGTAGACGAGGAAAGCGACTTCCCAGCCGAGATAGCGTTTGGTCAGGTTGAAGTTGCGCTCGACGAACGCGTAACCGGCACGCGCGTCTCGAGTTAGTGAAATCAACGGAAATGCCTCCTAGTCGACCGGGTCGGCTTCGCCCAAACCCTGCTCGTCAGGGTCCTCGACGTCGTCGTCGAGCGAGCGGCCTGTGTACTTCATGAAGACGCTCTCCAGCGTCGGCTCAAGGCCGTGCTCCCGAGCGATGTCGGCCTTCAGTTGTTCGGGCGTGTTTTCGGCCGTCAGTCGCCCGCCGGCCAGGATTCCGATTCGCCCGCACAGCCGCTCCGCTTCGGCCAGGTCGTGCGTGGTCAGCACGATCGTGGCGTCGTGGTCGGCCTGCAGTTCCTCGATGAACGCCTGAACGTCCAGCTTCGACCGCGGGTCCAGCCCTGTCGTCGGTTCGTCCAGGAGCAGAAGCGCCGGGCTCGTCAGCAGGGCTCGTGCGATTGCCACTTTCTGCTGCATGCCCCGGCTCATTTGCTCGACCGGCCGGCTCATCCGCTTCTCGCCGATGCCCAGCCTGGCCATGATCCGGATCGCTTCCTTGCGGGCGGCGCCCGCATCGAGGCCGTACAACCGGGCCGCGAACGAGAGGTTCTCGGCCGGTGACAGCTTCTTGAAGAAGGCGGCGTCTACGCTGACCCGGTTGATCAGCCGCTTCACCGCCATCTCCTCGCGGACCAGGTCGTGGCCAAAGACCTCGACCCGGCCCTCGTCCAACGTCAAGAGGCCGCTGATGAGGCGGATGAACGTGGACTTGCCGCTCCCGTTGGCCCCGAGCAGGCCGTAGATCTCGCCTCTCTCCATGCGGAGCGAGACGTTGTCGACGGCCACGACGGGCGGCTTGCGGCGATCCACCTTGAACCGCTTCGTGGCGTGTTCCACGAGGAGTGCCGCCGGCCCGGCGGGGACTGGCTGGATGGTCGGCCGGGTCATTGCCGGCGAATGTGTTTCTTCGAGAACCGCGTTCTTCATGACACCTCCCGTGATGGGAGCTCGCGGAACAGGGGAACCCGCGAGCTGAGTTGGGTTGGGGAATGGGCTCGCGGCTCGCCCTCGAAGGTCAGCGTCGAAACGCGCATCGCCTCTCAACGGGCATGAAAAAAGCCGGGGGCCCGACCTGGCCCACGGCTCAGAAGTTCGTCCTGGCGGCGCTGCCGCCTGGGGCTAACTCTCGGTGGGCGCAGATCTCCCGCACACGACGGGCTTACCGCTCAGGCGAGCGGCTCCTGCCGATGCGTTGGTAGTGAGATTGCGCACGAAACACCTCGCGTACGGCTGCCTGTTCTGGCAGACCTTCGGATAGTAGGGAGAAGACGGCACTCGTGTCAAACGCCCGAAGGTTTGGGAAGCCGGGTCCAGCCCGGAGTCGCCGGCGACCAATCAGACCGGCGATCTGCGTCGCTTGGTCCGGCAGATCCATGCCGGCGGTCCGACCGGACCCACCACGACCGTCCGCTCGGCCACGGTGGAAGGTACAAGCGGCAGGGTGGGGGATCGGCCGGTGCGTGTACCATTTACGAGCCATCCGTAGAACCACGCCTGGCTTCGCGGCGCCCGTCAGTGTGCGCCGGTAGCCGGCATTCTCAGGAGAAGAAACGCATGCCCAAGGTTGCCGGCTCCGTCAAGGAGCTCCTCGCCGCCATTGACGGCATCGCGCGTATAGACGGAGAGCGCCTCGTCGTTGTGGACGAGGACGGCCTCCGGACGCGCGGCATCTACGACCTCGTCTGGACCGCCACGTTCAGCGAGGACGAAACGACCGTCGAGGCCGCTCGCTGGATCATCTGGGAAGCCAGCCAGGCCGTCGGTGCCCGGTCGGCGAGCATCCAGGAGCTGTACATCGCCCGCGCCCGCGGCGAGTACGAGGGCATGACCGTCCCGGCCATCAACCTGCGCGCTCAGACGTTCGACATGGCCCGCGTCATCCTCGAGACGGCCAAGAAGAACGACTCCGCGGCCGTCATCTTCGAGCTGGCCCGGTCGGAGCAGACATACACCTACCAGCGCGTCTTCGAATACGCCACCAGCGTCCTCGCGGGCGCGATCGCCGCCGGCTGGAAGGGTCCCGTCTTCATCCAGGGCGACCACTACCAATTCAACGCCAAGAAGTACGCGGCCGATCCGGAGAAGATGACCGAGGAGATCCGCAAGGGCTGCAGCGACGCCATCGCCGCCGGCTACAGGAACATCGACATCGACAGCTCCACGCTGGTCGACCTGGCATTCGATACGCTCGACAAGCAGCAGCACGAGAACTACGTTCGCGCTGCCGAACTGACCGCCCTTATCCGCTCCCTCGAGGTTGACGGCGTGACCGTCAGCGTCGGCGGTGAGATCGGCGAAGTCGGCAAGAAAAACTCAACCCCAGACGAGCTAAAGGCTTATCTCGACGGCTATCGCCGCGAGCTGGACGGCCGCGCAAAGGGCGCAATCGGCCTGTCCAAGGTCTCTGTCCAGACCGGTACGAGCCACGGCGGCACTCCGCTGCCGGGCGGTGGCGTGGCGGAGGTCGCCCTCGACTTCGGCGTCTTGGCGGAACTGTCGACGGTCGCCCGCCAGTACGGCCTGTCGGGCGCGGTCCAGCACGGCGCCTCGACTCTGCCGGATGAGCTGTTCCACAGGTTCCCTGCCACCGGCTGCGCCGAGATCCATCTCGCCACCGGCTTCCAGAACGCCCTGTACGAGCACCCGGCCTTCCCGGCCGAGCTGCACAAGGCGATCGAGGAGTGGGTCTTCGCGAATTGCCAGGACGAGCGCAAGCCCGACCAGACTGACATCCAGTTCGTCTACACCGGCCGCAAGAAAGCGATCGGCCCGTTCAAGCGCCAGCTCTGGGATCTGGCCACGAAGGATGAAATCCTCGCCTCGCAGGCCGCCAAAGTCGACTTCCTCTTCAAGCAGCTCGGCACCCCCGGGAGCCGCGCCCTCGTCGAGAAGTACGTCAAGCCGGTCGAGTTCCACAAGCCGATGCCGCAGGCCCTCAAGGCCGCTCGGTAGGCTCTCTCGCTCCGCAATCGCTCGAAGGGCGCCCGCAAGGGTGCCCTTCTCGATTCCGGGCGTAGCGTGCCACCGGCGGGAGGTCGACCCTGCTCGCATTCCGCTACGATCCGCGCAAGACCGAACGGGCCGCTTTCCGGGCCGAGAGGAACGAGGGAGGGACTGAGCAATGGGGATAAGAGATCTGTCGGGTCACCGCGCGCGGATCGCGATCGCGGTCGTGCTGGCTGCGCCGCTTGGAATCGGCGGGGCGACGACCTGGGCTCGATGCCAGCCCTATGCGGACGGCAGTTCGAACATCTGGAGTCCTTTGTACGCCTCGCTGCTGGGCCTCGTGTTGTACGGGGCGGCCACGGTGCCGGCAGTGCTGTCAGGCGGCACACGGCAGGTGATCACTTGGGCGATTGGCTGTGTCCTCGCCGTCACGATCGCGCTCATCGCCTGGGGTCTCATGTTCGGCCCCGACGCTGGTTTCTGCCGGTGAGACAAATGGGGCGCGTGACGCCCGACCGGCTCATCGTCGGCGGTCGTGTTCCAGCTACGATGCGCGCGTGAGCGAAATGCAGCCGTCCCATTTGCCTCAGCCACCCAGAGCACCCGAATCGGAGTTGCTGCGCTGGCGCGATACCGCGCTGGCGATTTGCGACGAGGCCGACAAGATGGCATTGGCCGGGTTCCGTCGCGGCATCGAAGTCGACACCAAGCCCGACCGATCGTTCGTGACTGAGGTCGACCGCTCGATCGAGCGGTTCGCCCGCGAGCGTCTTCGCGGCGCCTTCCCCGGCTGCGGGTTCGTGGGCGAGGAGGAGGGGACCGAGGCGGCCGGCGCCTCGATGTGCTGGTACATCGACCCGATCGACGCCACCGCGAACTTCGTGCGCGGCATCCCGATCTTCGCGACGTTGTTGGCGGTCTCGCTGGACGGCGAGATGCAGATGGGGGTCGTCAGCGCCCCGGCCATGCGCGAGCGCTGGGTTGCCTGGCTGGGCGGGGGAGCGTGGCGCGGCTCTGAACGGATTTCCGTCAGCAAGGTGGCCAAGATCGAGGAGTCACAGCTCGTCTACGGCAGCCGAGGTGCGGATGTCCAGTCCGGCCTCATGCCGGGATTCGATGCCACGATGGAGGCAGCGTGGCGAACGCGTGGCTTCGGGGATTTCTGGGGCTACATGCTCGTGGCCGAAGGGGCGGCCGAGGCCATGGTGGAGACGGGCGCGCATCCCTGGGACTGGGCCGCGCCGCTGGTAATCGTCGAGGAGGCGGGCGGGCGCTTCACGACCGCGTCGGGGGAGCGGGCGATCGACGGACCCTCGGCCGTCGCCACGAACGGCTTGATCCACGACGATCTGCTGCGGCGCCTCCAGACGAAGCGATAGGCGCCGGCGTCGGCCCGGGACCCGGCTGAGCGCGGTCACTAACCGCCTGTGGGCGTGTCAGAATGTGAAAGAGGGCAGCGCGATTGACCATCGCCGTTCCATGTCGAACACGCGGGGCTCGTCGTGAGCGGCCCAATCCCGTCGGACCGGCCCAATCCGTCGAAAGAGGCCTGGATGATGCGCAGATACCTCCGCGAGCACCGCCATTCTCTGATCAACCTGGGGAAAGCTGCCGTTCTGGCCGGCTTTGTCGTCGGCTGCTCCCCCTCCACTACTCCCACACCGGCCGCCTCGGCAACGGCGGCTCCCACTCCCACCGCTCAGGCCCCCGTCCCGGTCAAGGTTTGGGTGACCACCGCCGACCAGACGAAGCTGCTCGCGGCCCAGCCCGACATCGCCTTCGCGGCAAGTGCGCAGGGCGACCAGGTGATCGACGTCAACGAGAACAATCAGTACCAGCAGATGGACGGCTTTGGCGGGGCGATGACGGATTCCTCCGCCTGGCTCCTGTACACCCAGATGCCCGAGGCGCAGCGCAAAGACCTCATGTCAAAGCTGTTCTCGCGCACGGACGGCATCGGCGTCAGCTTCATGCGGGTCCCGATGGGCGCCAGCGATCTGGTCCACGGCCCGGCCTACACCTATGACGACATGCCCGCCGGACAGGCCGACCCGGGCCTCGCCCACTTCTCGATCGAACACGACGTGGCCTACATCATTCCTGCCCTGAAGGACGCGCTCAAGCTCAACCCGGATCTGAAGCTCATGGCCAACCCGTGGAGCCCGCCGGCCTGGATGAAGACGAGCGACCTGCTCGGCAACGGCACGCTCCTGCCGCAGTACTACACGGCCTGGGCCCAGTACTTCGTCAAGTTCGTCCAGGGCTACAAGGCCCAGGGCGTGCCGATATGGGCCGTGTCGATGCAAAACGAGCCGCACTACGAGCCGGGCAGCTACCCCGGCATGCGGCTGGAGCCCGCCGATGAAGCGACGCTGGCCAAGACGTATCTGGCTCCCGCCCTAAAGGCCGCCGGGCTCGACACCAAGATCATGGTCTGGGACCACAACTGGGACAACACGAGCTACGCCATCGATGTGCTGTCCGACCCGGCCGCCAAAGCCGTCGTCGCCGGCACGGCGTGGCACTGCTACGCGGGCAGCTTCTTCGCCCAGGGGGTCGTCCATGACGCCTTCCCGGACATGCCCATGTGGGAAACCGAGTGCAGCGGATTTACGTCGCTCGGTTTCGGTGACGGCTTCAAGAACGACATGTCGGACCTGATGATCGGATCGACCCGCTACTGGGCCAAGTCCATCATCAAGTGGCCGATGGTGACCAACACCACCAACGGCCCCAACACCGGCGGCTGCGGCACCTGCATCGGCTTTGCCACGATCGATCCCGCGGCTCCTGCCGGCTACACCTACACCCGCGACTACTTCTCGATCGGACAGGTCAGCAAGTTCGTGCTGCCGGGCGCCTACCGCATCGCGTCCTCCGGGTTCGCCTTCCACGGCTTCGGGACGGTGGCCTTCAAGAACCCGGATGGTTCGAAGGTCCTTGTCGCCACCAACCCGTTCAACTACGACTCCACCATCGTCGTTCATTGGGGCAACCGCTCCTTCGCCTACACGGTGCCCGCACAGTCCGCCGCGACATTCACCTGGAACGGCACGCAGGAAGACGCCGCCGCTCCGGCCCCGCCGGCCAAGATGACGCAGAAGGTCAACCCGACCAAGATCGACCTGAAGTGGGACTTCTCTCCGCTGGCCGACACGTACACGGTCAAGCGCTCCGACAAGGCCGGGGGCCCGTACACGGTGGTTGCCTCCGGGATCGGCCTGCCCGAATACTTCGACACGACCGCCACGACGGGTAGCACCTACTTCTACGTCGTGAGCGCCGTCAACAAGCTGGGCCAGAGCCCGAACTCGGATGAGGCCAAGGCGGCGTCCTGAGCACATAGACGGAATGGAGCACCGGCCTCGATCCATCATCCGCCCGAGAATCCGTCCTTCTGGCAGTGCTCGTGCCCTCGCGAGTTGTCCCACCGAAATAGTCGAGTGCGCGCAGGTGGGCTACGATGCTAGTGGGCCAAGAGGCCCCACCAAGACGCCATAGGAAAAGTGAGGTAGATCATGGGCGACAAGACACCCAAGCGACCGCCAAAGGTCAAGAAGCCGAAGCCGGCGACACAGCCGCCGACCAAGAGCTCCTAGTGCCGGCTGCCCCAGACCGTCGTTACAGGCGCCGCCAGATCGAACTCGCCGAAGGTGGCAAGCTCGTGCTTCGTGGCGACGGCTCAATAGTCCACACCGATGCCGCCGGCGAGACTACGGGCACGTGGGCCACCGACGACCCGGAATGGGCCCGCCGCGCGATCCGGTTCGGCCTGCGGCCTAGGCCCACGACCACAGTTCCGCAGGCCCCTCGCGTCAGCGAGCCGAGGCCTCAAGTCGGATAGACAGGACCCGGATGCGCGGCATCGCCGCCGGCTCGATACGATCCACGTCTGATTGCTTGTGAATCTGAACGCCGGAGGCCCGATGCTCGCGCCCATCCGTCCCGCAGTCTTCTTCGGTGCGCGGCTGCTCGATGGGCGTTCGCCTGAGGCCGTGGCCGACGCCGTCCTCGTCACCGATGAGGACGGTCGCATCGCCGCCGGCGGGTCTGCCTCCGCGGTCTCGGCCCCCAAAGATGCGGAGCGCATCGATGTCTCGGGCCTGACGGTTCTGCCTGGCATCGTTGACTGCCACGTGCATCTCAGCCTCCGCCTCGAGCCCGTGGCGGAGCAGACGCAACGCTCGGCGACAGACCTGGTGGTGCGCGCCCTCGAGACGGGCCGCGACTTCCTGGAGGCGGGCGTCACCACGGTCCGCGACGCGGGCTACACCCCGTCCGGTATCAAGCGGGCATTTGCCTCAGGCGCATTCCCGGGCCCGCGGACCCAGGTCAGCTGCACGCCGCTCTCCCAGACCGGCGGGCACGGCGATGGCTGGACGCCGTCCGGTGCCGTTCTCGAAACGGAGGTCAGCGATCTGCCGCCCGGCATCGCCGATGGTGTGGACGCGGTGCGTCGCGCAACCCGGCTTCAGATACGCGCCGGTGCCGACTGGATCAAGGTTATGGCCAGCGGCGGCGTCCTGTCGGCCGCCGACTCCCCGGACGCCAGCCAGTTCACGGTCGACGAGATCCGCGCCATCGTCGAGGAGGCGAAGGCGGCCGGCATCAAAGGCACGCTTGCCCATGCCGAAGGAACAGTCGGCATTAAGAACGCTCTGCGAGCCGGCATCACGAGTATCGAGCACGGGGACCTGATCGACGACGAGGGAATCGATCTCATGCTGGAACTCGATGTCCCGCTCGTGCCGACCTTCAACATCAACTTCGCCCTGATGGACGAGGGTAGGGTCTCGCGGGGCGAAGTCCCGCCCTGGGCGATCGAGAAGATGCGCTACCTCTTTGACCGACAGCAGGCCAATTTCCGCCACGCGGTGGAGCGGGGCGTCAGGGTTGTCATGGGTACGGACAGCTTCAGCGGAATGTACCCCCCGGCCGAGCTGGCCTACATGTCCGAGTTTGGCCTGGGCCCGTTCCGAGCCATCCAGGCTGCCACCTGCGACGCGGCTCGACTGTTGGTGCTAGCCGACTTGATCGGCACGCTGGAGCCGGGCAAGCAGGCCGACCTGATCGCCGTTTCCGGAGACCCACTCGCGGAGCCTGAGCTGTGGCGAGATCCGGCGCGGATCGTCCTGGTGGTTCAGGGTGGGCGCATCGTGGTGGACCGGCGCGGAGTCTGAGGCCGTGGTCTTCCACTTGGGCCGCGCTGATCCTGGACGTGTGGTTGGGTCTGAGGCGCACGGTACGCGCCCGGTTCGTCCGTGCGGTTCGATTTCGAGACTAGTGGAGGTCGCTTCCTGGCGACATGCTGGGCCGCCTGGTAATGCGCGGATGCGGCATCCCGGCGTCGACGCGCGAGCAAGCCGTGGGCGACGTCGGGGCCATGCTGGTGGAAGATCCCCGCGTGGGCCTGTGGTTCAGAGCTCACGCGATTCCCGTACAGGCCCAAACGCTAGGCCACTACGTCTCTCGCGCGGTCCAATCCCGGACCACACGCTCGTCCACGAATTCGAACACATCCGCCAGTGGGAGCGGTACGGGCCGCTATTCCTGCCACTCTAACTTCGGTTCGTCGGCTGCGGCTCTGTTCCGCGGCCGGCGGCCCTACTGGGACAACCGATTCGAAGCAGCGGCGCGGAGACGAGCCGATAGGGACGGGGTCGCAGCCTGGGAGTTAGCGGCCGGGACCTCCGAGGACGAAACCCGACCAAGGACGTAGGATATCGGTAGCAGCCGCACAAGCCTTGGCGCGCCCAGATCGTCGTTTCGAGGAAATCGCCCGATATGCCAATTCTCACCGAAGAAGCCG
>Ga0209880_1000299_pt1 | contig 12530 bp, 9 predicted proteins | sample PersoiDNA2013191_FD_185803 | JGI IMG/M metagenome (GOLD analysis project Ga0209880, IMG submission 185803) | Permafrost soil microbial communities from the Arctic, to analyse light accelerated degradation of dissolved organic matter (DOM) -... | ecosystem: Environmental > Terrestrial > Soil >... | reverse complement strand
ATGCGCAGCGCGGTCGACTTGCCGCAGCCGGACGGCCCCAGCAGCGAGACGAATTCGCCCTCGCGCACATCGAGGCTGAAATGCTCGAGCGCGACCGTGCCGCTCTCGAACGTCTTGCCGACGTTTCGCAGCGAAACAATTTCCGGACCGGGCGAATTCATTTTGGCCTTAACTCGATGCCGACGCCCTTGTTGACGAATTGCAGCGTGTAGGCGCGTTTGTAGTCGAGGCCGGGTTTTGCGACGCCGGCGCGCACCATCTTGTCGAAGAAGCTCTTCACGCGCGCGTCGGTCATGGCGCCGATGCCGAGCTTGATCGAGTCGCCGGAATCGACGATGCCGTATTCCTTCATCTTGGCGATGGAATAGGCGAGCAGCGCGTCGGTCATTTCCGGATTCTGCTTCTTGATCAGCGCGTTTCCGGGCCGGCTGTCGCCGTAAATATAATTGTACCAGCCGATGGCCGAAGCATCGACGAAGCGCTGCACCAGGTCGGGCCGTTTCTCCACCAGATCGCGCCGGGTCTCGATCAAGGTCGAATAGGCATTGAAGCCGTCATCGGCGAGCAGGAACACCTTCGGCTTGAAGTGGCCTTGCTTCTCGATCGCGAAGGGCTCGGAGGTAACGTAGCCCTGCATTGCGGAATTCTTGTCGGCGAGGAACGGCTGCGCGTTGAAGGTGTAGGGCTTCACTTTCGCTTCGTCGAAACCATAGTCGGCCCTCAGCCATTGGAAATAGCTGACCACGCCCTCCGGCGAGACGAACAGCGTGAGTTTCTTCAGGTCCGCGAGCTTCTCGACGCCCGGGTGCGCGATCAGTACCTGTGGGTCCTTCTGGAAGCTCGCCGCTACCGTCACGGTCGGGATATCGTGCGCGACCGCGTCGAAGGATTGCAGCGAGTTGGCACTCATGAAGAAGTCGAGCTTGCCGACGGGGAGCAGGATGCGGTTGTTCACGTTCGGCCCGCCCGGCACGATGGTCACGTCGAGCCCGTATTTGCGGTAGGTGCCGTCGGCGAGCGCCTGGTAGAAGCCGCCATGCTCGGCCTCCGCCACCCAATTGGTGCCGAAGCGGACCTTGTCGAGCGTTTGCGCAAGCGCCGGCGACTGCGCCAGCATGCCGATGAGCAGCCCGGCGACGACGAGCGCGCAAAGCCTTGTGGACGGCATATTTCCCCCTCGCTTTCCGTTACATTACCCTAATTGTCGGAGGGGGCACAAAATGGACGCGGACGTCAAAACTGAAGGCTCGGACAGGCGGCTCAGCGACCTAGTCGCCGTTACTGTCGTGATCCTGTCGGTGTTCATGGCGGTGTCGAATATCAAGGACGACAACATCAACCAGGCCATGCAGAAGGCCAAGTCGGAATCGGTGGACGCTTGGGCTGAATACCAATCCGCGCGGGTCAAGCTGCACATCGACGAGAACGGCCTGGCGCAACTGCGGCTCCTGGAAACCGCCGGCAATTTCGATCGCGCTTTGGCCGCCAAGCAGGCGGCGGAGTTCGAGGCCGACATCAAGAAATACGAGGCGCGCTCGAAAGAGACCCGCGCCAAGGCGGAAGGGCTGGAGAAGGAGTACGACCGGCTCAACTTCCACGACGACCAGTTCGACATGTCGGCGGCATTTTCGTCGATAGCCATTGCGCTGGCCGCGGTCGCCTCACTGGTGGACAACTATTGGCTGCTCTACATCGCCTGGGGTTTGGGCGGCCTTGGTGTGTTTTTCGGCATTGCCGGCTTCGCCGGGCTCAATTTCCGGCCCGAATGGCTGGCGCATTTTCTGGGCACCTGACCCCCGGATGGTTTGAACCTTTTCCGCAGGCCGCGCGACCCATGCTTACGCGGCTAATGACGGCCGCTCCAATTCAACCGTATGGAGACCGCCATGACCAAGTCCAAGACCATCGTCGCGGCGCTTGCCGCGCTTACTCTTGCCACCACTTTCACCGCCATCGGCGGCCAAGCCCAGGCCGGCCCGCATTTCGGCCATCACGGCTGGGGCATCGGCGCCGGTTTTGTCGCCGGCACGTTGATCGGCGCGGCCGCAGCGTCATCGAATGCCTATTACGACGATACCGCTTACTCGTGCCGCTACGTCGGCCGTTACGACCGCTGGGGCAACCTGCGCACCGTGAAGGTCTGCGACGTCGTCCCCTACTGATCTCTTTTATCGGCTACGGTCGGCGCCAGCCCCCGTCCACCCTCGCGCCGATCGATAAGACCCGCCCGGCCAGTCTCCGCGCCCAAGTCGGCTATAGCCGACTTGGGCTTTAAGATTGCTGATCTCGGGTAAACCCGAGATCAGTGGCGGGTCGCTTTTTATAAGCCGCGTGCGGCAGGCCGGCGCGACCATCGCCCGCTTGCACAATCCGCGCAGATGTTTTCACCTTCGCTTAAGAAAATGTCAGCTTGCGGTGAAACTTGCTGCCGTCGGGAGCTTTTTCTTCTCGACGACTGAGATGCTTGGATCCAGCCAGAATCCCCAAACCGCGGAGCCTAAGACGAGCAGGCTGGCAGCAACAATGAATGGTGCCTGCCACGATCCGAACTGGACTAAGACGCCGAAGACAATTGGCGACAGCGCGCCACCAATGTTTCCCGCCATGTTCATCATCCCGGATACGGTCCCCGAATGTTCGCCGCCCATATCCATGGGCACTGCCCAGGAAGGCCCAATGGTACATTCCAGAAAGAACATAGCGGCGGTCAAGCAATACACCGCGGTATAGGCATTCTCGGTCATCGCGGCGGGCACGATGAAAACCGCGCAGCCCAGCATGCCCGTGATAGCAACCGCCCGCCGGGCGAGTTTGATGTTGCCGGTTCTTGCCAGCAGCCAGTCGGTCGCCAGGCCGCCGACGGTGTCGCCGACAACACCGGCCCAAAGCGGCAGCGACGCAAAAATGCCGACCTTGATCAACGTGAAATGCCTGAATTCCACCAGGTAGGACGGCAGCCAGCTCAGAAAAATCCACAGACAGTAAACGTAAGTGAAATAGGCGCACATGATCGCCCACATATTGGGAGACCGCAGCATGATTCCCCACGGCACCGTGGGTTTCTTGACGGTCTTGACGCTGAGTGCATTGCCCTGTGCGTCGGTGCCGCGGATATATTTGAGTTCCTCCGCGTTCACCAGCGCGTGGTCTTCCGGATGATCGCGATAGGCGAAGTACCACAACACCGACCACACCAAGCCAACCGCACCGCAGATGTAGAAGACCCATCGCCAGCCAAGCGTCGTCATGATGAGCACGACGAGCGGCGGCGCGATGGCGGCCCCGAGGCGGCTCGCGCTATGGGTAATGCCTTGCACAAAGCCGCGCTCATGCTTCGGATACCAGAGCTGCATGGCGCGCGTTGCCCCGGGAAACGCACCGCCTTCGCCCACGCCAAAAAGAAAGCGAAGCGCCACGAACGACGTTGCGCCGCTGGCCACTGCCGTCGCCGCCGTCATAACCGACCAATAAGTGACAATTGTCGTGAGAACCTTGCGCGGGCCGAAACGGTCGCTGACCCAGCCGCCGGGAACCTGAAACAGCGCATAGGCCCAGACAAAGGCGCTGAAGATCACACCCATGGTGATTTTGTCGAAACCGAATTCCTTGCTGATCTCCGGCGCCGCCGTCGAGATGTTCACCCGGTCGAGATAGGTGATGAGGTACATCAAGCTGATCAATCCCAGGATGTACCAGCGGCCCTTGCTGCGCCGTGTGGTTGGCTGTTCCATGTTGCGTTTCCCCTCTATCCAGACGCCTTGATACCTCTAGTGAGCTGGCCTTTGCGTTTGACCCCATTGTGCGGGTATTGGGCGTAAGTTCAAGCGGTGCTTTGTCATGGCCGGGCGTTACGGATTTGTGCCCGCCGCGACGCTCATCGCCAGAACGCGGGCGACGTGCAGCGCAGCGCGATCGGCGCCGTCGCGGATCTGATGCCGGCAGGAAGTGCCGTCGGCCACGATCAGCGCGTCCGCGGGCGCCTTGCGCACCGCCGGCAGCAACGACAGCTCGCCCATCTTGAGCGAGACGTCGATGGTCGCGGCGTCGTAGCCGAAACTGCCCGCCATGCCGCAGCAGCTCGATTCGACGGTTTCGACGCTCAATTCCGGGATCATCCTGAGCACGTTCTCGACTGCGCCCATGGCGTCGAAGGCCTTCTGGTGGCAGTGGCCGTGCAGCAGCGCCTTTCTCGGCAATGCGCCGAGCGGCAATTTCAAGCGGCCTTCCTTCTGCTCGCGGGCGAGGAATTCCTCCAGCAGCAGCGCCTGTCCCGCCAGCGCGTCGGCGGCTTCGCTTTTGATGAGCGCCGGCAGCTCGTCGCGGAAGCCGAGCAGACAGCTCGGCTCGAGGCCTATCACCGGCACGCCGCGCGACACATAGGGCGCGAACGCGGCCAGCGTGCGCTCCATCTCGCGCTTCGCCTGATCGACCTGCCCGACCGATAAAAACGTGCGGCCGCAGCACAGCGGGCGCGCGTCGCCGTCCGTCGGCAACACCGCATGCACGCGATAGCCGCCGGCCACCAGCACGCTCAGCGCGGCATCTAGATTCTCGCGCTCGAAATAGCGGTTGAAGGTGTCGGCGAACAACACGACCTCGCGGATCGGCTCAGCCGACGGCGCGGCGTTGTAGGCCCAGTCGGAACGGTCGCGATAAGTGTCCTGGCGCCATGTCGGCAGGCTGCGCCGCCGCGAAAAGCCCGAGAATATCTCGGACGCTTTGCGCAACGTTGGAATGCGGTCGCGCAGATTGGCCAGCAAGGGCCAGCGCGCGGCATAGGGCGCGTAATGCGGCAGGAAGCCGACCAGTCGGTCGTGCAGCGTGAGGCCATGCTTGGCCGCGCGCGCCGCCAGCACTTCGATCTTCATGCGCGCCATGTCGACGCCGGTCGGGCATTCGCGCCGGCAGGCCTTACAGGAGACGCACAGCTTGAGCGTCTCGGCCATCTCGTCGGAGGCGAGCGCGTCGGGCCCGAGCTGGCCGCTGAGCGCGAGCCGCAGTGTATTGGCGCGCCCGCGCGTGACGTCGCGCTCGTCGCGCGTCACCCGATACGATGGGCACATGGCGCCGCCCGTCAATTTCCGGCAGGCGCCGTTGTTGTTGCACATCTCGACCGCGCCCTGGAACCCATTGCCGGTGCCGGTATAGGCCGACCAGTCGAGATGGGTCGTTATGGCTTCGCCGTGATAGCCGGGCGCGTAGCGCAACAGGCTGCGGTCGTCGAATTTCGGCGGGCGCACCACCTTGCCGGGATTGTACAGGCCGTTCGGATCGAAGCGGTCCTTGACCTCTTCGAACGCGCGGGCCAAGCGCGAGCCGAACATCACCTCGTTGAATTCCGAGCGCACCAGCCCGTCGCCATGCTCGCCGGAGTGCGAACCCTTGTATTCGCGCACCATGGCGAACGCCTCTTCGGCGATTTCGCGCATGGCATGCACGTCTTTTTCCAGCCGCAGATTGAGCACCGGGCGCACATGCAGACAGCCTGAGCCGGCATGCGCGTACCAGGTGCCGCGGGTGCCGTGCTTCTCGAAGATCGCCGTGAGCCGGCTGGTGTAGTCGGCGAGATGCTCAAGCGGCACCGCGCAGTCCTCGACGAAGGAGACCGGTTTGCCCTGCTCCTTCATCGACATCATGATGTTGAGGCCGGAGGTGCGCAGATCGGTGATGGCGGTTTGCAGATCGGCATTGAGCACCTCGATCATGCCGCCCCATTTGTCGCCGCTCTTGTCCCAGCTAAAACCAAGATCGCCGATCATGTCCTTGAGCTTGCGCAGCCGGCGCAGGTTTTCCTCGTGATTGTCCTCGCCGAATTCGACCAGCAGGATGGCGGCGGGCGTCCCGCGCACGAATTTGTCCAGCGTCGGCCGGAACATCGGGTTTTCGCCCGCCAGCTCGATCATGGTGCGGTCGATCAGTTCCACCGCGATCGGCAGCAGGTGCACGATATGCCGGGTAGCCTCCATCGCTTCGCGGAAGCTGCCGAAGTGGCAGGCGCCGACCGCGCGGCGGCCGAGCAGCGGTGACAGTTTCAGTTCGATGCGGGTGGAAAAGCCGAGCGTGCCTTCCGAGCCAACCAGCACGTGGGAGAGATTGATGTCGTTCTTGCCGGGCACCAGCGCGTCGAGATTGTAGCCGCCGACGCGGCGCTGCACCTTGGGGAAGCGCGCGGCGACTTCGTCGGCTTCACGCGCGCCGATGGCGAGCAGGTCCTTGGCAAGCGGCCGCAGCGGCGCCGGCACGTCATTGAGGTTGCCGCCGATACGGCCGAAATGCGCCAGCGTGCCGTCTGCCAGCACGGCCTCGATCGCCAGCACGTTGTCGCGCATGGTGCCGTAGCGCAGCGAGCGCCCGCCGCAGGAATTGTTGCCGGCCATGCCGCCGATGGTGGCGCGCGAGGCGGTGGAAATATCGACCGGGAACCACAGCCCGTGCGGCTTGAGCTGGCGATTGAGAGCGTCGAGCACAATCCCGGGCTCGACCGTGCAGCGCGCGCCCTTGAGGTCGAGATCGAGGATGCGGGTGAGGTATTTGGAACAGTCCACCACCAGCGCTTCGCCGACGGTCTGCCCGGCCTGCGAGGTTCCGCCGCCGCGCGCCAGCACGCTGACGCCTTCGGCGCGGGCAAGCCCAATCGCCCGTTCGGCTTCCTCGATGGTGCGGGGGGCGACCACGCCGACCGGCATGATCTGGTAATGCGAGGCGTCGGTGGCGTAGCGGCCGCGGCTGAAGCGGTCGAACTGCACCTCCCCGCTCAATTCGGCCTTCAGCCGCCGTTCCAGGCCGGGCATTACGACCGCCACGGCGTTTTTCCTTGTTGGGCTACGTTCAGCCTATGCATAGACGGCTTGTTTGCTGTGCGGAAAACCGCTTGACCGCAATGTTACATTCATAGTTCAACGCCACAAGCGCCGCGCCCTCGCCGGGGCGGCCCGTGGTCAAGCCACGAAAATCCATGAAAAGCTGCGGTTTAGGAGCGAATGCCAATGGCTAAGAATTCCTCGCGTGCGGTGGGGCGTCATTTTCTTCAGATTCCGGGGCCGACCGCGCTTCCCGACCGCGTCTTGCGGGCGATGGATACCCCCATCATCGACCACCGCGGGCCGGAATTCGCCAGGCTGACCAAGAAGTGCCTGGAGGGCATCAAGACCATCTTCAAGACCAGCAAGCCGGTGATCATCTACACCGCCACCGGCACCGGCGCCTGGGAAGCCGCCCTCGTCAACACGCTGTCGTCCGGCGACAAGGTGCTGATGGTGGAGACCGGCCAGTTCGCGACACTCTGGAAGAAAATGGCCGAGAAGATCGGCCTGAAGCCTGAATTCATCGCCACCGACTGGCGCCAGGGCGCCGACCCGAAGGCGATCGAAGCCAAGCTGCGCGAGGACAAAAACAAAGAGATCAAGGCGGTTTGCGTCCTGCATAACGAAACTTCGACCGGCGCGCTGACCCCGATCGCGGAGATCCGCAAGGCGATCGACGCGGCCGGCCATCCGGCACTGTTCTTCGTCGACACCATCTCCTCGCTGGCGTCGACCGACTACCGGCACGACGAATGGGGCGTCGACGTCTCCGTCGGCGGCGCGCAGAAGGGCCTGATGCTGCCGCCCGGCATGTCGTTCAACGCGGTGAGCGACAAGGCGCTGGCCGCGAACAAGACGGCCAAGCTGCCGAAGTCGTTCTTCGCCTGGGACGACATGCTGGCCATGAACAAGGTCGGCTTCTTCCCCTACACCCCGGCGACGCAAATGCTGCAAGGCCTTAGCGTCGGCATCGACATGCTGCACGAGGAAGGGCTCGACAACGTGTTCGCCCGCCACCATCGGTTGGCGGAAGCCACCCGCCGCGCGGCGAAGGCCTGGGGACTGGAAAACCTCAACAAGAACGCCAGCCAATATTCGCCGACGATCACCGCGATCCTGCTGCCGGAAGGGCATGACGCCGACAAGTTCCGTGCGCTGGCGCTCGAGCACTTCAACATTTCCTACGGCGCGAGCTTCGGCGCCTATGCCGGCAAGTATTTCCGCATCGGCCATCTCGGCGATATCAACGACACCATGCTGATGGGCGCGCTCGCCGCCACCGAGATGGCGCTGTCGCTCGCCGGCATTCCGCACAAGAAGGGCGGTACGCAGGCGGCGTTGGATTACCTGATCTCGGCGCATGGCAGCGCCGCCAAGCAGGCGGCGGAGTAATCGTTCACGCCGCGCTGGTCTCGCTCGCCAAGACGCGGGCGACGAATTTTGCAATCGCAGTAAGCGTCGCCGCGGGCGCGTCGCGTTGCGGCGAGTGGCGCGCGCCGGGCAGCAGCGCCACTTCGACCGGGCAATAGCATTCTTGGTTCGCGACTTCGATCTGCTTCACCGTTCCGTATTGATCGTCCTTCCCCTGCACGATCAGGATCGGCACGCGGATATAGGCGAGATATTCGGTGATGTCCCAATTGCGGAAACCGGGATCGAGCCAGGCACCGTTCCAGCCCTTGAAGGCGTTGTCGACGTCGGCGTGCCAGCGCGAAAGCTTCGCGCGAAGATCACCGGCCTCGTACGCCTCGCGCGCCTCGACGATGGAGGCGATGCCGGCATCCTCGGTGAAGAAATGCGGCGCGATCAGCACCAGGCCACCGACACGGTGGTCCTGATGGCTGCCGGCATAGATTGCGGCGATCGAGGCGCCGTCGCTGTGGCCGATCAACAGCCCGCGCTTAAAACCGATCGCATCGAGCAGGCGCGGCAGCACGTCGCGCGCCTCGTCGTGCATGTAAGTCAGCGGGCGCGGCAGGGCGACCGGGCTCGATTTGCCGTAACCGGCGCGCGAATAGACCAACACGCCGGCGCCGGTCGCGGCTGAAAGCTGGTCGGGAAAATCGCCCCACAGGCCGACGCAGCCGAGGCCCTCATGCAGCAGCACCAGCGTCGGCGCCGCATCCGGCCGCGGCCCGATCATGTGGTATTCGAGATGCTGGGAGCCGATGTCGAGGAAGCCGGAATCTGCGAGGGTCATGACAAATGTTAGATGTGGTCCTCGGCGCGCAATTTGAAGCGCTGGATCTTGCCGGTGGCCGTCTTCGGCAGCTCGCTGCGGAACTCGATCCAGCGCGGATACTTGTAGGGCGCCAGCTTCGCCTTGACGTGCTCCTGCAATACACGGATCAGCGCGTCGCTGGCCTTGTCCGGCGCTTTGAGCACAACAAAGGCTTTGGGTTTGATCAGCTTCTGCTCATCGTTCCAGCCGACCACCCCCGCCTCCAGCACATCCGGATGCGACGACAGCGCCGCCTCGACCTCGAACGGCGACACATACATGCCCGACACTTTCAGCATGTCGTCGGCGCGGCCGCAGCAGATGTAATAGCCATCGGCGTCCTCGATATATTTGTCGCCCGAGCGCGTCCATTCGCCCAGGAAGGTCGAGCGCGACTTCTCGCGATTGTTCCAATACATGATCGCAGCTGTAGGCCCGCGCACATAGAGCTCGCCCATCTCGCCCTGTTCGACCTGCTCGCCGTCCTCGCCGATCAGCTTGATTTCGTAGCCGGCCACCGCCTTGCCGGTGGTGCCGTATTTGGTCGCGCCCGGCGCGTTGGTCAGATAAATATGCAGCATCTCGGTGGTGCCGAGCCCGTCGGAAATGTCGACGCCGTAGCGCTCCTTCCAGGTGCGCGCGATTTCCTCCGGCAGCGCTTCGCCGGCGGAAATGCAGCGGCGGATTTTCACCTCGGAGCGCTGCGGTGCGTTCGGGCTGGCCAGGAACGCGGCGTAGAAAGTCGGCACCGCGAAGAACACCGTGACCGGATGTTTGCGCAGCAGCGCGGCGACGCCGTCCGGCGTCGGCCGGTCGCCCAGCAGCACCGTCGTGGCGCCAACTGTTAGGGGAAAAGTCATGGCGTTGCCGAGGCCATAGGCGAAGAAAAGCTTGGCCACCGAATAGCAGACGTCGCTTTCCTTGATGCCCGCCACCGGCGTGCCGTAGAGATCGGCGGTCAGTTTCAGGCTGGCATGTACATGCACCGCGCCTTTCGGCTTGCCGGTGGAGCCCGAGGTGTAGAGCCAGAACGCCATGTCGTCGCACAGCGTCGGCGCGGTGTAAGGCTCCGGCTCGTCGGCGCCGATGAGATCCTCGAACAGCCGGTAACCGTGCGGTTTGTCGCCGGAGACGATGACGTGCTCGAGGTCCGGGCTCTGCTTGATGAGCTTTTCGAATTTCGGAAACAGCGCCTCCGACACCACCAGGCATTTCGCTCGGCTGTCGGCCAGCATGAAGCGGTAGTCGTCCTCGGTGAGCAGGGTGTTGACCGGTACGGCGATGATGCCGGCCTTCAGGCAGCCGAGAAACGCGATCGGCCAGTCCACGGTGTCGAACAGCGCCAGCAGAACGCGCTCTTCGCGCCGGATGCCCAAGCCGCGCAGCGCCGCGCCGAAGCGCGCGACCCGGTCGGCGAGTTGGCCATAGCTGAGCGTGCCGCGCGCATCGATATAGGCCGGCTTGTCGGCTCTACCGGCAGCAAGATTGCGTTGCAGGACATCGGCGGCAAAGTTGTAATCGCGTGGGACCAAGCCCACCGGGTCATCCGCGCTCGGTTCGGCCGCATGCGCTTTAGCGATGGTCATTGTGTTTTCTCCCCGGACGGTCCGTATTATGCAGGGTGACGCCAAACGCCGCAATGTCGGTCAACAGGAGCCAGCGGGCATGATCTTCAGCCGGGACCGCATTCTGACCACCCATGTCGGCAGCCTGCCGCGCAACGAGAAGCTGTCCGATCTGCTGGTGCGCCAGGAAGCCGGCGAAAAGTTCGATCCTAAGGAAATGGCCGCGGAGATGGACGGTGCGGTGCGCCACGTGGTGGACAAACAGGCCTCCGCCGGCATCGACATCGGTAATGACGGCGAGCAGCAGCGGGTCGGCTTCCAGACCTATGTGCCGCAGCGCATGGCAGGCTTTGCCGGCGTGTCGAAGCGCCGGCGCGGACGCGAATTCGAGGAATTTCCCGAGCTGGTGGAGCAGCTCAAGCGGCGCTTTCCGCAGGTCAGCAAGCAGCAGAACGCGCCGGAATGCCAGGCCGAGCTGAAGTACCTCGACCTTAAGCCGATCGAGAACGAGATCGCGCGCTTCAAGCGAATTTCGGACGGCAAATTCGCCGAGCAATTCATGACGGCGCCCTCGCCCGGCATTATTTCGTCCACCATGCTCGATGCGTTCTATGGCTCGCAGGACAAATATCTCAGCGCGATTTCGCGCGAGATGAAGAACGAATATCAGGCGATCCATAAAGCGGGCTTGCTGTTGCAGATCGACGCGCCTGATCTCGCCATGGACCGCACCATGCTGTACCGCGATCTTGACGAGGCCGGCTTCGTCAAGGCGGTGGAGCGGCACGTGCAGGCGATCAACGACGGCATCGCCGGCATTCCGCGCGAGCGCATGCGGCTGCATATTTGTTACGGCAACTGGGAAGGCCCGCACATCCACGACGTGCCTCTCGCCACCATTCTGCCGGCGCTGTACCAGGCCAAGGTCGGCGCACTGTCGATCGAGTTTTCCAATCCGCGCCACGCGCACGAATACGGCGCGTTCAAGCAGCATCCGCTGCCGAAGGATATGCTGCTGATTCCGGGCGTGGTGGAGACCACCAGCAATTTCGTCGAGCACCCCGAGGTTGTCGCGCGCCGCATCGAGGAAGCGGTGGCTGCTGTCGGTGAGCGCGAGCGGGTGATCGCATCGACCGACTGCGGCTTCGGCACATTCACCAATCGCGAGTGGGTGATCGAGCCGGCGGTGTGGCTCAAGCTGCGCTCGATCCGGCAAGGCGCCGACATCGCATCGAGCAGGCTGTGGGGCAGGAAGGTGGCGTAGCCAACGAAGCGCGCGCCGGGCTTGCCCGGTTCGCGCCAAGACAAGCGCTATCGCCCGTATTCTTGGCGGCGCCGGGTACGCCCGCTTCCCTTTTTCCGTCCCTCAAATGAGGGAATGGAGCGCCGGGAGGCGCCAGGGCGCTGGCGAAGCGCCCTTTGGCGGGTTTGGCGAAACCCGCCGCGCGCCTACGGCCATTCCCGGTTACCCAGGGTGACCGCTTGCGAGGCGCGCGCGCCCAATGACGTAGGGCGCTGCGCCTCCCGGCGCTCCACTGCGGCACGCGTTGTCGTGCGCGCCGCATCCGATCCCACTTGCATGACGCCTCATGACAGCGCCCTCGGCGGACCGGACGGCATAGGAATATCATCCGTAGGAATAAAGTCAATACCGCCGGCTGTCGCCCCGGCCGAGCGCTTGAGCGCGCGGGCCGCGGCGGGTGCGAAAACGACAGTAGAAATTGCGAAAGCAAAAGGCCGACAGCGCCGCCGATAGGGCCTATAATGTGGCCAGCCAAGCCGGCCCGGCCGGCGCAATCAAGACACGAGCAGGAGACGACCATGGACGAGAGAACGCGCCACCCGGTGAAGATCACCGCCGAGGACATCAACCCGCGCTACAACTGGGGCCGCCATCTTCCGGTGCTCGGCACCATGGGCGTGGATTTCGAGGAGCGCGTC
>Ga0209880_1000293_pt1 | contig 12603 bp, 7 predicted proteins | sample PersoiDNA2013191_FD_185803 | JGI IMG/M metagenome (GOLD analysis project Ga0209880, IMG submission 185803) | Permafrost soil microbial communities from the Arctic, to analyse light accelerated degradation of dissolved organic matter (DOM) -... | ecosystem: Environmental > Terrestrial > Soil >... | reverse complement strand
CCGCGCGCAACGCCTGGACCACGGACAGCCGATCGGCGAACTCGCTCCGGAGCGCGCCGAGTGACGCGGCGTCGACGTCGAGCTCGCTCGCGATCTCGTTCAGCGTTGCGCCCTCGGCTGCCGAGATCGAGGTATCCGCAGCCGCGGCCAGGAAGCACGCCCGGAGGAGCCGGAGGCGCTGCTCCGGGTCGGAGATCCGCTTGAACTCGCGGGTGACCAGGTAGTCCTCAGTGGAGCCGAACAGGCGGGCCTGCTGCTTCGCGGCCTCGACGACGAGGACCGCCTCGGCCTCGCCGATCCCGCTCTCCTCGACCAGCGTCCGCTCCATGAACGTGGTCTCCTCCGGACTCATCACGAGGTCCGCGTTCGACACGCGGGCCAGCACGTACGAGGCGGCGGCGAGGTAGCGGGCCCGCTCCGGGGGAAGTGCCTCCAGCTGGGAGACGATCCGACGGACCGTCGCGGTGTCGGCGGTCGGGGTCGCGTCGCGCGCCGCGTCCGGCGCAGGGTCCAAGCCGGGGTCGGGCTCCGTCGCGCCCCCGAACAGGCGGCGGAAGACGCTCATGGGATCTCCTTCGGGTGGCCGCAATCGGGCAGCGGCGGTCGGAAGCGTACACCGGCGCGACGCGCGGACGGTTCGGTCGGTCGCCGGCGCGGCAGCGGCGGTGCGCTGAGGCCGTCGCCGGCCCCGTGGGAGTACCGCGCCAGGCCGGGTCGGACATGAAATACGCCTCCGCAGCCCTGGGGGGAAGGGCAACAGAGGCGTTGCCGAAAGCATCGCCGGTTGCCGGCCCTTTCGCAGAGGGCCGAGTGGCCCGCGGTTGGGGGGCCACTCGGCAGGCTCTTCGCGTGGATGTCACGCAGGCCCGCGGCCACGTGTCTCCGCAACCCCGGGAAGGGCTGGGTGGCCGCCGGACAGCCTGGGCGGGCGCCGGGGACCGTGTCACGCTCAAAGCGTGGTACCGGAGCCGGGACTTGAACCCGGATGAGGTTGCCCTCAACGGTGTTTGAGACCGTCGCGTCTGCCTGTTCCGCCACTCCGGCGCGGCCGCCATCGTAGCGCGCGAAGGGACGCGCGATCCGAGGCGGGGGCCGTCAGGCCTGGGCCCGGTGGCGCAGCACGCGATTGGCGACGAAGAGACCGATGCCGGCCGCGAGCAGGGCCAGCGAGAGCACCAGCAGCAGCGTACGGTCCGGCGTCGCCGGCTCGGACGCGGGCGTCAGCGCCGCGTTCCGTTCACCCTGCGACGCATCAGGAAGTCCCGCCTTCGACGCCGAGTCCATCGCGCCGGCGTCGCTCGAGAAGCCTGACGATCCCGGAGTCGCGGCTGCGGCAGGGCCGGTCAGCACGCCAGCGCTGGGAGGAGCCGTGGGTGCCGGAACGCCGGCGGCGGCCGGGCTGGGTACCGGAACCGCCTTCGGCCCCGGAGTGGCGCCGGGCACGGCCTGGGTGGTCGGCGCGGTGCTCAGCTGCGGGCTGACCTCCCGTGCAGCGCCCGCACCCCCCGCGTCACCCGGCGCGACGACCGGCGCACCCGTCGTCGAGAGCGTCATGGCGGCCTGCCCGAAGAACCCGGGCGTCGTGCTCAGGAGCAGCCCCGCGATCCCCAGCGCGGCGAGGCCCCCGGCGAGTGGGCGAACCTTCGACCGCGGCGCTCCGAGCCACCCGACCAGGCGTCCCCATGCTGGGGGCCGAAGGCGCGCGACATCCGCGTCTGTGAGGCGGTAGTCCCGGGTTCGGGGCACCGCCGGGAGCGCGGCCGTGGCGGCGCGGAGGACCGAAAGGTCCGCCAGGAGGGACGCGCACCCGGCGCAGGTGCCCACGAGGGTCGCCGCACGATCCCGCTCGATGCCCGCCAGGTCGCCCGCGTCGAGCGCGGCGATGAGCGCGGCGTGCTCGACGGCCGCGGCGGCCGGGGTGTGGTCGGGAACGTGGCCCATGGCTGGATGACGCCCTCAGCTGCGGAAGAGTTCCATCCGGTCGGCGAGCAGCGCACGGAGCGCCAGCCGGCCGCGGTGGATCCGGGACTTCACGGTGCCCAGGCTGACGCCGGTCATCGCGGCGATCTCGGAGTAGTCGTACCCCTCCACGTCATAGAGGACGATGGCGGTCCGCTGGTCCGCGGCGATCGCGCCCATCGCCGCGACGAGGACGCGCTGCCGCTCGCCGGTGGTGGCGATCGTCTCGGGGTCGCTGTCGCTCCCGGCGGGCGGCTGCCAGCTCTCGTCGTCGAGCTCCGGGTAGGGGGACACCGGGCGACGTTTCCTGGCGCGCTGGAGGTCCATCGCGGCGTTGATGGCGATCCGCGTCAGCCAGCCGCGAAACGACGGGCCGTGATAGGAGCGAAGATTCCGGTACGCGGAGAAGAAGGCCTCCTGGACCGCATCGCTCGCCTGGTCGGGATCGGGGACCATCCGCGCAACCAGGGAGTGGCAGAGATCCTGGTATGCCTCCACCAACTGGTTGAACGCACCGAGCTCGCCGTCCAGCGCGCGCTCGACCAGGAGGTGATCCCGCCGGGCCGTCGCGTCGTCCGGGCTGGCCGCCGGGGTGACGTCCTCGGGCGAGCGCGGGCGAGGATCGTCCAACTGAGCGCGTCTCCTTCCGGCGCGGACACCCGGAGTCGGGGCGGCGAGGCGGCGCGAGTCTAGCACGGGGCAACCGACGCTCGACCGGCCCTCGTGTGTGATTCCCGGCCCGCCAATGTCCGACCGAGGGCGAGTCGGTCCGCCCGGCCTCGGACCGGTACACTCGCCGAAGGCGCCCCGCGGCGCCGCAGGCGCACCCCGCGGGCCGCGCCGCCGGGAGGATGCCCACGTCCATGGAACGCCTGATGCTGCTCGATGGCAACGGGCTCATCTACCGCGGCTACTTCGCGCTCATCAACGTCCCGCTCTCGACGTCGAAGGGCGAGCTGGTGAACGCGGTCTTCGGCTTCTCGAATATCGTCCTGCGCGGCTTCCAGGACGTCCGGCCGGACTACGTCGCGATTGCCTTCGACCTGCCGGGCCCGACCTTCCGTCACGAGCAGTACGCGGACTACAAGGCGACCCGGCGGCCGATGCCGGACGACCTGCGCGCCCAGTTCCCGAAGGTGCGCGAGGTGGTCGCCGCGCTCCGGCTGCCGGTGTACGAGATGGCCGGCTTCGAAGCGGACGACGTAATCGGGACGCTCACCCGGGAGGCCGAAGAACGCGACCTGGAGACGACGATCGTCACCGGCGACCTGGACATGCTCCAGCTGGTGACCGACCGGACGCGGCTGATGACGACCCGGATGGGCGTGGACGCAACCGTCATCTACGATCCGGCAAGGATCCAGGAGCGCTATGGACTGGCGGCGGGCCAGATGATCGACTTCAAGTCTCTCAAAGGCGACTCCACGGACAACATTCCGGGCGTGCCCGGGGTGGGGGACAAGACCGCAGCGAAGCTCATCGGCCAGTTCGGCGACCTGGATGCGCTCTACGCGCGCCTCGACGAGGTCACGCCGGAGAAGCTTCGCGAGAAGCTCCGCGAGCACCGCGACCGGGTTCTCACCAGCCGGGAGCTCGTCACCATCCACCGGGACCTGCCGGTGGCGCTGGACCTCGACGCCGCCCGCTTCGGCGACTACGACCGCGACGAGGTCGTCCGGCTCTTCCGGGAGTACGAGTTCCGGACGCTCATCGATCGGTTGCCGCCGCTGCGCGGCGCGGCCGCTGCACGAGCGGAGGCGGCCGAAACAGCGGCCCGCGAGGCGTCCGGCGAGGCGGCACCCCGCGAGCCGGCGCCCGACGGCGGCACGGACGGGACAACGCACGGCTCGGCGACCGCGGCGCGCCCGGCCTTTGGCAGCACCCCGGCCCGGCACGGCGCGCCCCGGCCCGGCAGCGGCGATGGCCTGCAGCTCGCGCTCGACTTCGATTCGGTCGGCCAGATCGGCGAAGCCGCCGGGGAGGTCCGACGCGAGTCCGGGCCGCTCCCGGCGGGCGACCTCCGGGCAGCGCTGGCGGCGCTCATCGGTGAGCCGGATCGTGTCGAGGCCGTGACCGTTGATGAGATCCCGGCCCTCGCGGGGTGGCTGGCGGACCGGTCGGCGGTCGGCGTCGCGGTGATCCTCGACGACCCGCGGCCGCGGCAGGGGCAGGCGCTCGCGCTCGCGGTTGCGGGCGAGGACGGCCGGGTGGTCGTCACCGACGGCCCCGAGGCATCCGACGCGCTCCGCCACGCGCTCGAGGCTGCCGGCGTCCCGCTCGTTGCCCACGAGTCGAAGCCGCTCCTCGTGGCCCGGCTCGCGGAGGACCCTGCCGCGGTGCCCACGCCGGTCGCGTTCGACACGCAGATCGCCGCCTACCTCCTCAACGCGTCGCTCCGGAGCCAGGCGATCGCCGATGTCGTCGCCGAGCGGCTGGACCTCGTGCTGCCGCCAGCCGCGGCCGGCCTCGGACCGCCAGCCCGGGCCGGACTGGAGGCGCTTGCCGCGCTCGCCGTCCGGGAGCCGCTCGCCGCGGCGCTGGCGGAAGCCTCGCTCGACCGGCTCTTCGTGGAGCTGGAGCTGCCACTCATCCCGATCCTCGCCCGGATGGAGGCGACCGGCGTCGCGATCGACCTCGAGGCGCTCGGCCTGCTCGACGTGGAGTTCGCCGGCGAGCTGGCCCGCCTGGAGGCGGAGATCTTCGCCGACGTGGGCCACGAGTTCACGCTGGGCAGCCCCAAGCAGCTGGAGCAGGTCCTCTTCTACGAGCTGAACCTGCCGAAGGGCAAGCGCACGAAGACCGGCTTCTCCACCGACGCGTCCGTGCTCGAGGAGCTGCGGGCAGCCCATCCGGCCGTCGGGAAGCTCCTGGACTGGCGGCTCTACTCGAAGCTTCGCAGCACGTACATCGCCGCGCTGCCAGAGCTGCTCGCGGACGACGGCCGGCTCCACACGACGTTCCACCAGGCGGTTGCGGCGACCGGGCGGCTCTCATCGTCCGACCCGAACCTCCAGAACATCCCGATCCGGACGCCCCTCGGCCGGCGGATCCGGCGGGCGATCGTGGCGGGCGCCCCGGACGTGACGCTCGTGGCGGCCGACTACAGCCAGATCGAGCTGCGGATCCTCGCCCACGTCTCGGGCGACGCGCACCTCCGCGAGGCGTTCCTGGCCGGCGCGGACATCCACCGCGACACGGCGGCACTCGTGCTCCACAAGGAACCGGCCGACATCACGCCGGACGAGCGCTCGATGGCGAAGATGGTCAACTTCGGGATCGCCTACGGGATGAGCGACTTCGGGCTGTCGAGCCGGGCCAACATCCCGCGCGCGGAGGCGAAGGCCTTCATCGATCGGTACTTCGCGACGTACTCGGGGATCAGCTACTACATGCTCCACATCAAGGAGACCGCGCGCCAGCAGGGCTACGTCACGACGCTCCTGGGCCGGAAGCGAGAGATCCCGGAGCTGCGTGCCACGAACTCAGCGCTGCGCGGAGCAGGCGAGCGGATGGCCATCAACATGCCGATCCAGGGGACGGCGGCCGACATCATGAAGATCGCCATGATCCGCGTGGACCGCAGGCTCCGGGCCGAGGGCTTCCGGTCGCGGCTCCTCCTCCAGGTCCACGACGAGCTGCTCCTGGAAGTGCCCCGCGACGAGGTCGCCCGCCTGGTCCCGGCCCTGCGCGAGACCATGGAGGGCGCCCTTGCACTGGACGTGCCGCTCACCGTGGACGTCAAGACCGGCGACGACTGGGAGTCAATGACGGTCGTCCCGCGCGGACGGGAGTCCTGACGGTGGCCATCCAGACCGACAACCCCATCCTGGGAATCATGGTCCTCGCGATCATGCTCGGCGTGCTGTGGTTCGTCATCGAGTCCGCCGCCCGCACGGCCGTCGACGGCGCGAATCGCCGGCCCGTGTTCCGCGCCTCGCTCCGCCCAGCCGGCGAGCTCACCGAGCTCGCCCTCGACAATACCGGCCCGTCGCCGGCGTACGACGTCGAGGTCCGCTGGCGCGGTGACCGCGGGTCCGAGCCGCTCCTGCGCACGCCGCTGCTCGCCCATGGGGAGACATGGCGGGCCCCGGCGCCGGCCTCGACCATCTCCGCCGAGGCGCCCTCCGCCGACGCGTCCGCCTCCGGTTCGCCGGTGCTCGCGTGGCTCGAGGTGCGGTACCGGCGCGACGCGCCGCCGACGGGAGCCGTGCTGACCGTGACCGTACCGGTCCTCGTGCCCGGTCGGCCCGAAGAGGCGACGGGAGACGCACGATGACCGAGACGGGTGACGGCTGCGGTCGGGCCTGCTGCGGATCCTGGGCATGACGATGCTGGCCACCATGCTGATGGCGATGCTCGGCCATGGTGCGGCGCCGCGCGCTCGCCGCCGCTGACGACCGAGGCGCTTGATGGCCGCCGACGGCCGGTTCGTGGCCCTCTAAACTCGGGTGGTGCACCACCGAATCACCGACCTGCGACCGCGCCGGCCTGCCGGCATCGGCCGGCGGGGCGCCCCGCATGCCTGAGCTGCCCGAGGTCGAGACCGTCGCCCGCGACCTGGCGGCGCTGGTCACGGGCGCCACGATCACCGGCGCCAGGGGCGACTGGCCCCGGGCGATCGCCTCGCATGGTTCGATCGAGGCGTTCGTCACCGCGGTCGCCGGTCGACGGATCGAGAGCGTGGGTCGTCGAGCGAAGCTGGTCGTCATGCGCCTGTCGGGCGATGCAGCCCTCACCATCCACCTCAAGATGACCGGCCAGCTGTTCGTCGTGCCCGCGAGCGCGGCGTCCGATCGCCACGTTCACGTCCGCCTGGCGCTCGACGACGGACGCGAGATCCGGTTCCGCGACGCTCGGAAGTTCGGGCGGATCGGGCTCTGGCCGGTCGACCCGGTCAGCCGGGCGGTGCTGGCCGGCGAGGGCGCCCGCGAGCTCTTCGCGGGTCACGGCCCGGAGCCGCTGGAGGACGCGTTCACGCTCCGCGCGTTTCGCGCCCGGCTGCGCGGGCGCAGAAGCCGGCTGAAGCCCCTGCTCCTGGACCAGGGCTTCGTGGCCGGGATCGGGAACATCTACGCCGACGAGGCGCTCTGGCGGGCGCGGCTCCATCCGCTCCGGACGGTCGGGACGCTCCGGCCGGCCGACGAGGCGCGGCTGTACCGCCAGATCCGCGCAGTGCTGGCCGAGGCGATCGAACGGCGCGGATCGTCCGTGGACGACTTCACCGCACCTGACGGCGACGGTTCCATGCAGGAACGATTGCAGGTCTACCAGCGGGCGGGCGAGGCCTGCCCGCGCTGCGGCCGGCCGGTTCGCAGGATCGTGGTCGGCGCGCGGGCGACCCATTTCTGCTCGTGGTGCCAGCGCCTGCGCGCCACCGACCGGGCCGGTGCCGCGGCGATCCTGCGGGAGGCGCGCCCTCCGCGGGCGAAGGGTCGGCGATGGACGGAGCAGGCAGCCGAGGGCGCCCTGGGCCTCACGCGCGATGAAGCGGCCCGCGCGGCGGGGAGGGCGCGCGCCGAACGGACTCGCACGGCCGCCGCGACCCGCCGGGCAAACGCCCGGGCCGGGGCCGGCGCGGGACCAGGCGCACTCGCCGCGGGCGCGGCGCCCGCCGCGGAGCCATCTCGAGCACCCGCCGCCGCCACGGCACCGCACGCAGGAGACCCGACATCGGCCGCACCCGCCGCATCCCCGGCACCCGCCGCCACGGCGTCGGGGCCACTCCAGGAGCGCCGCTAGGTGTCGCTGGTTCGGCTCGCCGGGGTCGTGCGTGAGGTCGGGACCTTCGTGATCCTCGATGGGATTCACGCGGCGATCGCCGTCGGCGAGCGGGTCGGCATGGTCGGCCCGAACGGCGCGGGCAAGACGACGCTCCTCCGGATCATCGCCGGTATCGATGAGCCCGACGCGGGCGAGGTCCAGCGTCGCCGGAACCTCCGCGTGGGGTTGCTTGCCCAGGAGGCGCACTTCGACGAGGCGTTTGCGTCGGCGCCGGACCTCCGGACCGCGGTTCGTCGCGGGGCGAGCGGCGTGGAGGCGATCGAGACGGAGATGCGGGCACTCGAAGATGCGAGCGGCGCGGCCACCGCCCGCTACGAGGAGCTGACGACGCAGTTTGTCGCCCTCGATGGCTGGACGCTGGACCAGCGCGTCGAGGAGGCCCTCTCGGGGCTCGGCTTCAGCGAAGCCGAGTGCGGGCGTTCGCCGGAGGAGCTCTCGGGCGGTCAGCAGACCCGCGCGGCCCTGGCCCGGCTTCTCGTCGCGGATCCGGACCTGCTCCTCCTTGATGAGCCCACGAACCACCTGGACCTCGGCGCGATCGAGTGGCTGGAGGAGGCGCTCAGGCGCCGCCCTGGCGCGCTGCTCGTGGCGTCCCATGACCGGGCGTTTCTCGACGCCACGGTGACGCGTGTCTGGGAGCTGCGCGACCGGCGCCTGACGGCCTTTCGCGGCGACTACGCCTCGTATGCACGCCAGCGGGAGGCGCGCGACGCGCGGATGCGGAAGGACGCCGAGGCGCGGGACGCCGAAATCTCGCGTGAGCAGGCACTCGTGCAGACGTACCGGAGCCAGCGCAAGCACGGGAAGATGCACGAGCACGAGGCTCGGCTCGCTCGACTCGACCGCATCGACGTCGCGAAGACCGGCCCGTCGCTGCGCCTTGACCGCGCCCTCGGGACGGCGGCACCGCGGTCGGCCGAGGTGGTGCTCCGCGCCGACGACCTCGTGGTGGGTCACCCGGGCGGCCCGGAAGTGGCGCGCGGCGTCCGGCTGGAAGCGTCGCGTGGCGAGCGGATCGGGATCGTCGGCCCGAACGGCGCTGGGAAGACGACGCTCCTCCGGACGATCGCCGGCGACCTGCCCCTGCGGGACGGCTCGCTCACGTTCGGGTCCAACGTGGGCTTCGGGTACCTGGCCCAGGTCCGCGAGAACCCGATCCCGGGCGAGACGGTGCTCGACGCCCTGCTCGCCGAGGTCCCGATGACGGCCGGCGAGGCGCGCGGCTACCTCGCTCGATTCCTGTTCCGCGGCGATGACGCCTTCAAGGAGGTGCGCAGCCTTTCCGGCGGCGAGCGGTCCAGGCTGGAGCTGGCCCTCCTGGGGATCATGCCGTCGAACGTCCTGCTCCTCGACGAGCCGACGAACCACCTCGACATCCCGGCCCGCGAGGCGCTGGAAGCATTCCTGCGCGAGACGCCGGCGACGCTCCTCGTTGTCAGCCATGACCGTCGACTCCTGGAGATCGTGTGCGACCGCCTGTGGGTGGTCGACGATGGCAGGATCGTCCCGTTCGAGGCCGGCTACCGATCGTGGCGTGCGGCCGTGGCCGACGGCTGGCGTGCGGGCGACGCGTACCTGCGCGAAGAGGAGCGCTTCCACGGGCGCAGCAATGGCGCCGGGATCGCCGCGAGGCCGCGGCCGGTCGGGCGGGGCGCCTCGACCGCCACCGCGGTTCGGGATACCGCAGCGCCACCGCCGGCCTCCGGGCCGGCCCAACCGCCTCTTGTCCGGGCTCCTCGTCAGCCGAAGCTCTCGAAGGACGCCTACCGGCGCCAGAAGGCCGTCATCGAGGACGACCTGGGCCGCCTGGGCCTGCGCAAGAGCCACCTGGAGCTGGCGCTCATGAACCCGACGACCGCCGCGAACTTCGTGGAGCTGCGCCGCGTCACCTCCGAGCTCGCGGACGTGGACCAGGCCCTCGCCGCGGCCGAGGAAGCGTGGCTGCTCCTCGAGGACCGCGCCCCGTGACCCGCCCCGTGACTCGTGCCGTGACCCGCACCGTGACTCGCGCCGTCCGCATCGGCATCACCGGCCCCATCGGGTGCGGCAAGTCCACCCTCGGCGGGTGGCTCGCGGCGCGCGGCGCGATCGTCGTCGACGCCGACGCGGAGGCTCGCGCGATCACGGCGCCGGGGCAGCCCGCGCACGACGCGATCCTCGCGCGCTTCGGCAACGTGGTCCGGCGCCCGGACGGTACGCTCGACCGGGCGGCCCTCGCGCGGCTCGTCTTCTCTGATGCGGCGGCGCTCCACGACCTGGAGGCGATCGTCCACCCCGCGGTCCGGCCGCGGATCCTTGGCGCAATCGAGGCCGCGGACGCGGCCGGGGCCCGGGCCGTCGTCATCGAGGCGATCAAGCTCGTGGAAGGCGGGCTCGCGGCGCTCTGCGACGAGACATGGCTGGTGACCTGCACCCCGGACGAGCAGCGGGCCCGCCTGGCCGGCCGCGGGATCGCGCCGGACGACGCCGCGCGCCGGATCGCGGCCCAGGCCGACATCGCGGCGCGCCTGGCCCCGGCGGCCACGCGAATCCTCGACACGAGCGGCGATCCCACCGTGGCCGAGGCGCGGGTGGCGGCCGCCTACGCGGCAGCCCTTGCCGCCGCAGGCGGGGCGCCACGCTGACGGTAGCCGTGCCGGACGGCTGGAGATGGCTGATCTCCTCGGCGGCCTTCTCGTCGACGCGGGTCACCTCGCCCGGAAGAGATATCGAACGGGTGTTCGACACGCCTGGTCTCGTGCTATCGTTTCGGGATGCCCGAGTTCGAGCTCGTTGCGCCGTTCCAAGCCACCGGAGACCAGCCACAGGCGATCGAGAAGCTCGCCGATGGCCTGGCGCGCGGGTTGCGCCACCAGACGCTTCTTGGGGCGACCGGCTCGGGCAAGACGTTCACGATCGCAAGCGTGATCGCCCGCCACCAGCGCCCCACGCTCGTGCTTGCCCACAACAAGACGCTGGCGGCCCAGCTCTACGCCGAATTCCGCGACTTCTTCCCTGACAACGCCGTCGAGTACTTCGTCTCCTACTTCGACTACTACCAGCCGGAGGCGTACCTCCCGCGTTCGGACACGTACATCGAGAAGGACTCCAGCCGGAACGAGGAGATCGACAAGCTCCGCCACGCCGCCACGAAAGCGCTCTTCGAGCGGCGGGACGTGATCATCGTCGCGTCGGTGAGCTGCATCTACGGCCTCGGGGCACCGGTTGACTACGGCGCGACCGTGCTCCGGCTCCGGACCGGTGGTCACTATCGCCGTGATGCCGTCCTGCGGCACCTCGTAGACCTCCAGTACCAGCGCAACGACCAGGCGCTCCAGCGCTCCCGCTTCCGCGTCCGGGGCGACACGCTGGAGCTCGTGCCGTCGTCCGAGGACCGGCTCATGCGGCTGGAGTTCTTCGGGGACGAGATCGAGCGGATCACCGAGCTGGACCCCCTGACCGGCGAGCTTATCGCGGAACGGACGGAGCTCAACGTCTACCCGGCGACCCACTACGTGACGCCGGCGGACAAGCTCCAGCTCGCGATGCACACGATCGCGGCCGAGCTGGAGGAGCGACTGGCGGGCCTGGAGGCGGAGGGTCGCGCGCTGGAGGCCGCGCGGCTCCGCCAGCGGACGACCTTCGACCTGGAGATGATGCGGGAGCTTGGCTACTGCACCGGGATCGAGAACTACTCCCGCCACCTCTCGGCGCGCGAGCCCGGCAGCCGGCCATGGACGCTCCTGGACTACTTCCCCCCGGACTGGCTTCTGGTCGTCGATGAGTCGCACATGTCGATCCCGCAGTCGGTGGGCATGTACAAGAACGACCGGACGCGCAAGGAGATTCTGGTCGACTTCGGCTTCCGCCTGCCGTCCGCGCTCGACAACCGGCCGCTCACCTTCGAGGAGCTGGAAGCGACCGTCCGCCAGGCCATCTACGTCTCGGCGACGCCGGGCCCGTACGAGCTGGAGAAGAGCCAGCGGGTCGTGGAGCAACTGATCCGGCCGACCGGAATCGTTGACCCGCAGATCACGGTTCGACCGACCGAAGGCCAGATCGACGACCTCCTGGAGCGGATCCGCGAGCGCGTGGAGCGCGGTGAACGGGTCATCGTGACGACGCTGACGAAGCGCATGGCGGAGGACCTGACCGACTACCTCCGCGAGTTGGGCGTGAAGGTTCAGTACCTCCACAGCGAGGTGGACACGCTCGACCGGATCCAGATCCTGCGCGACCTGCGGCTTGGGGTCCACGACGTGATCGTCGGGATCAACCTGCTCCGCGAAGGGATCGACCTGCCGGAGGTCACGCTGGTGGCGATCCTCGACGCCGACAAGGAGGGCTTCCTTCGGAGCGCCTGGTCGCTGATCCAGATGATCGGCCGGGCCGCCCGCAACACCGGCGGCGAGGTCGTGATGTACGCGGACCGCATCACGGAATCGATGCGCGCCGCGATCGAGGAGACGGACCGGCGACGTGCCGTGCAGGAGCGCTACAACACCGAGCATGGGATCACGCCGATCACGATCGTGAGGGAGATCCACGATCTCAACGACCGGCTGCGCGTGGCCGCTGAATCGAGCGGGGAGTACGGCGCCGGTGGCCGCGGGCACGAGCTGGAGGGCAGGACGCGGCACCAGGTCGAGGAGCTCGTCGGGCGGCTCGAGGCCGAGATGCGGAACGCCGCGAAGAACCTCGAGTTCGAGCGGGCAGCCACGATCCGCGACCAGGTCCAGGAGATCCGGCTGCGCGTCCTCGCCGACGACGCGTCGATCAGCGTGGGGCGTGCGGCCGAGCGCGCGGGGGCCGGGCAGGCCGCGACAGCGACGACCGCAGCGGTCGCGCGAGGTGCGCCCGGGGGCCGATCTGGCCGCCCAGGGT
>Ga0209880_1000292_pt1 | contig 12605 bp, 12 predicted proteins | sample PersoiDNA2013191_FD_185803 | JGI IMG/M metagenome (GOLD analysis project Ga0209880, IMG submission 185803) | Permafrost soil microbial communities from the Arctic, to analyse light accelerated degradation of dissolved organic matter (DOM) -... | ecosystem: Environmental > Terrestrial > Soil >... | reverse complement strand
GCAATCCGCTCACGCTCCTCCAGCAGACCCACCCGCCGCACGTCGGCCTGGGCCCGGACATACTCCATCGCGATCGAAGCCTGGTCGGCGAACGTCTCCACCAACTGGATCGTCTCGGGATCGAACTGGCGCCCGCCTTTGAGGTTGGCAACCATCAAGGCGCCGGTGGCGCGACCCTTTGTCCGCAATGGCACGAAGATGGCGGGCCCTACCCGCCCGAGGCGGATGATCGGCTGATAGGCGCCGCGGTCGGCGCTCGCGTCCGCGGTGACCAGCGGCGTGCCCGATTCCATCACGCCGCGCGAGATCGAGCTGGAAGCCGGAACCGACTGTCCCCGCACCTGGGTCGCCTGAGCGCCGACTGCCGCTGCCACCACGAGCTGTCCCGGTATCGCGCTGCTCGTGAGGATGGTTGCCGAATCCGCGCCGGCGAGCTCGCGCGCATGCTCTGCGATGCCGGCCAGCAGTGAATTCTCATCGGAGCCGGCAAGTATCTCGCTGGTGGTGTCTCGCAGCGCGTCAAGCCATCGCTCCCGCCGGCGGGTTTCCGCATAGAGGGTCGCGTTGGCGATCGCAGCGCCGGCCTGGGTGGCCAGGATCACGACCGAATCCTCGTCCTCCTGGCTGAACTTCGAAGCGCTGCGCTTATCGGCGAGATAGATGTTGCCGAAGACCTTTCCCATCGCCTTGACGGGTGCGCCGAGGAAGGAACGCATGGCCGGATGGCTGGCGGGGAACCCGACGGACTTCGGGTGTTCTGCAATGTTGCTGATCCGGATTGGCTTCGGCTGCTGGATGAGGACGCCCAGGATCCCGCGTCCACGCGGAAGGGGCCCGATGGCGCGCCGCTGCCTGGCGGAGATCCCGGTCGTGATGAACTCAACCAGCTCGCCGCCTTCTCCGATCACGCCCAACGCCCCATAGCGGGCGTCGGTCACCTGCGCGGCGAGGTCCACGATCCGCTGCAGGACGATCGGGAGCGACAGCTCGGACGCCAGGGCCAGGCCCGCTTCGAGCAAGACGTCCTTGCGATCTGGCGCGCGGCTCATGCTGGCGAATTTACGCCATACCCCTGCGCACCTGTTCCCGTGCAGCTCAACCGTCCCGCGTCGGACGGGCCTGAGTCCCCCTCGGGACCGGGCCTTAGACCCTATGGCGCCGGCGGGCTCGATGGAAAGCTTGTTCCCATGAGCACCCCGAAGCGCTTCGAGAGGATCCTGCTGGCCACGGATGGCAGCGAAGCATCGCAATCGGCGGTCGACGTCACGATCGCGATCGCCAAGTCGCCGACCGCGAAGGTCAGGGTGGCACACGTCTGGAATCTCGAGGTGCACCACCGCCACGGGTTCTGGGATGTCGAGATGCGCAGCGAGGCCGAAAGGCTGGTGGACGTCACCGTGGAGCGGCTGTTGAAGGCCGGCGTGCTGGCGGAGCGCGAGATCGACCGCGCCGACAGCAAGCACGTCGCCGCAGCCGTCGCCCTGGCGGCAAGAGAGTTCGGGGCCGACCTTGTCGTCCTCGGAACCCGCGGTCTGACCGACTGGCAGTCGATGACCAGGCACAGCGTGAGCCACGAGGTGCTGTGCGCCGTGGACTGTCCGGTCCTGATCGTGCGCGGCCGGCCTGCCGGAACTTCGGACAAGGTGACGAAGATCGTGCTCGCGGTCGCCGGCGGCGACGACCTGGCGCCTGCCGCGAGGGCTGCTCAGGCGGTGGCGGGGCTCGGGGCGTCGGTGATGGTCGTGCACGTGGCCCAGGCGATGGTCGGCGTCCAGGGCTTCGGCTACGTCGAATCCGACGATGAGATCCGCGAGACGATGGCCCGCGCCGGCGCGCTGCTCGCCGGCGCGAACGTCAAGGTTCAGGGGGTGGTCGCGCACGAAGGGCCGGTCGCGAAGGCGGTGGCTGACATCGCCGCCAACTGGAACGCCGATCTCATCGTCGTCGGCTCGAGCCGCATGGGCGACATTGGAAGCCTGTTCCTGGGTTCCGTTTCGCACGACCTGCTTCACACGACAGACCGCCCCGTGCTCATTGCCGAGCGAGTTTCGTGATGAACAACCTGCCTCGCCATCGCACCGTGTCCGACGTGATGACGACTGCGGTTCATGTCGCCAGCGAGCAGACGCCCTTCAAGCGGCTGGTCGAGCTGATCGAGGACAACAAGATCAGCGCAGTGCCCATCGTCGACGAGCAAGGTATTCCAATCGGTATCGTCTCGGAATCGGACCTGCTGCTGAAGGAGCGGCGCCGCGAGCTGGAATCCGGATCGAGCTTGCTGCACACGCGCCGGCGGCGACAGGAGAGGGCCAAGGCTGAGGGTGTGGTCGCTGTCGAGATCATGAGCACGCCGCCGATCACTGTCCGCTCGGACACCACGCTGCCACAGGCAGCGCGACTGATGCAGGAACGCAACGTGCGGCGCCTGGTGGTCGTCGACGAGCGCGACAAGATCGCCGGCATCGTCAGCCGAAGCGACCTGCTGCAGGTCTTCCTCCGCTCCGATGACGAGTTGCGGGACGAGGTGGTCTCGGCCGTCATCCCCTCGGTCCTGCTGACAGGCCAGCAGGCGATCCGGGTCACGGTTCGCTGGAACGTCGTCACGCTCTCCGGCGAGGTCGACCGCAAGACCGACGCGGACATATTGATGCGCACGATCAGGGAGCTCGACGGGGTGGTCGAGGCGATCGACGACCTGCGGTACCGGTGGGACGACACGACCGCGGCCGCGTTGCGTCAGTCGTCGCTGGAAGGCTCCTTCACGGGCTTCTGAGCTACCGTTTCGTATGCCGATTCGGCAGCTGTCCATTCGTCGTCTGGGTAATGGGAAACGTGGAAGACGAAAAAGTGGTGACCAGGCACCCGCTGGGCAAGCGCAACCAGCCGGTCGGCAAGCGTGATTACGAAACGTTCAAGGCGGCGATCCTGTCAGCCCTGCGACGTGAGGAGCTCACGCACACCGAGCTGCTGAACGAGCTGACGAGGAGCCTGAAGGGCAAGTTCTCAGGAAACGTCGGCCGGCACTTGATGGTCGTCAAGCTCGACCTGGAAGCCCGGAAAGTGATCGAGAGGACTTCGTCGAGCCCGCAAAAGTACCGGCTGAAAAAACGATGACGCCACAGGAATCGTCGGCGGCCAGGCTGCAGATCCTCGCCACGGAACACTGGAGCCTGCTCGCGACCCGATCGCTTACGTACACCGAATCGCTGGGCCGCGTGAACGTGTTCCTCGCCATCCTGTCCGGCTCCGTGATCGCACTGGCGCTGGTGGCGCAGGCCGATCATTTCGGCGCGACCTTCATGGCGATCGCGATTCTCACCCTCCTGGTGGTCCTGTTCGCGGGCATGGCCACCATCGCCCGGTTGATGCACCTCAACCGCGACGACTACCGGTGGGTGGTCGGCATGAACAGGCTTCGCCACGCATACCTGGAGCTGCACCCGGAGCTGGAGGCAAATTTCATCACCAGGCCCTACGACGATGTGCCTGGCGTGCTGCGCACGCTCGGAATCGAAATCACGGCGGGCGGAGGGGTGGGGTCGGTCTTTCACGTGTTCCAGACTCTGCCCGGCATGCTGTCGGTGATCGTCGCGGCCATCGTGGCCGCGATCGGCGCCCTGGTTGCCGTCGCGACAGGGCTCCCTTCCCTGGGCGTGGTGCTCGCGGCCGCGGGCACATTTGTCGTTGCGGTGGTCTTGATGGGAATCTGGGGAGCGAGATCGTTTAGAGGACGCAGCGACCCGAGCCTCGAGCCGCGTTTCCCCTTGCTCAAGCTCTACATTCGCAGTTACCCTTCTCTTCTACTGACGACGATTCAGGGGAGGGGCCGGAATGGTTAAGAAGATCCTGCTCAGCGAGAGCGATATACCCGAGCGCTGGTACAACATAGTGCCCGACCTTCCGGCGCCCCCGGCTCCCTACCTTCACCCCGGCACGCTGCTGCCGATGGGCCCGGCTGACCTGGCCCCGATCTTCCCTCAGGCGATCATCGCCCAGGAGGTCTCTGCGGAGCCGTGGATCGAGATCCCGGACCAGGTGCGTGACATCTACAAGATCTGGCGGCCGAGCCCGCTCTATCGGGCCGACCGGCTCGAGAAGGCGCTGGACACCCCGGCGCACATCTACTTCAAGTACGAAGGGGTTTCCCCGGCCGGCTCGCACAAGCCGAACACCGCCGTCCCTCAGGCCTATTACAACTCGAAGGAAGGAGTGAAACGGCTGACGACCGAGACGGGGGCCGGGCAGTGGGGATCCGCGCTGGCATTCGCCGGCGCCCTGTTCAATCTCGAGGTCACCGTCTACATGGTCAAGGTCTCGTACGAGCAGAAGCCTTACCGCCGGGCGATGATGGAAACCTGGGGCGCGACGGTTCACGCCTCGCCGACGAATCTCACCAACGCCGGGCGCGGGATCCTCGCCGACGACCCCGACTCGCCCGGCAGCCTCGGCATCGCGATCTCCGAAGCGGTCGAGGACGCGGCCACGCATGACGACGCCAAGTACTCGCTGGGTTCGGTCGTCAACCACGTCCTCCTGCATCAGACGGTTATCGGCCTGGAGGCCAAGAAGCAGATGGAGATGGCGGGGGAGTACCCGGACGTGGTCATCGCTTGCGTCGGCGGCGGCTCGAACTTTGCCGGGCTCACGTATCCCTTCATCGGCGACAGGCTGAAGGGTCGCCACCCTGCAACCCGTTTCATCGCCGCGGAACCGGCCGCGTGCCCGACCCTCACTCGCGGCGTCTATGCATACGACTTCGGCGACGCGGTCGGCCTGGGCCCGGTCGTGAAGATGTTCACGCTGGGCCATAGCTTCGTGCCGGACCGGATCCACTCGGGCGGCCTTCGCTACCACGGCGACGCGCCGTCCCTCTGCCTTCTGGTCGACAAGGGAGTGGTCGAGGCCCGCGCCTACAAACAGAACGAGTGCTTCGCGGAAGCCGTGCGATTTGCGCGGAGCGAAGGTTTTCTTCCCGCGCCCGAATCCGCACACGCCCTGCGGGCGGTGGCCCAGGAGGCGGCCGCCGCGCGAGAGGCGGGCGAGTCCAGGACCATCCTGTTCGGGCTGTCGGGGCACGGCCACTTCGACATGTCGGCCTACGACGCCTACTTCGCCGGCAAGCTGGAGGACGTCGAGCTGTCGCAGTCGAGGATCGACGCGGCGATCGAAGAGCTGCCTCGAGTTCCGGCCATGTCCTAGACGAATTCCGGGGCCTTGTAACAATCGACGCGCCTCGGTCGTTGTGAGGGGAGACGGTGGGCATAACCAACCGGATCCTGTTCGCAGCGATGCTGGGACTGATTACCGCCGGGTGTGGCGCGACCGGGATCGCGGCTCACCCGACGCCCAGTACCACCGCGAGCGCCTTGACATTCGCCGACCTTCGAAACCGGCCGCTCAACCTCCCGTCGCTCGCGGCGGGCGCAACCTGTCCCGCCGACCAGTCTCACGACGTTCACGCTGTGGTCACGGTGGGCAAGGGCGGCCCCAGCTTTGGGTTCGGCCCGGGCCCGGCCTACCTCAGCGGCATCGTCCAGCTCTACCCGGGCGCGTTCGACAACGAGATCTGGATGGTCGACGCGAGCTATAGAGGCGCGGTCCTCGTCCGGGGTCACGAGGTGAACGGGACGCAGGTCATCTCCTTCGATGAACCCACCAATCCCAGCGGCGGCCCGTTGATTGGGGCCGTTGCGCCTCCGGACCCTGCGCTGATCAACCTGACGATCCAGGGGAAGCAGTTCCCGTTCTATTCGGAGCTCGATCTGCCGGCGGCAGACGCCAGTTACCCGAAAGGGTCCTGGAGATTGTTCTTCGACAGCACTCACATCGCTTTGCCGGGCTGTTACGCGTTCCAGGTGGACGGACTCACCTTCAGCACGGTGATCGTCATCCGGGTGCCGGACGCGGCGCGGCCAGGCGGGTAGGCGGCACAGGGCAACATTCTCAGCGGCCCTGACGTAGTGAATACGACATGCGAACGAGCAATTGATCCCCGCTTTGAATGGGCGCCCGCAAACCCAGGGCGGCGGCGATGAGCGAACGCGACCCAAGGTGGTTCGAGTCGATGGTCGTCAGCCTCACGCGTCCGGCCACGAAGTACGCCAACGTGCTCGTCCATGACTTCGACCTTGCCGAGGAGGTCGTGCAGGAGGCCTTCGCGAGGATGTGGGCCTCACCCAGCATGCCTACTGAGGAGGTCCACTTTCGGCGCTATCTCTATCGCACCATCACCAACCTGTCTCACGACTACTACCGCCGGCTCGCGCGTCGCTCGCCGTCGGCGGCCCCCGAGGCTGAGGACATGAACCCTCTCGAGGTAGTCCAGGAGCGGGCGAACGATGAGGTGATCAGGGCCGCGCTACAAATCCTCGGGCCGCGCGAACGCCAGGCCATCTATCTGCGCTATTTCGAGGACCTGTCGTTCGCCGAGACCGCCCGGATCATGGGCTCGCGCCAGGTCACGATTCGTGTCCTCGTTTTCAGGGCTCTCGCCAAGCTGCGCCGTCACATCTCGGCAAATCCCTTTCCCGACCAGGTAGCCATCTGATGCCAACCACGACCGCCCTCGAGGCACGGCTCCGCGAATATGCGAGGCAATACGATCGCGATTTCCCGTCCACGAACGGAGTCGAGCGGCGGATCATGGCCCGGATGGCCATTGCGCCATCACAACCCCCGCGCACGAGGCGGCGATGGGAGTGGGCGACGGCAGGCGGCCTCATGCGCGAGCTGGCGGTCGTGACGGTCCTCCTGCTACTCGCGGGTGTCCTGGTCGTCGGCGCAAACAAGCTCCGCGCGCTGCAGCCTCGCACGGTGACGCCGCCGGTTACGGCCACACCGCCGCCGGTTGGAAAACTGACTCAACCGCCGGCGTACTGGACGGCTCTGCATTTCGTCTCGGCGGACGTGGGGTGGGTCGCTGAAACCAAAACCAGCGCCGGACCATCCACACCTGGCCCGACGTTCATCTACAAAACGACGGACGGCGGTCGCGCCTGGCAGCAGCAGCTCACGTGGGACGGCCCCGGACCCGTGCAGGTCCGGTTCAGCGCTGACGGTTCGCAAGGGCTGCTGGTAGGGAACGGAGGCGTCCCGCTCTTCAAGACCGCCGATGGCGGCGCTCACTGGCAGCGGATGGACCCGCCTCCGCAGGCCACTCAGGTTGCGCTGCAGTACTTCCTGGATGTCAACGAGGGCTGGATCATTTCGTACCTGAATGAGGCGACCCCTGGCTTCGCAGGCGTTTTCCATACCTCCGACGGCGGCCAAACTTGGACGCAGACCGCGCGGCTCGACGTCAACCAGGAATTCAGCCACGGGCAGCTGGGGGGCAGCCTCCAGGGAAACCTGGTGTTCCGCGACTCTTCAACTGGATGGATGACGCCGGTCACCACTAGCGGCACGGGCATCACTCCGGTCCCGCCCTTCTTGTATGTGACACATGACGGCGGGAAGACCTGGGCCGTCCAGACATTTGTGGCGCCGCTCGGGGGCGCATTGAACTCGAGCACGGCGATTTTCTCGCCGCCGCAATTCTTCAACGATCGCGAAGGCTTGGTGCTTGCGACCCAGCAGTCGATACCGAACGGGCCCGGCGCGCCAACCTTCGAAGGGACCTATGCCTACACAACGACCGACGGAGGCGACCATTGGTCCGCTCCTCAGCAGGTGGTCATCCCGGGTGGCTTCGTCAGCACGCAGGCGTTCTCGATGATCGATGCCAAGACCTGGCTCACCTTCGACGCCTCGAAGGTGGAGCGCACGACTGACGGAGGCCTGCATTGGGAGATCCTCGACGGAGCTCTACCCGCCGACGCCTACGCCTTCGAGGTCGAGTTCCAAGACGTCAACCACGGATGGGCAGCGGCCATCATCGGCCCGGCGCACCCAACGCTGGCGATCTATCAGACCAGCGACGGTGGCGCGCATTGGACAGCGCTCACGGCCCCCGCTCTCGGAGGGCAGGCGACCGGAGGTTAGGTAGCTCCGTCTAGAAGCGGCGGCCCCGGACGTGCTCGATCGAGAAGCTCGCCGTGTCGGCGATCAGCATCACGGCCATCACGCCGGCTTCCACCGGGTCGCTGACCACCAGGTCTGCCGCGTCCGGCACCGATCCCGCCATGCTGGTGCAGACGACGATGATCCCGGCCTCCCGGATCTCGCGCACCGCCTTGGTGATGTCGCCGCCCATGAGCGCCCCCGCAAGCACGAGTGCTCGCGCCCGGTGGAGGCGGGCGACTGCGCGCACCGCCTGCGCCAGCTGCTCTTCACCGACAAGGGGAATCGTGTCGACCGAGATCCGCTCGCCGCGGATATTGTGCCGGTCGGCTTCTGAGACCGCGCCCTGGGCGACCATGCCGACCTGCGCGCCGCCGCCGATCACGATCACCCGCTTGCCGTAGATGGTCTGAAACGTGGGTACCCGCGTGACCGCGGTAATTCCATGCAGGGCGGCAAGGTCCGCCAGCAGCCGCGCTTCATCGCCGGCGCCGGTCACCTCGAGCTGGAGCTCGGCCGAATCCGCCGCAGAGCCGCCGGCGATGTAGGTGATGTTCGCGCCGTGCTTGAAGATCGCCTCCGAGATCCGGTAGAGCACGCCCGGTTCGTCCCGAGTGGAAACCAGCAGCCCAAGCACCTCGCCGTCAGACACGCGCACAAGATTAAGCTCGCGGTGCTATGAGATTTCTCGACCTTACGCAGGACTTCTCCCTGCACACGCCGGCGTTCGCCGGGTACCCGGGACCCGCCATCCGCTGGATCAAGCATCTCGCCTTCGACCGGGCCGGCGGCCAGGAGATCACGATGACCCTGCACGTCAGCACCCACCTGGACGCGCCCGCCCACTTCATGACTCGCGGCAAGTTCATCGGCGATCTGACCCTGAACTTCCTGGTCGGCTCGGCGTGCGTCGTCGACCTGGAGAAGATGGGAGTGGGCGATTACGACCTCTACGGGCCCGAGCATTTCGAGCGCTGGGAGAAGGAAACCGGCCACCGGATCGAGCGAAGCGACATCCTGGTCATCCACACCGGCTACCACCGCTACTACCCGGAGAACTGGACCGACCGCTCGGAGGCTGACGAGACCAGGTATTTCATCCGGCATCCGGGACCGACTCGAGACTTCGCCGAATGGGTGCTGGAGCGCGGCGTCCGCTGGATCGCCGTGGACGCCGGCAGCGCGGACCACCCGATGAACACCGTGATCAGGCGAATTCGGGCGGACGAGGCTGAGGAGGCCGAGAAGAAGCTGGGCCGGAGCCTGGACGAGATCTTCCCCAAGGCCGACTACCAGATCATGCACACGCTCCTGTTTCCTCACGACATCATCCACATCGAGAACCTGGGTGGGCAGATCGACGAGGTGCTGGACCAGAAGATCCAGTTCGGCTGCTTCCCATGGCGCTTCCAGGGCGGCGAGGCGGCCCCGTGCCGCGCCGTCGCAATCGTGGAGTAGTGAGTCTGGAAACGCGCTCGACAATCCATCGGCCTGGGCGGCCGGGCGCCTGCGGCGCTAAAGCCGGCGTCGCCTCCTGCGCGCGCTCGGTCGTGCATCTACGCGATGCACTCCCTCACGTGCTCGTCGGCTCCTTGGCTCCGGCCGCCGATGCCGCGCCTTGTCGAGCCGGTTCCCAGACACACTACTCAGACGAGTGAAGCCGCCGCCGTTCGAGTACCACGCCCCGACCTCCGTTGATGAGGCTTGCACGCTCCTTGCCTCATTAGAGGACGCGAAGGTGCTCGCCGGCGGCCAGTCGCTCGTCCCTCTGCTCAACTTCCGTCTCGCCCGCCCCGCCCACATCGTGGACATCAATCGCGTAACGGGCCTGGACCGGATCTATGACCGGGATGGTGGTGTAGCAGTCCAGGCGCTCGCGCGCCAGGCAGCCGTCGAAGATTCGGATCTTGTTGAGCGCGTATGCCCGCTTCTGGGCGCCGCGGTGCGCCTCGTCGCGCATCGCGTGATTCGAAACCGCGGCACGGTTTGCGGCAGCCTCGCGCATGCCGACCCGGCCTCGGAGCTGCCGGCCGTCCTGCTCGCGCTTGGCGGTCACGTGGTCGCGCGCTCCAATCGCGGCGAGCGGGTCATCTCTGCCGACGCCCTGTTTCACGGCGTGATGGAGACGGCCCTCGCTCCGGATGAGTTGCTGGTCGAAGCCTGGTTTCCCGCATTCTCCAAACCGTTTGCCGTCATCGAGGAATCGCGCCGCCACGGTGACTTCGCACTCGCAGGGGTGGTCCGGGCAGCGGACCGGCTGGCGCTGTTCGGCGTAGCGCCCACCCCGGTCCTGGCGGATCCGCGCGATCCGACCAGGGGCCTTCGGCCGAGCGGCGACCTAGAGGCCTCGCCGGAGTTCCGGCTCCACCTCGTCCGGGTCTTGACTGAGAAGGCGTTCGCGGCATGAGGGTCAACGGTGCTGTCCACCCGCCACCCGTGGACCCACGCCGGCTGCTCTCCGATCACCTGCGCCACGACCTGGGCCTGACCGGCACGCACGTCGGCTGCGAGCACGGGGTTTGCGGGTGCTGCACGGTTCTGCTCGACGGCGCGCCTGTCCGTTCCTGCCTGATGCTCGCCGTCCAGGCCGAGGGCCACGACGTGACCACGATCGAGGGGTTGGCCGCGGACGGCGCTCCTCTGCATCCAGTGCAGCAGGCGTTTCACGAATGCCACGGCCTGCAGTGCGGCTTCTGCACGCCCGGCTTCGTGATGTCGGTGGTGGGGCTGCTCGAGCAATACCCCAACCCGACGGCGGAGCAGGTGGACGAAGGCATCAGCGGCAACCTGTGCCGGTGCACCGGCTACGCATCGATCCGCCGGGCCGTCCACCGCGCGGCTGAGCTGTCAAACGAATGACCACTCGCTGGTTCGGGGAGCGGGTGCAGCGCGTCGAGGACGACCGGCTGCTCCGCGGCCACGGCCGCTTCACCGACGACATCGACGATGGCGCGCTCGAGTCCGTCCTCGTCCGGTCGCCCTTCGCGCACGCACGCATCCTTTCGATCGACGTCACCGCCGCCCGCGCGATGCCAGGCGTGGTCGCGGTCTACACCGCCGCCGACCTACCCTTCGGCCAGACCGACCTGCCCATCCTGATCCCGCACCCGAATCTGACGCACGGCCGCACCCAACGCTGCCTGGCGTCGGAGGTTGTGAGGTACGTCGGCGAGGCGGTCGTCTTCATTGTCGCCGAGAGCCGCAGCATCGCCGAGGATGCGGCCGAGCTGGTACAGGTCGAGTACGACGGGTTGCCGGTGATCATCACGCCAGAGTCGGCAGCTCGTGCCCAGCATCTCGTCCACGACGACGTGCCCGGCAACGTCGCTGCGGAAATGATGCAGGAAGCCGGTGCGGTCCAGGCTGCCCTGGCCGCATCACCGCACCGCAAGCGCCTGCACTTGCGCTTCGAACGCGGCGCCGCCAGCCCCATGGAGGGTCGGGCGGTGTGGGCTCGCTGGTCCACCTCCGAGCGCAAGCTCACTGTGTTCGACTCGACACAGTCGCCCACCTCGATCCGCGGCGGCCTTGCCGTGCTGTTCGGATTGCCCGAATCGAACGTCGACGTGATCGCCCCCGACGTGGGCGGTGGGTTCGGGCCGAAGATCATGCTCTTCTACCCCGACGAGCTCCTGGTTCCCTTCGCGGCGATGAAGCTCGGCCGGCCGGTCAAGTGGACCGAGGACCGGCAGGAGCATTTCACCGCCGTAAACCAGGAGCGCGGCCAGGTCCACGAGGTCGAGGTCGGCTTCGATGGCGAGGGCAAACTGCTGGCGCTGGACGTCGACTTCATCCACGACGCCGGCGCCTACACGCCCTACGGGATCATCCTGCCGATCATCACGGCCGCCCAGGTCCCCGGCCCTTACCGGGTGCCGAACTATCGAGTCCGATTCCGCGACGTCTACACGAACGCCACACCCACGTCGCCCTACCGGGGCGCCGGCCGCCCGCATGCGTGCTTCGTGATGGAACGCACCCTCGACGCGATCGCAGCCGAGCTTGGGCTCGAGCGAGCCGAAGTGCGCCGGCGCAACCTCATCCAGCCCGACCAGTTCCCGTACGAGGTTGGTGTCGCGTGGCAGGACGGCAACAGGGTCGTCTATGACAGCGGGAACTACCCCGCTCTTCTGGAGAAGGCGCTCACCAACCTCGGACCTCGGCCGGCGGGCGACCACGTCGGGATGGGACTCGGCATGTACGTGGAAGGCACAGGGGTTGGGCCGTACGAGGGGGCGCACGTGCAGGTTCTCGTCTCGGGCAAGGTGGTGGCGGCGACCGGCATCCCGAGCCAGGGCCAGGCGCACGCGACCGTCTGGGCCCAGATCGTCGCGGATCAGCTGGGCGTGGACGTCGCCGACGTCGAGGTGACAAGCGGCGACACCCGACGCTTCCCATGGGGAGTGGGCACGTTCGCGTCGCGGGGAGCGGTCACGGCCGGCAACGCGATGGCGGTGGCGGCGCGCTCCTATGCGCTGAACCTGCGCGGGCGGCATGCGGCCGAAGGCTACGATCTTTGCGCCACCACGCATTGCCAGCGTCTGGAGCCGGACGCGGTCACGCCGCGCCTGGCATTGCTCGCCGCGCAGACCGCAGGCGTGCTGTTG
>Ga0209880_1000289_pt1 | contig 12639 bp, 6 predicted proteins | sample PersoiDNA2013191_FD_185803 | JGI IMG/M metagenome (GOLD analysis project Ga0209880, IMG submission 185803) | Permafrost soil microbial communities from the Arctic, to analyse light accelerated degradation of dissolved organic matter (DOM) -... | ecosystem: Environmental > Terrestrial > Soil >... | reverse complement strand
CGAGGAAGTAGAATCCTACCACTCCATAAAGCATCACAGCTGCCATGCTTAACAAAGCGGTCTGCAACCCCACTGTTCCGAGCCTTGGATTTGTTTTTACATAGTATTGCTTTCTCGTACCTATTAATGAGCCAATAATGAGAAGCGCTATAATAGCTTCTTCATAATCAATGCCTTTAGTAATGTTACCAAAAACTGAAATAATACTCAGTCCTACAGCAAACCACCAGGCTGTTCGTAATCCCCTTAGCATAAAAGCTGAAGTGACCAGCAGAAATAATCCTGCAATAAATACAAAGCTGTTTGAAAAGCTTACAAAATCAACAAGTAAATAATCTTTCAGAAGTTGAAGCCTTTCAGGAAGTGCGGGAGTTAATACTGAAATAATGTTCACAATGCCAAGGATAAATATCAAAACTGCCGGAAAAATCCTCATTATCAGTTTATCAACCTTCAACAGAAAGCTCAGAATTCCTGCAAAGAGTGGCATCCAGAATTCAAAAAACCTAAAAAGCACAGTAATTGACAAAGCCTCAATGTTACTGAATCCGGAATGTATAAGCACATAAGTCATCGAGACTTCAATTGCGCCCAATCCCCGCAGAAAAGGTGATATTATCAGGAAAATTACAACAACGATATAAGCAAGGATAGCAGCGGAAATGGATGCCGGAAAATTAAGAGCTGTCATAGAAATATAAACATGTGCAATCCCGACAAATTCGATTAAAACAGAGACAATAACAGTATAAATAAATTGTTTCCGGTTTATTTTGTTGTTTTTAACGTCTTCAATAAATAGCTCTGCATTAGGGTAAACCTTTAAAATCCAGTAGTAAAGTTTCCCTTTATTAAGAAGCGAATAATAAACGAAAGCAAACAACAACAAAATAAGTATAACTCCTGCAAGTGCGTACCATCTTCCACTTCCTATGCTCCCCCCTGATACAACAAACAGGAACGCTGGTATAGCTACAATAACAACAGAGAGGATTCCAACAAAAGCGTAAATAGAAGAGGCAAAATAAACCTGTGTCCTGGTTATCCCCTTTTTTTCTATTTCATTACTGAAAAATGCCAGCGAAGAGACTGCCCCTGCAGGCAGAAAAACACTGATGAAATTACGTTTTAGAAAAAGAATAATAGCATCCCAAAGTTTCAGTCGTATGTCAATTGAGGCAAATGATGTAACATACATCACACCTTGAATAAAAATGTAGAAAATAACAAGCCCCAGTCCTGCAAATATCCAGTATCTGTTTGCATCTGAAATGACCAATCTGACGGTATTCAGTTCATGTTTCTGATGAAAAATGAACCATGCTGCCAGAACCATAAACAGGGCAGTAAAAAGAAATTGAGTAATGATCTTCGCATTTTCATTAAGAAAAATGAAGACTTTTTCTTTAAAAAAGTTCCTGACAGATGCTGATGGGTTATCTTTAATCATTACCACAACTAATCAAATTAACAATTTTAGAATGCTTTACTGTCTTTCATAGTCTGCATGATCAACGGGAGATTAAATTTATAATGATGATCTCCCGGTATTTTTCTGATTATTACGGGAGTTTTACTCAATAATTCAGGAATAGGTGTTTTCTCCCCATCACCGAAAATTATCAGAGTTGGAACATTAGCCATCGTAATGATCTCATCGATTGTGTTGTACGTATTCTGCTTGTTGCCCATTCCCAGCATATTTGAGATATGTATTTCAAAATCTGTAGTAGTAGCGGGAGACAAAAGTACCACCGATTCAACATTGGATTTTATCTTATCCGGCAACCTGTTTACAATAAATGGGACAATTTCAGCGCCTAAAGAATAACCTATCAGAATAAACTTTTCTCTGCCCCACTCTTTACTATAAAAATTAAGAGTTTTCGCGATATCCGAGGCAGTCTCCTCTGGTGTGCGGCGATTCCAGAAATATTTTTTTGAATCCAGACCTATTGTCGGGATTCCCTGTTTGGCAAGATTATCAGCAATTGACTGTTCAAATCCATACCAGCCTCCATCACCTGAAATCAACAAAGCGACCGGGGCCCGTTTGTCAGGAGTTTTGGAATTTGTAATAACTACCGGGAGGTCCTTAACCTGTGAAATATCTACCATGGGGGGTTTCTCTTTTTCATAATCTGCGATTAACTTGTTAAATGCATCCTTCCATTGCGGCATAAAATCGTTCCATTTGGCAAATCCATGTCCCACCTTTGGTAAAGTTATTAATTCTGCGCCTTTTGTTTTAGAAATAAAATCCACAACTTCAGGATAATTGCATATTCTATCCAACTTACCGTTAAGAACGATCCACGGATTTCCAAGTTTTTCATCGGGTTGAAGAATATATCGTTTCCCGGGCACATCAACTTTTACAGTGAGACCATTAATCTCGCAAAGCATTTTAGGGAGCTCAATGTCGGGACAAAAACCAATTGATATCCCTCCGATGAATGTCCCGGGTCGCGATTGGGCCAATATTCCATAAACAAGCGTTGCGCCGCTTGAATATCCCATAATAACAGGTGGCTTATAATCAGGAAAATTGTATTTCTTTTCTACCTCAGTAGCCAGTTGTATAAAATCGGCGGCAACATTATAGCAGCTATCTCTACGAAGTCTCAGATCCTTAAAATATCGTAGTATATCGACACCAATTACGAGGCTATTCATTTCAGAAAAGGTCTCGGAAAAACCAACAACCCCGAATTTCCAGCCTCCATCTCCTGAAATCATTATTATCACATTCTGAGGTGTGGTAGTTCTGTTATAAACATAAACTTTTCCAAAGGAAGGAAAGTTTACAGAATCACTTGAAAATTCGGCCCCGGACCCGGAAATAAAGATGATGGAGAAAAAGATTGCCAGAAAAATTGTTTTTTTCATCTTCAAAAATACTTTTTTATTCATTATCAATAATTAGAAGTGTTAGTAAGATTACAAATTTAATCATTCCTTTCTCCTTTCACCTTGTTTTCCCATTTGTCTTAATTCTCCGGTTTGCGGCATCCGGCATGCGGCATCCGGTTAATTACTTCCCATTTCCTCTTGCCTGGTTTTCACTTTCTCCTTTCTCCCTTCTCCTTATTTTCACTTTTGTCTTTTTACTTTTGTCTTTTGTCTTGATTCTATTCTCTATCCGAGCTTCTTATACTTTATCCTGGCTGGAGTAGTATCCGAAACTCTCTTTTTATAATTCTCTTCATAATCCGAGTAATTACCTTCAAACCATACAACCTTTGAGTTACCTTCGAAAGCCAGAATATGAGTTGTTATCCTGTCGAGAAACCACCTGTCGTGAGATATTATTACGGCACATCCTGCAAAATTCTCAAGACCTTCCTCAAGGGCTCGCAGAGTATTGACATCTATATCGTTTGTTGGTTCGTCAAGAAGTAAAACATTTGCTCCTGATTTAAGCGTGAGGGCAAGATGCAGCCTGTTTCTTTCGCCCCCTGACAGGACACCACATTTCTTTTCCTGATCGGCTCCGGTGAAATTAAACCTGGCTACATAAGCCCTTGCATTCACCAGGCGGTTTCCTACCATAACATCGTTCTGACCACCGGAAATTACTTCATACACGGTTTTGGCCGGATCAATTCCCGCATGTGCCTGATCAACATATCCGAGAGTAACAGTATCTCCTGTTGTAAAGGTCCCCTTCGTAGCTTTTTCCTGACCCATAATCATTCTGAAAAGAGTAGTCTTTCCGGCTCCATTGGGTCCTATTACACCAACTATTCCGTTTGGAGGCAGGCTGAATTCAAGATCTTCAAAAAGCAATTTATCATCGAATGATTTTGTTACTGCTCTGGCCTCTATTACCTTATCCCCGAGCCTTGGCCCGTTTGGGATAAATATTTCAAGCTTATCCTCCTTCTGTTTTACATCCTGATTGAGAAGGTTTTCATAAGCGCCTAACCTTGCTTTTGATTTGGCATGGCGTGCTTTGGGTGACATCCTTACCCATTCAAGCTCGCGTTCGAGTATTTTTCTTCTTTTAACATTACCTTTCTCTTCCAATTCAAGTCTTTTTGTTTTTTGTTCAAGCCATGAAGAGTAGTTACCTTTCCAGGGTATTCCCTCACCCCTGTCGAGTTCCAGTATCCATCCTGCAACATTATCAAGGAAATACCTGTCGTGAGTAATACAGATTACAGTTCCATTATATTTCTTAAGAGTCGTCTCAAGCCATTGTACCGATTCGGCATCGAGGTGGTTTGTAGGTTCATCAAGCAACAATATATCGGGTTGCTGTAATAGCAAACGGCATAATGCTACTCTTCTGCGCTCTCCTCCTGAAAGAAGGTTTACTCTTGCGCTGCCATCGGGACACCTGAGAGCATCCATTGCCCGCTCAAGCTTGTGTTCAATATTCCAGCCATCGGCATAATCGATCTTTTCCTGAAGTACAGTCTGCCTGTCCATAAGTTGTTGCATCTTATCAGGATTCTCATACACTACAGGTTCGCCGAAACTGTTATTAATCTCTTCGAATTCCTTAATTATTGCCATTGTTTCTTTCAATCCCTCCTCAACAATTTCTCTTACGCTGCGGTTTTCATCAAGCAGCGGATCCTGTGAAAGATGTCCGACAGAATACCCTGGAAGAAAAGTTACTTCTCCCTGGTATTCCTTTTCCATGCCTGCAATTATTTTCAGAAGTGTTGATTTTCCTGATCCGTTCAGGCCGATTATCCCGATCTTTGCCCCCAGGAAAAATGAAAGAGAAATGTCTTTAAGTACCTGTCTGTGAGGAGGAAATGATTTCCCCACCCTAAACATGGAAAAAATGATTTTATTGTCGTCAGCCATAACAGTGGTTTTTATTCGCACAACAAAAATAAGCCAAATTGTGGTTTAATTAATATAAAAAAAGGGGATTGAATTAAATAATCCAACCCCTTTTCAGTATTGATAAAATCTTATTTCTGTTCGAATAATTTAACTGTTTCATCCTGGAGGAGTACCCATAAGGCATAGACGCCGCTCAGAGTTCCGATTGGGATGACAAGGCATCCGAGGGCTGCAACAACTATCACAAGATACCTTGCCCATGGCTTATAGGCGAGAAGACCTATCCCGCCAACAATTCCAAGAGTGGCCATAAACAAAATGAGTATTGGAAGGCTTATTGATAAAAACCCGAGAACTACCTGCCCTGTCTCATCACCTCCGGCAACTCCCTTTGCAAAACTCAGTGCAAAGAATACCGCAACTGCACCGATAAGACTGAGGATACCAATTCCTATTTGAATCGCTCCGACCACGGTTACATGCTTTTTCATTTTTGAATCTTCCATGACAATTTATTTTTATGCAATTTATAAATATTTTCATTCCTGCTCAAATGACTGCCATTTTAATAATTTGATGCATCATTCTCTTTAATATTTTAAAAGTGTAACCATTTTATTTCAATTCTATTCCTTAAAGAAAGAGTTTTAGTATCTTTGTTTTTAAAATAATCTGTATGAAAAGGAAATTAATGTATGCCGCCGGTTTTATTTTTATTGCCTTGTCATTTACATCATGTCTGAAGAATTGTAAGGTTTGCCAGCAGAATACTTATAATTCAGGAGGAACCCTTCAGACAACCGGAAGTGAAACAGAATATTGTGATGCGTCATTAATTCGCATTGAAGCAACTCCTGATGTTACTGTATCAGGTATCACAAGCAAATGGGTTTGCAGATAATCAGCATCTGATCCCAATTAAAGTCATATCATCAATCTGAGGGCCGTCGCCACGCCACTCTTCAAATATCTCATTTAGCTCTTTGCCTTGCTGAAGCATTGGTTTTCCGGCCATAGCAACAAGGGTTTCCCTTAGTTGCAGGGACATGAATTTTTTCTGTTTTGGTCCGCCAAACTGATCTGCAAAACCATCTGAGAAGATATAGAATGCATCCCCCCTCTGAAGATCTATTTTATGAAGTGTGAATGGCTCCATCTTATAATGTATCGCTACAGGCATCTTATCGGCTCTGTAATGAATAAGCTCCCCTCCTCTGACCAGATAAAGCGGACTATTAGCTCCTGCATACCATAGAATATTTTTATCGAAATCAACAACACAGACAGCGATATCCATCCCGTCTTTAATACTATCCTCTTCTGCAACTTGTTTTAATGATTTAATAATTCCCTGACGCAGGTTTTCTATTATCTGGTCGGGCATCAATATATGCTTCCCATTTACAATTTCGTTAAGTAACGTTACCCCGAGCATACTCATAAATGCTCCGGGAACTCCGTGTCCGGTACAATCGGCTGAAATTATCACCTGAGGATTACTTTGTGCGCTTACCCAATAAAAATCACCGCTGACAATCGCGAGAGGCTTATATAAAACGAAGTGTTCGAGCTTATCGCTGAAAAGTTCAAGAGATGGAATCAAAGCAGTCTGTATCCTCTTGGCATACATGATACTATCTTCGATGTGCCTCTTCTGGTATCCTATCTGATCTCTCTGTGCGGCAGCAAGATCTCTTTGCTTTTCAATTTCATCCTTTTGCATCAAGATTGTTCTGTTCTTCTCTTCAAGCCTGATATTAGCCTCTTTCTTTATTTTATATCCTCTATAAATATAATATCCAAGAATACTTACAAGGAGTAGAGCGAAGAGAACAAAATAAAGCACCAGCTTTTGTTTTTCAATAGCTACAAGCTGCACTTTTATCTTACCCTCCTGTTCTCCTATCTTTTTCAACTGGTCATCAATCCTGGCCATTTGTATTGCAATTTTCCCTTTCTGGTTCGAAAGGGTATCCTTTTGCACCTGAACTTCATTTTGCTGAACAACGATTGTCTTTTTCTGTACCGAGATTTCTCCCTGTTGTTTACTTATCTGAACAAACTGTCTGTCAAGTACTTTTTGCTTTTCGTTTAGTGTTTTCTCCTTTGTTGCTATCTCTTTATCGAGGCTGTCAAGAAGTGCTTTCTGATGCAGTATTTCAGCCTTTTGAGTATTTATCATTTCTAATTGCTGACGAATAGTATCCCTCTGTATGATTATCTGTTCGTTTGCCTTGCCAAAAAGATTTTCCCAGTCTTCTTTAGTTTTAATAGCCTGAAACATCATATTTGAATTCACCTTCATTCCTGCTTTATTGATCAGGTCTTCATTAACGCTATATTTAGGCATCTCTCCTTCCACCCCCATAAAATTTATCATCGATTCCCTGAATTCATAACCTTCAGTCATAAGAAGAGTCTGATGTTTCTCAATAGCAGCTTTAACTTTATTCAGATTGAAGCCACCAGCCTTATTAACATATAATATCTGGGTGTGAGTGATCTGATTTTCAGAGTTGAATTTTACAAGCTCTACAGGTTTATCCTGGATCTTTGTTCTGGTTTTCCTCATGTTACCCATCTCGAAAAATAATTCAACATCTTTGTCAAGAATACCTATTCTAAAAACAGACGAATCGGCAAATCCTGGTCCATATTCAATATACTTTGCAATATCAAAAATAAAAACAGCCCTTGTGCCGTTATTTAACCCGGCCTGTCCAAAGGCATTATTGATCAGAAAAATCAATCCCAAAGAAAGCACAGGGATTCTGATAAAACGTATTTGACTTAACATGAAGTAGCGGATTTATTAATACGAAATTGCACAATTTAATTCAGGAAACCAAATATCTAAAGTCTTCTTGCTTCTCTCTATGTTGATAAATTGTTAATAACTGTGTAAATATGACGACTCCATATCCTTTTCTTATCGTATTTTTATTAAATCTTAATCGGACCAATAAATGACTTTGAATATCAGCAACTTAGAATTAACAGGCAAAAATATAATTATTGTTGAGGATGACCTGCCGTCAATCAGTTACTATGAAACATTACTGAAAAACTCGGGTGCTGATCTAATGATATTTCATACTGGGAAAGAATTTGTTGACTATCTTATCGCGGGAAACAAAACGATGGACCTTGTTCTTATGGATTTTCTAATCCCACTGATTAACGGGATAGAATGCATAAGAATACTCAGGAAAAACGGAATAAACACGCCAGTAATTATGATCACTGCCTATTCTTCCGAACACGCAAAAACAGAAGCTTATATTGCCGGATGCAATGAATATGTTTTAAAACCCATTTACCCGGAAAAAATATTTTCCCTCCTCGAAAAATATCTTAAAAAGCGCGTTTCAATTCCCAATTCTTTCTGATCTGTTTTATCACTTTCCTGAAGGTTGTATGATTTTAACATAATCAGTATAGTAACTCTCCAGTTTTTTGGTTATCTCTTCACCCATTTCAGGTTTCCCGTTACCTGCGCATGCATTTGCAACCCGTGATGTGTATTGCAGGGCTGTCTGAATCTCAAATTCCGCGGAGTTGACAATAAAAGTCTTTTGTTTAAGAAAATAGTCAAGTCTTTTATAATAATAATCGCAGAATGCATTTGTCATCTCTACAGCCTTATCTGTAGCTCCTGCAGCGAAGTATGCTTCTATTATATCCGCCATATACGGATCATAAGGGATCTTTTCAAGAGGCAGGGCCGCCATGCAGAAATTAAGTGTTTCAATAGCTTTTTCATTTTTCCCCTCAACTGAGAGAGCTTTTGCAAGCCTTGCATAGTTCAACCTGGCTTTGACAACAATAAGTGTGCGTTTATGGTTATAATCTATATCTACACTTTTCTTGTTCGCACCTCCCCACACAAATTTTTTAATCATATTCTGATATAAAATATCTGTGTCAATACGTCCGTAATCCAGCCAGTTTTTATTTTGTGATTTTATTGGCACTAAACGAAAAGCCAGTCCTTCTAATTGAAAGTATTCCTCAAGGCCTAAAGCATCATTATGATATCCGGTAACAAAATATACAGGACGATCCCAATTATTATGTGCCAGGATATCAAGGACAATAAGCTGACTTTTAAGTATTGAATTTCCCTTAAGCTTAATATCAATGTATGGAACAATCTTATCGGCGTCTTCAGGTTTAACAGTCCCCGATGCGAGTACTTTCGCTTTATCAACAGGAATTCTGATTGTCCGGGAGGGTATAATATCGAGTATTTCTGTTGTTGAGACCTGTACTTTGGTCGCCTTGTTATCGCTTTTTACAAAATCAATTATTGTTGAAATGTCGACAGGATCCTTTGTTTTTTCAACAATGAAGAGCTGATTGTTGATTCCGTCGTAATATTTATTAACCGGCAATGTAACGGGAAGAGGAGCCGACCCGTAGGCTCTGCTTTTCATCTGGTCAATATACCAGTCGGTGTTTAGAAGCATCAGATTACATACGCGGATATCAGTTCTTTTGCCCTCTACCTCCTGGGCATACCATAAAGGAAAAGTGTCGTTATCACCATTCGTGAAAAGGATAGCATCCGGGGCACAGGAATTCAGATAGTCAAATGCAACATCACGCGTCAGATAACGACCCGACCGATCATGATCGTCCCAGTTTTGTGTACCCATTACAACAGGTACGGCAAAAAAACATAGTAACCCGGCTACAGGAGCAGCCATCTTCTCACTGATAAGTTTTGAAAGTCCCTCGAACACGGCAAGTACACCGAGTCCTATCCATACCGCGAAAAAATAAAATGATCCTGCATAGGCATAGTCCCTCTCCCGGGGCTGGTTTGGATATTGATTCAGGTAGATCACAATTGCTATCCCGGTCATCGCGAAAAGCAGAAGGATAATTCCCCAGTTCTTATTATCCCGGTTTAACTGATAGAACATACCTGCAAGCCCCAGAATAAACGGAAGGAGATAATACTTATTCCTCGAGGGGTCGGTTTTCATATCCCCCGGTAAATCGGAGGTTCCGAGTCTTGGTTCGTCCAGAAACTTAATCCCGGTAATCCAGTTACCATTTATTGCACCTCCTGTTCCCTGTGTGTCATTTTGCTTCCCTGAAAAATTCCACATGAAATATCTGAAATACATGTAATCAAACTGATATGAGAACATAAATCGCAGGTTCTCACTGAATGTTGGCTTCTTCAGAACTTTCTTTTCGCCTGACTGGTCCGTAACCTGAATCGGGGTTCCCTTAACTCTTCCCCATTCCTGGTAAACTTCCTGATGGTCATTCGCATCACTCCACATTCTTGGGAATAGAGTAATAAACCTTGGATCGTAAATGCGTTCCAGGTTATGACCGGTTATGATGTACTTTCCATTTTCAAGAGCATATTTAGGTTTGCCCTCTGTATAGTCGGTAACCGGTGCATTATAATAAGGCCCTTTAAATAAAGGCCGATCGCCATATTGCTCACGGTTCAGAAAGTATAGAAGATTAAACGGATTTGAAGGATTGTTTTCATTCAGGGGAGTATTTGCGGAGGACCTTATCAGAATAATAGCATTGGCAGAATATCCAATGAGAATAACCATTATAGCAGTAAGCAGGGTATTCAGGGTGGCCCTGCTCTTATCTGCCATATACATTATGATTCCGGAAATTATCAGAAGTACCAGAATATTAAGAATGACCGATCCGGAAATTACCCAGATCCCGGTAAAGAAAAGAGCAGCTATGGCAAGAACACCATTTTTTATTCTGTTTGTTGATGAATATGAGAATTTAACTGCAAAAATAAACAGAACCGCCACAAGGATTACATGGAAAAGCATTCCGCTATTTGATGGAAGGCCCAGCGTATTCACGAAAAACCAGTCGAATTTTGAAGAAATGGTTACAACACCCGGCATTATTCCATACATCAATAATGAAAGAAGTATAATAGATGTTGCCAATGAGATTGAAAATCCTTTCCACGAAAATTCAAATTTCTTAAAATAATAGACGAGTACCATTCCCGGGAGTGTCAGGAGGTTAAGTAGATGGACTCCAATGGAAAGCCCCATCAGGAATGCAATAAGGATTATCCATCTGTCGGCATATTTTTCTTCGGCTACATCCTCCCATTTGAGGATAGCCCAGAAAACGAGCGCTGTAAAAAAAGCAGATGACGCATATACTTCACCTTCAACTGCAGAAAACCAGAACGAGTCTGAAAAAGAATAAGCTATAGCTCCGACTATACCTGCAGCCATAACTGCAATGATCCTTCCGGTATTATAATGATTTTCACTCTTTAAAAGTATCTTTCGTGCAAGGTGGGTAATAGTCCAGAACAGAAAAAGTATAGTAAATGCACTTGCCAGCGCCGACATTGCATTGACCGTTGCTGCCACTTTTGAGACATTCCCTCCTGCAAAAAGAGTGAAAAACCTGCCCATTACCATAAATACCGGATTCCCTGGAGGATGCCCGACTTCAAGTTTAAAACAAGAAGCAATGAATTCACCACAATCCCAAAGACTTGCGGTCGGTTCAATTGTCATCAGGTATGTAACTGCTGCAACAATAAATACAGCCCATCCTGATATGTTATTGATCAACCTGTAATTCTTCATTCTTTAATATCTTTATTTAGAGAAATCCTTCAATTTATTCAGATGACGAAATTACTTATTTTTTTCATATCACCACAAAGTGATTATCACTCACTAAATTTGCTATTTTTGAACAATATTTCATTTAATGAGACACAGACTAATATTTTTATCTTCAGCCTTACTTTTCTTAGTTCAAATTCTCTCTGCACAATATTATGAGACAGGTCAGGATCCGGCTTCTATTAAATGGAAGCAGATAAAAACAGGCAGGTTCACTGTTATTTATCCAGAGAATTACGGTCCGGGGGGCATCGCGTATGCAAAATCTCTTGACGAAGCATATTCTAAACTTATGTCACTCTTCCCTGAAAAAAAGTTTAATATCCCTGTTGTCATTCATAGCTATACCATACAGTCAAATGGTTATGTAGCTTGGGCTCCCAGACGAATGGAACTTTATCCGACTCCGGAACAGAACACGATTCCCCTGGCACCGGAGAAACAACTTGCTGTGCATGAACTTACACATGTACTTCAGATGGAATCGTTAAACCGCGGCTTTTCAAAAGCGATGTCTTTTTTGTTAGGGGAACAGTACATCGGCCTTGTTTCTTCACTACTGCCAATGTGGTTCCTTGAAGGGGATGCAGTTTTTGCCGAATCAGTTCTTACCCAATCAGGCCGGGGACGAGACCCTTCATTCCAGAAACCTCTTAAAGCGCTGATTGTTGAAAATAAAAAAAAATTTAGCTACGATAAGATACTTAACGGTTCATATAAGGATTTTGTACCTGATGATTACCAGACCGGTTATCAGATGGTGACATGGGCCCTTACCAGAAAGGATCCTCAGATATGGAATAAAGTACTTAAATACACCGCTGAAGAACCATTTACCATTAACCCGGTCAATATAAGCCTCACAAGAAGTTCCGGACTGAGAAAGAAAACACTCTGGAAGGAAACAGCCGATACGCTTAGGACAATATGGACTAAAGACATCTCCGGGAGTAACCCTGCTGATTACGAAGTTGCAAATCCTGATAAGCATGGAAAATATATTAATTACTATTCTCCTGTTTATGCAGGTAACGACAGCATAATAGCCTTAAAAACCTCACTATCTGGCCCGGCATCATTCGTATTGATAAATCCTGCTGAAAAAACTGAAAAAAAAATTCATACCCCGGGACAGGTATACCCATGGTTCATTTCTTATGCGAAAGGTAAGCTTGTTTGGGTT
>Ga0209880_1000285_pt1 | contig 12689 bp, 11 predicted proteins | sample PersoiDNA2013191_FD_185803 | JGI IMG/M metagenome (GOLD analysis project Ga0209880, IMG submission 185803) | Permafrost soil microbial communities from the Arctic, to analyse light accelerated degradation of dissolved organic matter (DOM) -... | ecosystem: Environmental > Terrestrial > Soil >... | reverse complement strand
GGCGGGCATCGACCTCAACATCGTCTATGGCGGGGCGGCGCTCGCCGACAGCGCGGCGCCGGACGCGGCAGCGGCGTTCGTGAAATTCATGGCCGCCCCGGAAAACCGCGGCGCCTGGAAAGACGCCGGCTTCGATCCGCCCGAAAAGTAATCTTTGGCCGCCGCAGCTATTTGCGTGGCGGAATCTGGATCAACTCGGCGATCTGCTCTTTGGTCAGCGGCGCCGGGATGTATTTGAACGTCACCGCCTCGGGCATCATCACGTCGATTCCCTTGATCTCGTCGGGCCACAACAGGCTCTTGGGGAAGAACTCGTCGCGCACGCGCCGGGCCCCGGTCTCGGGCACGCCGACGAACTCGGCGTAGTCCTTCATCACCTGCGGATTGTTCGAATACATATACTCGATGGTCTCGCGATAGGCGGCGATATAGCGGGCGAGCACGTCTCTACGCTTGGTGAGCGTGTCGGTATTGGTGATGATGAGACGGATGGTCTGGCCGCGCACCAGCGGTGAATCCATGGCCTTGGCGACGATCCGGATCTTGCCCTCCTCCATATCCTTAAACCCGAACGGCGGCGAGGCCCAGCCGACATCGACCTGTCCCGTCATCACCTGCGTCAAAGTCACGGCTGGATTGCCAGTCGCCACCAGTTTCGCCTTCAAATTGAAATCCTTGACGAAGGCGAGCGCGATCGAGTGGGTCGAAGAGCCATTGGTCGAATAGGCGATGGTTTTGCCGTCAGTGTCCTTGAGCGTCTTGATGCCGGAGGAAGTCTGGGCATACCAGAAATCGGCGGCGCCGGTCGCCTGCGCGCCGATGATGCGCACCGGGGCACCTTTGGAATAAGCACCGAGCACGCCCATGGTGCCGGCCGCCAACCCCACGTCGACCGAGCCGGAGATCACCGCCTGCTGGGTCTCGCCGCCGCCGGAGGTATAGAGCAGCTCGAGTTCGAGACCATGCTTCTTGAAGATGCCGGCCTTGGTGCCGAGGTGCGAGATCGCGGTATCCCAGAAGCCGCGCTGGCCGATGGCGAGCTTCAGCTTGTCCTGCGCCGTGGCATTGGCCGCCGGCAGCAGGAGCGCCGCCAGCGTTACGATGACGCAAGCCAGAATTTTTACCGGTTTCATATTTGTCCTCCTGTTTGTTTTGTTTTCTCAGAGCCGCTTGATGGAATGCAGGCCGCCGAAGCGGCCGACCAGCGCATTGGCGCCGATCGCCAGCACGAACAGCACGATCAGATTGGCATACATGCGCGGCATGTCGAACACGGAATAAGCGTTGATGATGAGGAAGCCGATGCCCTTGTTCGAGAGCTTGGTCTCGGCGAGCAGCGTGCCGATCAGCGCCACGCCGAGGCCGAGCCTTATGCCGTTGATGATCGGATGGCGCATCGCCGGCAGATAGATTTTCGTCACCATCTGCCAGCTATTGGCGCGGAAGCTGTTGCCGACGCGGATCAGCACGCGGTCGATCTGGTGCATGCCGGCGGCGACGCTGAGCGCCACCGGAAAGAAGCACGACAACGTGCCGAGCGCGACTTTGGATTCGGGGCCGACGCCAAACCACATGATCATGATCGGGAAGAAGATGATTTTGGGCGTCGGCCCGAGATAGTAGATATAGGATTCGAATGCCTTCGACAGGAACCGGTTGGCGCCGAGCACGATGCCGACCGCCAGGCCGGATAGCCCGCCGATCGCCAACGCCGCGCCGATCTCGGCCGCCGTGACGCCGAGATTGAAATAATAGTCGCCGCTGGTGAACAGGCTGGTCAAGGCGTGGCCGATTGCGAGCAGCGAGGGCACCACGTCGCGGTAGAGCCAGCCGGAATGGGAAAGTAATTCCCAAACCGCCAGTACGGTGAGAATAATTGCAAGGCGCAGCAGCGTCACCGGGCTTAAAGCCGGCGCGGCAACCGCGGCTCGCCTCAGTCGACCGGTCTCAGCCATCGCTCTGCCTTTTCCAGCGCCATGAAGAACACAATGCTCACCAGGATCACGAAGCAGATCGCCGCATAGGTGCCGGCGAGATCGTAGCGCTCGGCCAGCTCGTTGATGAGCTGGCCGAGGCCGCCGAAATTGATCAGGAACTCGACACCGACGATATTGATCAGCGCGAAGATCAGCCCGAGCCGGAGCCCCACGAAGATCGTCGGCAGCGCCGCCGGGAACAGGATTTTCCAGAACTGCTGCGTGGCGTTAAGATTGAAGCTGCGGCCGACATTGACCAGTACCTTGCGGGTGCCGGCGATGCCCTCGATGGTCTTCAGGATCACCGGCGGCAGCGCGGCGAAGAACCCCATCATGATGATGGTCCAGGCGTTGCGCCCGAAGATCACCAGGAACAGCGGATACATCAGCACGATCGGCGCCGAGGCCATGGCGGCGACCCAGGTCTCGCAGGCCTGCTGCAACAACTTGAAGCGGTGCATCAGCACGCCGCCGGCGACGCCGAACACCGTCAGCATCACGCCGGCGATGAGGCATTCGCTGGCGGTGAGCAGGAAGCGGCCGAACACGTTCTCCTCGACGATCACCCGGCCGAAGCTGCCGATGATTTCCGAGGGCGGCGGCACGATGAAGCGGTTGATGACGCCGATCTGGATGAGAATCTCGATCGCCAGCAAGAATGCCGCGAGCGCGCCGAGGCCTACCGCGGCAGCGGCAATATTGCCGGGCCGTGCACGCCTCGCGGGCGCGGCGGCGGTCACGACGATGGACCTTCGTGATGCAGCACGTGAGCTTCCTCGTCGCGCATGCCGCGGCTCGCCTCTTCGCGCAGGTCGTTCCAGATTTGCGCGACGTAGCGGCCGAACGCCGCGCTGGTGACGACCTCCGAGGTACGCGGGCGCGGCAGATCGATATCGACGATGCGCTTCATCTTGCCGGGCCGGTAGGTCATCACCAAAATGCGGTCGGACATCTGCACCGCTTCGGTGATGTTGTGGGTGATCAGCAGCGTTGTCTGTTTCAGCTGCTGCTGGATCTGCAGCACCTTGTCGCCGAGCAGCAGCCGCGTCTGCTCGTCGAGCGCGGCGAACGGCTCATCCATCAACAGGATTTTCGGCTCCGACGCCAGTGTACGGGCAAGCGACACGCGCTGGCGCATGCCGCCGGAGAGTTCGCCGGGATAGCGGTTCTCGAAGCCATCGAGGCCGACCATTCCGATGAAATGGCGCGCGCGCTCGGCGCGTTTGGCCTTCGCCATGCCGACCAGCTCGAGCGGGAAGGCGACATTGTCAATCACCGTGCGCCAGGGAAAAGTGGATTCCTCCTGGAACACCATGCCGATCGATTTGTGCGGGCCGGAAATGGTTTCGCCGGCAACGCTGACCACGCCCTGATGATGGCTGAGCAACCCGCCGATCACATTGAACAAAGTCGATTTGCCGCAGCCCGAGGGGCCGATGACCGAGAGGAATTCGCCCGGCCTGACCTTGAACGACACGTCGTCGACCGCGGTGATCGGGCCGTCCGGCGTCTCGTAGCGCACGACGATGTCGTCCACCACCAGGATGGCGTCATCGGCTTGCGGTCCGGCGGCGGCCATTGTCTAGATTTCCTTGCGCATGATCTTATCCGAAAACCGGTTCCCATCCCCGATCGGGGTCGAGGACATGCTTTTCGGGATCATGCGCTATTCGCTCTTGCGCGTCATCGCCGCGGTCATGGCGGCAGTGTAGCCCGGTTCCACCCGCACATCGACGACCGCCACGTGGCCTGCGTCCACTGCCGCGATAGCCTGCGCGAAGGTGGCCCCGAGATCGCCGTTCGCCGTGATGGGGCCGAAGCCTTGCGCGCCTTGTGCGCGCGCAATGCCGGCAATGTCGATGTCGGGCTCGGAAATGCGCTGGCCGACCCAGCGGTTTTCGACCGGGCGATTGCGCATGCGGGCGACCCGCTCCTGGTGCAGCTCGTCGTTGAAGAACGAGCGATTGTTGGCCACCACAATGAGGAGTGGAATTTTGTAATGCGCCGCCGTCCATAATGCAGTGACGCCCATCATGAAATCGCCGTCGCCGCACACCGCTACGGCCAAGCGGCCGGAGCCTTTGAGCGCGAGCGCGGCGCCGACCGAAATGCCCGGTCCGCCGCCGACGCCGCCGCCGCCGTCGGAACCGAGATAGTCGAGCGGGTGGCGGAACGGCCAACTGGCGCCGTTCCACGACAATGTGACATGGGTGAGGGAAGTGGGGCGCTCGCCGACCGCGCGGCGCAGCGCATCGGCCAGATGATCGACGGTGAGTTTGCCGTCAACGAGCTTGGGAAACTTCGGCGTGACTGATGACATTGCGCGCGGACCGCCCGGGCCGAGCGCCGCCAGCAAGGCCGGCACCGCGGCATCCGGCTCGCAGGCGATCATAACATCGACCGGTGGCAGAGCCTGGTAGTCCATGCTCCAGCCATTATGCAGTCGATGATCGACCGACACCTGCACGACCTTGGCCGCCATCGTGCCGCCAAGACCCTTGAAGGTGCCGGCGATGTCGACCCAGTCGAGGCTGAGAATAGCGTCGGCAGTACGGATGGCGTCGGCTGCCTCGGGCGCCAGCACGGAGCCGCCGGGGCTGCCGGCATGCAGCGGGTGATCGGTCGGGAAGGCGGCGCCGACTTTGATGTCGGTGACCACACGCGCGCCTAGGCGCTCGGCCAGTGCAACACGCGCGTTCCAGGCATCGAGATCGCGCGAGACGCGGCCGGCGAGCATGACCGGATGCTTGGCATGGCGCAGCAGGTCGGCGGCTTTGTTGATAACGTCCGCGGGGGCCGCGCTCTCGACCTCCGGCATGTAGCGCTTGGCGTCGATCGGGGCGACCGGCTCGGCCAGTTTGGATTCCTGCATCTCGGCGTCGAGATTGACGTAAGTGGGTCCGCGCGGCGCGGTGTTGGCGATCCAGCCGGCGCGCAAGACCGCTTCGCGCGCGGCGACGGGGGAAGCCGGCTGGTCGTCCCATTTGGTATAGCCGCGCACCAGCGCGCCCTGGTCGCGCGCGGTGTGGATCCAGTCGATCCACGGCCGCCGCTTGGTCGCGTCGACCGGTCCGGTGGCGCCGAGCACGACCATCGGCATGCGGTCGCACCAGGCATTGAAGAACGCCATGGTGGCGTGCATCAGTCCGACATTGGAATGCACCGCCGCCGCCATCGCCTTGCCGGTGACTTTTGCATAGCCGTGCGCGATGGCGACCGCGCTTTCCTCGTGCAGGCAGAGCAGCATCTGCGGCCGCTCATTGCCGAGGTAATTCACCAGGCTGTCGTGCAGGCCGCGATAGCTGGCGCCCGGATTGAGCGCGATATAGGGAATGTCGAGCGCGCGTAGCGCATCGGCCACCACGTCGCTGCCGAAGCCGGCGGCGTTGACGCCGGCCGGAACCGGGCGGTCGAGGGCCGCTATTGTTGCATCGCGGGCCGGTTGCGCTTTTGCGCTATCGCGTGTGGAATTCGGCACTTGTGGACCCCAGCCTCTCGATCAAGGCGGCATCCAACCGGATCACGGGCTCTGACGCAACCTCGCCAGCACCTTGAGGCCGGCGTAACCGTCGGCCGGCTCCATGCCGACCTTGCGCTGGAAGGCGAGGATGGCCTTGACCGTGTCGCTGCCGGTGCGGCCATCGATGCCGTCGGTCTTGAAACCGCGTTCATTGAGACGGCGCTGGATTTCCATGACCTCCGCTAGCGTCGGCACGCGCTCGCCGCCGGGGAACAACTGGTGAAACGGCGGGTCGCCGCGAATGAGGTCGCCGAGATGGACCAGCGCCAGCGTGTAACTGGTGGACGGGTTATAGGAATAAACGCTACGGAAATTCTGCCCGATCAGGAAAGCAGGCCCGCCGGCGACCGGCAGCCAAAGCTTCACCTGATCGCCGGGCCGCGCGTAAGCCGCGCCGTCGGCACGCTGCACGCCGAGTTCCTGCCATTTGGCGTAACTACGCATAGTGCGGTTGTTGGCCAGCCGCGGCTGGCCCGCGGCGAGTTTGACTTCGCAGCCCCAGGCCTCGCCGCGCCGGTATTTGCCGCGCTCGACCAGATAGCGCGCGGTGCCGGCAAGCGAATCGTCGGGTCTGCCGAACGGCGTGACGCGGCCGTCACGGTCGTAGTCGACGCCCATGTTGAGCCACACCTCCGGCATCCACTGGGTGTGGCCCATGGCGCCGGCCCAGGAGCCGATCATGTCCGGGGCTTGCGCCCAGCCGCGATCGACGATGACCAGCGCGTTGAGCAATTCGGCTTCCCAATAGGCGCGCCGGCGCGGCTCGCCCCAGGCCAGCGCCGCCAGCGCCGGGATCACCGGCCGCATGTATTTCGGATTGACGATGACATCGCCGAACGACGATTCCATGCCCCACAGCCCGAGCAGGGTGTAGCGGTCGACGCCGTAGTCTTTTTCCAAACGCTCGAACAGGCTGGCATATTCCTTCGCCCGCTCCTTGCCGGTGATGACGCGCCAATCGGAACAGCGGCGGTTGATGTATTGCCACACTTGCTCGGTGAATTCCGGCTGTGCGCGCTGCTGCTCGTACACGCTGGTGTCCGGCGTCAGTGTGCCCATCACGCGGTTATAGGTTGCCTCCGATATGCCGCGCCGGATCGCGCGGGTGCGGAAGCCGGCGACCCAGCGGGCGAAGGCGGGGGATTGTGCGGCCAGCGACGGTCCGCCGAAAGCGAGGCTGGCAGTTGCGCCCAACGCGCGAGCGAGCCAGGCGCGGCGGCTCAGCAAGCTAGCGGGCGCAGCGGGTCCGAAACGGGAGATTCGCAGCATGCGGCATTGTAGCATGACGGCTGTGTAAGCAATTGGCTGGAGCAATGCTCCTCAGCGCGCGGAACTATCGGCGGTGATGCCGGTGCCGGTTTCTTTGAATGTGCCGGCGCTCGCGATGATGCCGCTGCGGCTTGGCGCGCTCGGCAGCGGCTTCTTGCACTTTGGCCGGCCGCGTTGATAAAGCCTCCGGCGTCGCTGGCGGCAATGCCGGAGCAGCGCGTACGTCCGCTGGCGGGCTGGGGTGCAAGATCACCGGCAATTTGACGGGAACCGGCGGTGCCGGCTCGCCCGGCATGATCTCGCTGCCGCGGCCGCCGACCAGCCGCTCATAGGCCGCGACCAGCGTCATGTACGGATTGACCCACACCCAGCCGACGGTGGTGAACACCTGGATGTTGAAATGCAGGTGGTAGGACGTGCCTCTCTCATAGTCGCCCCAGCTCGCGACCTTGCCGATGATCTCGCCTTCGCTCACTTGCCGGCCGTTCAGCAGGCCGTCGTTATCCATGAATTTCGGATTCATGTGCAGGTAGCGAAAGCGGACGTGTTCGTTCTCGGTATTGACCACGATGTAGGCGCCGAGATTTCCGGGCAGGCGCCGAATGACGCCGTCATGGACGGCGGCGACCGTGTGCTGATAAGGCACACAGCGATCGGCGTCCGGCTTGTACAGCACACAGTTGGCGGGACGAATATCCTCGCCCTGGTGGCCGTAGCCGCCGGGGCACTGGCCGACGAGAAAATCGCGCAGCTCGCAGAAATTGTCGCGCCACGGATAGCTGAAATTCTCCGGTGCCGATTCGTCGAAGACCAGCGACTTGTCGTTGCGCCTGCAGCGGTACTGGGCGCCCTTCATGCCCAGGCGCCCGACGACACCGGTCTTGTAACAGTCGCCCCACGGCATGAACGATTGCGATTTCACGTAAGCCGTCGCGTGCGCGATCGGAAAACGTATGCGGGCATAGACATGATAGTCCACACGGCCGGGCAATTTATTCCAGCCGGAATTCTCGATCAGGTCGCCCGGACCGTAATAAGTGAAAGAATCCGACTGTGCCTGCGGCCGGCTGAGGTCGAATTTCGGCTGAGGGATTTTTGCCGGCGTCCCGCCGGCCGTGCGCAATAAATTCAAAAAACGCAGTGCCACCGGATCGGCTTCCCGGCAGGTAAGACGTCTGGACGACGGCCGCATATCGTAGCACTGGATCGACAGCACGTAGGGCACGCCGAAGCGCTCGAACACATAGCGCACGTGGGCTTCGCTTAAGATTCGGCGGATACCGGGAAACTTCTGGTCCAACTCTTTTGGGATGGGCTCTTCTTTTTCCACGTGATTTGGCGAATCGAGGTTGTAGACAAAGGCCGCGCCGGAGATCTCGACCACGACCGGTTTCGAAAACCGGGTGTCGACCCCCTCGGCAATGAATGTGGCATCGTAGCCGGCCGGTCCGGGCAGGAAGAATTTCGTCGGATGGAAATCGCCGAAATATTTGTCCGAACTCGCGGCGTCCGGCTTGCCTTCGGCCACGTCCTTGCGAAACGCATCGATGTCAAACGGCAACAGCACCGGGACCGCGCTCTTGGCGATGCCGGCAAAACGCTTGCCGGTGATGGCGTTGAGGCGCCCGAACGCCTCGGCTGGCGGTTCGGTGCCGTGGTCGGGCAAGCTCGCCGCCGCCGCGTCCCAATTGACGTCGCTCAGCGTGATGACGGGGCTTTCCATCTCGCCCGCGGTCACCGGCCCGCTAACGAGCAACGCCAGGCTTACAAAAACGGCACGTTTCAACAGGCTTCCCTCATTCGCCCCGCCAGTCTTGCTGGCGCATGAGTTAACGGTATCGTTGTTCGGCATACAAGAGCGGCGCCGTGGTGTAGGCTTCGGCCCGGTGGAATAAACGGAGACGCGTGCGACATGACGGTCAATGAAGCGGGCAGAATGGGGACGGCGAGCGCCGACCGCGTGCCGGAAATCATCGAGAGCGGCGGCACGGCCCGGCTGCATCTGACGCTCGCCACTACCGACTACGACCACGTGCGTGACCTGCTGAACGGCGTGGTGCGCGCCGAGGGCATTGTGCTCACCGGCTTCGTGCTGCCGGTGGAAGAAATCTTCTTCAGGTTCATTAAAAATAGGGAATGGGACGTTTCCGAAATGTCGTTCGGAAAGTTCATCGGTTTTGCCGCGCAAGGCAATTCGCCGTTCGTCGGGATTCCGGTGTTCCCGTCGCGGGTATTCCGCCAGTCGGCCTTCTACATTCGCGCCGACCGCGGCATCCGCTCGCCGAAAGATCTCGAAGGCAAGACCGTCGGCATCCCGGAATGGGCGCAGACCGCCGGCATGTACGCGCGCGGATTTCTGGCGGAACAATGCGGGGTCGATCTTAGTGCGATCCGCTGGGTGCAGGCCGGCATGAACCAGCCGGGGCGCGACGAAAAAGTCGAATTCAAATTGGCGAAAAATATCCGCTACGAGCAACGGCGCGACGCCAGCCTCAGCGGATTGCTGCTGTCGGGCGAAATCGACGCGGCGATCTCGGCGCGCGTGCCGGATGCCTTCACGGCGGGAGCGGGCAAGATCGTGCGGCTCTATCCGGATTATCGCAGCGAGGAGATGCGCTATTACGAAGCGACCGGCATCTTCCCGATCATGCATGTCATCGCCATGCGGCGCGCGGTGTTCGAGCGCTATCCTTGGGTGGCGATGAATCTGTTCAATGCGTTCGAGCAGGCCAAGGAGCGCAGCCTCGAGCGAATTAGCGACTTGACGGCATCGCGCATCCCGGTGCCGTGGGCGGCTGCGATTGCCGGCGAGTGGAGCAAAAGTTTCGGCACCGATCCGTTTCCTTACGGGCTGGAGGCGAACCGCAAGACGCTCGACGCGTTCTGCCGCTTCGCCCACGACCAGGGCGTCACCGCGAAGAGGCTCATGCCCGACGATCTGTTTCCGAAGGAAGTGCGCGCGAGCGTAAGGGTCTAATCCTTCGCGCGCTCGACGTAGCTGCCGTCGGTGGTCATCACCACCACGCGGGTGCCGGCGATGATGTGGGTCGGAACCATGGTGCGCACGCCGTTCGACAGGATTGCCGGCTTGAACGAGCCCGACGCGGTCTGTCCCTTCATGGCTGGTTCGGTTTCCTTGATTTCCAGCGTCACCTTTTGCGGAATTTCGATCGAGATCGCGATGCCCTCGTGGATGGCAAGTTGAACCTTCATGCCCTCCTGCAGATAGGCGGCCATGTCGCCGACGATATCGTCTTGCAACGCGACCTGGTCGTAGGTCTGGTCGTTCATGAAATGGAAGCCGTCGCCGTCGTGATAGAGGTAGGAATACTCCACCTCCTCGACATGGGCGCGCTCGACCTGGTCGGTGGTCTTGTAGCGCATCTGGGTCTTCACGCCGTCGGAAATCCGGCGCATATCGATCTGCGTGGTCGGTGTGCCCTTGCCGGGATGAAAACTTTCCGCGTTGAGGACGACACAGAGCTTACCGTCGAGATCGACGATATTGCCTTTGCGGAGCTGGCTAGCGATGACCTTCACGATAACGATCCTTAAGTGGGAGGCTTGTATCTTTAAGCGGGAGACTTGCCTTAGGTGGGAGGCGGGTTTCGGGCGCACCATAGCGATCTTCGCGCGCGATGCCAGTGTTTCCCGAAGGCCTTTTCTTAAAGTAACTAAGGCCATTTCGTTGAGGTAAATGTGCGCGAACCCCCGCCGTTCTGGCTGCCCGGCCCGCATGCGGCGCGTAGGCCTTATTTGCTGGCGCGCGGCCGCATCGCGGCGGCGTTGCGGGCCTGGTTTTCAGCGCGCGATTTCATCGAGGTCGAGACCGCGGCCTTGCAGGTCTCGCCCGGCAACGAGACCCATCTGCATGCTTTCGCCACCGAGTTGATCTCACCCGGCGGGGAGCGGCGGCCGCTTTATTTGCGCACCTCGCCGGAATTTGCCTGCAAGAAGCTGCTGGCCGCGGGCGAGACCCGCATTTTCGATTTTGCCCGCGTGTTCCGCAACCGCGAGCGCGGCGCGCTGCATCACCCTGAATTCACCATGCTGGAATGGTATCGGGCGAACGAGCCGTATGAGACGCTGATGGACGACTGCGCGGCGCTGATGGCCGCGGCGGCGCGCGCCGCCGGCGCCAAGCAGTTCACGTTTCGCGGCAAGACCATCGATCCATATGCCGCGCCGGAGCGCGTGACGGTGGCGGAAGCCTTCGAGCGCCATGCGGGGGTCGATCTGCTGGCGACGGTTGCCGACGGGAAGGGCGACGGCAAGAAACTCGCCGCTGCGGCGGCCAAGGCCGGCGTTGCTACGACGGCGGACGACAACTGGGGCGATATCTTCAGCCGGATCCTGGCCGAGCGGGTCGAGCCGCAGCTCGGCGTCGGGCGCGCGACACTCTTATATGAGTATCCGCTGCCGCTGGCGGCGCTGGCGCGAGCAAAACCGGGTAGCGACAAGGTCGCCGAGCGCTTTGAGCTTTACGCCTGCGGGGTGGAACTCGCCAATGCGTTCGGCGAGCTCACCGACGTGGTCGAGCAGCGCGCGCGCTTCGAGACCGCGATGGCCGAGAAGCAGCGCATCCACGGCGAGCGCTATCCGGTCGACGAGGATTTTCTTAGCAGCCTCGGTGAGATGTCCCCAGCCAGCGGCATTGCGCTCGGCTTCGACCGGCTGGTGATGCTGGCCACGGCTGCGCAACGCATCGAGCAGGTGATATGGACGCCGGTGGTCGAGCCGTGAACAACAACACATACAGGGAATAGCGATGCCTACGTTCAGAACCGCACAACAAATCTGCGATCACGGATTTGCGCCGAACGAGCAACTGCCCGCACTGGAGGCAGTCGCCGCGCGCTACGCGGTGGCGCTGCCGCCGGCTTTGGCCGACTTGATCGATCCGAACGATCCACACGATCCGATCGCGCGCCAGTTCGTTCCCGATGCGGCGGAGCTCGATCATCGGCCGCAAGAGCTCAGCGACCCGATCGGCGATGACGCGCACAGCCCGGTCGAAGGCATCGTGCACCGCTATCCCGACCGCGTGCTGCTCAAGCTCACGCCGATCTGCGCGGTCTATTGCCGGTTCTGCTTCCGGCGCGAGACGGTCGGGCCCGGCAAGGCGACCGCGTTGTCGGCGGCGGCGCTTAGCGCTGCGCTCGACTACATCCGCAGCCGGCCGAAAATCTGGGAAGTGATCCTCACTGGCGGCGATCCACTGGTGTTGTCGGCGCGCCGCCTGCGCGAGGTGATGAAGCGCCTCGCGGCCATCGAACACGTCAAGGTATTGCGCATTCACACCCGCGTGCCGGTCGCGGAGCCGGCGCGCCTGACGGCGGAACTGGTGCGGGCGATCAAGGTCAAGGGTAAGCCGACTTACGTGGCGCTGCACATCAACCATCCGCGCGAATTGACAGCCGCGGCGCGCGCGGCCTGTGCGCGCATGGCGGACGCAGGGCTGGTTCTGCTCGGGCAATCGGTTCTGCTGGACGGCGTGAACGACACGCCGCAGGTGATGAGCGATCTGATGCGCGCGCTGGTCGAATGCCGGATCAAGCCGTACTACCTGCATCACGGCGATCTGGCGCCCGGCACCGCGCATTTGCGTACCGACATCGCGACCGGGCAGGACCTGATGCGTGCCTTGCGCGGGCGATTGTCGGGGTTATGCCAGCCGACTTACGTGCTCGACATTCCCGGCGGCTACGGCAAATCGCCGATCGGCCCGGACTATCTCGCGCGCACCGGTTCAAACGGCGCGGCGCATTTCGTCGTCGAGGATTTCAACGGGCGCCGGCATCATTATCCGCCGGCGGGTTAACGCGACCGGCGCGTAGCGGCTCAGTGGTGTCGGATCGACAAAAAGTCGAGCAGGGCCGCCGCCACCGCGAGGCTGGCAAAGCCGATGAACACCACGGCGATCA
>Ga0209880_1000283_pt1 | contig 12711 bp, 10 predicted proteins | sample PersoiDNA2013191_FD_185803 | JGI IMG/M metagenome (GOLD analysis project Ga0209880, IMG submission 185803) | Permafrost soil microbial communities from the Arctic, to analyse light accelerated degradation of dissolved organic matter (DOM) -... | ecosystem: Environmental > Terrestrial > Soil >... | reverse complement strand
GGTCGGGCGTGGCGAGCTGGACGATCGAACTGCGCAGGACCGCGCTGATCACGTCCGCCGCACCGGCGATGGCCAGGCAGAACAGGGCCAGTGGGAAACTGGCGGTCAGCAGGCCGAAGGCGGCGATCGCTGCGCCCCACGCTGCCACCGACACCACCACGCCGCGGCCCGGACGGCGCACGCGGCCAATCCAACCACTGAACGCGGCCCCGACGAAGGCACCCACGGCCGGCGCCGCGTTCAGGAGTCCGAAACCCACCGCGCCGGTGTTGAATACGGTCAGGGCAAGCTGCGGGAAGAGCGCGCTCGGCATGCCGAAGACCATGGCGTCGAAGTCGATGGCAAAGGTGGCCAGGATGATCCGCCGGTCCATAGCGAAGCGCAGGCCCTCACGGATCGACTGCAGGCTGGGCCGGGCGGCTCCGGGGTGGGGCGGGATCGGGGCTATCAGGAGAAGCGCTGCCAGACTGGCCACAAAGGTGGCCACGTCCAGGGCGAAGGCCGTGGCCACACCGGCCACGGCGATGAGAATGCCAGCGAAGATGGACCCGGCAACGGAAACGGTCTGGCCGCTGAGCCAGCTGACGGCGATGGCTGCAGGCAAGCGCTCGCGCGGTACGAGGCGCGGTAGGGCGGACGTGCGGGCGGGCTGGTCCACGGACCCCACGCCGGCGGCCACGAACGCCACAACGTAAAGAGCCCAGACGGACGGTTGCGGCTGGGCGGCGATCACGGCCAGCGCGAGGCTACAGCCGGCCAGCAGTATCTGGGTGACGATAAGAAGGCGGCGCCGGTCCACCGCATCTGCGATGGCCCCGCCGGCGAGGGCGAAGACGACTATCGGTACGAGCTGGACGAGGGCCAGCAGCCCGATGGAGAGCGAGCTGTGGGTGAGCTGCCACAGCTCGAAGGGCAGGGCCACGACTGTGACCTGGCGACCTAAGCCGCTGATGAGTTGGCCCAGCCAGAGCATTCGGAAGTCGCGGTCGCGCTTCAGCGGCTCGATGTCGACCAGGAGGCCGCGCAGGCCATGTCGCTGCTTGTCAGGGGCTTGGGACATGCCGGAAGGATATGCGGGCCGGCCGTTTTGGCATGCGGGGCCCGCGTTTAGGTCGGAGGATCGGCCTCGCGCAGCAGGACCACGGACACGCAAACGAACCAGGCCAGCAGGCTGAGGAGGGACGCCCACTCGAGCATGGGGACCGTCCAGATGTCGGGTCGGTTGAGGATCCTGGCGTCGGCATCGACGGGATCGTATGTCGAGTAGACCGCGATGAAGGCCAGGAAGACGGACGCGACCACGGTCCCCGGCGCGACGAGCCAGCGAGGGAAGCCGGAGCTTGGCGCGGTCAGGAGCCGCAGGCTGAAGATGCCGGCGACGAGCCAGCCGGTCACGAAGAAGACGTCCGAAACCACGCGATGCGTCAGGTGGTAGTCCATCGGGAAGACGCCGACGAGCGTGCCGGAAGCCCCTGCTAACAGTCCCACGACGGTGAGTGCCATCCGGTAGCGGCCTGCCAGGCGACCGGCAAGCAGAAGGAGGAACACGCCCAGGCCAATGCCGCCGATCACAAGGGAGAGGTTGAAGAGCCAGGCCAGGCGAGACGCGGCCACTTCACCAAGTTCCGAGATGAAGTGGCTCAGCGGCGAATAGGCCTCGCCCGCGTAGCCTCGATAGGGAATGACCGTAGCCAGTATTCCGACGAGGAGGAGCCCGACGGACGCGAGGCCGAGCATGCCGTGGCGACGCGACGTCACACGCAGGCACGGGGTGCGGGCAGTGGTCATCCCGGCAACGGTACCAGGGGCCGCTGCCTGGAGTTCGGGCGTCGGCAGCTATTGGCAGTTGGCCGATCCAGAGTCGGTAAAGGTGTAGCCGGGCGCGGGGACGAACTTCCAGCTGTAGCTGGTCGGGCCCAGAGTCATGTCAATGACGCCAAACGATTTGTCGTTGCGGACCGCTTCGCCCGGGAGAGGCGCCGCGGTGAAGCCGTAGTGGTTCTTGCCGCCGGTCCCAACCACGAATTCTGTCGTGCCCAGGGGATCGGGCTTGCCGGCCGCGTTGAGGGGTGCGAAGCGTTCGTAGTCGTGGTTGTGGCCGCTCAGAACTACGTCGACCTTGGCCGCGACAAGGTCGGCCCATACGGTCGACATCTGCGTTGCGTCGCTGTGCTCACCGGACGACCACCTGGGCTCGTGCCAGTAGGCCAGCGTGCACTGCGACGGGTTGGCGGCAAGGTCGGCCAGAAGCCAGGCTTCCTGGCGCGACCCCGCCCCACATCCGCCGACATGCGAGCACTCGGAATTGAGGCTGATCATGTGCCAGTTGCCCAGGTTGTAGCTGTAGTAGGCGGGTACGCCGAAGTAGCTGAAGTAGCCCGACGCGCCGCTCGTCAGGTACTCGTGGTTTCCAATGGCGGGGTAGCTGATTGACCGGTACTGGCCCCAGGTGGGGTCGTAGACGCTCTTGTACGCGGCCAGGGTGCCGTTTTCGTACTGGGTGTCGCCCAGGGGCAGGACCGCGGTTGGGTGCAACTGGCCGATCTGCGCCGCCGTGGCCGCCTGATCGCAATCGGCCGGCGCGCCGACGTTGTGACCGGGGTCGCAGGCGATGTCGCCGGCGGCGACGATCGTCACCGTGACGGGCCGTGGAGTGGTGGCAGGCGGGGTCGTGACGCCTTGGCTGGGGCCGGTCGTGGGCGTCGGGAATGGCGGGAGGTGCGTTCCTGGGGCTGGAGTGATGCGGGTCGGCGGACGCGCTGAAGGCGTGGCGGACGCAAGCGGTGAAGGGTCGACGGAACCGGTAGTCCCGGATCCGCCAAAGACCACCTCGGAAGGCGCCGGCGACGGCGACGGCGACGGCGACGGCGATGAGGATGGCGATGAGGATGCCATGCTGCTCAGGGGTCCGCGGGCACCCAAGGCCAGAACGACGGACGCAACGACCACCGCTACGAGCGCAAAGGCGCCGGCAGCGGCGGCGATCCGGGCACGTCGATTGCGTAGGTGAGGGGCAGCCATTGGTCTCCTCGTTGGAAGGGACCGGGGCGCGACTGCGTGTGGCGCCCGATCAAGAAAGGCAAGTATTGGGCGGGCTGGTCGGGGATCAGCCGAATCGCTGTAATCGTTCCGCCTGCCGAGCGGAAGGCCAGCTAGCGTTGCGCGCAGCGGGGCGGCCGCGATTCATGCCCGGGTAACGGCCGTGATCGCCGGGCGGAGCTAGGTCCGTATGGTCCAGGCTGGTCGGCGAGGCAGCAGCCGCCGCCTTCGGTAGGTGCGGTGATTGGCACCGCTGGCGTCCGATTGCCACGTTGCCTGGAGCTTCCAGCCGGCCTCGAGGCTGTGCAGGGCTGGGTAGAAGAGGCTCTGGTCGTTTGGTTGCACGCTGTCCCCGGACGCTGCGCTGCCTTCTTCCGATCGCTCGCGAATCCGACGGAAGATCGCCGGGCCGGTCATGACTTCGCCGTCGAGAGCGTTGATGACCTGCCGGCGCACGAAGGCCGGGTTGGCGACTCCCCTCTTGGCGCCGTCGGTTCCGCTCATTGCGGCGCCGTCAGCCAGTCCCATGCCGACCCGTAGAAGTCGGTCCAGTTGCCCGACCCGTCACCGAGCCGGTAGCGACTTCCGTCCGGCCCGACGCCGGTAAGGACGACCCACCAGGATCGGGCGTCTCGCATCCGCTCGAAATGGAAGTCGGCCTGCAGGGACTTGCCTTGGAGGAAGGCCGGCTGGACCGCGAATGCGCTGGTGTAGTGCGTGTCGATGCCGATGGCGCCTGAGTCCTGCCACGTCGGCTGTCCGTGCCAGGCCTCGAACCGCAGGTCCCGCCAGTTGATGAGGACCGTCGCGAACGCCAAGGAGGCGGAGGCTCCAGACGACGGGGAGATCACTTGGGCGTCTATGTGGGTCGCGCTTGCCTGCCCACCGTCTTGTCCGGTTACTACATAGTCGTCCGCCGGGAGCCATGCCGCCGGCGCAGCCGGGGCGACCGTGTCCAGGTGCAGGTCGGCCGGCTGATACTCATGCACCTGCCCGGTTCCGATCACCGAGGAACCGGAGACTGCCGCCAGCCCAAGGACAAGGAAGACCACGGAGATCGCCGAGCAGACGATGGCCCAGCGGCCGACGTGGGGCATCGGTCGCTCAATCCTGACGAATGCGCCCGCGACCGCAGCCAGGGGAATGCATGCCTCGCCGGCGACACACAGCCAGCTCTGCTGACCGCGAAGGCCGAAGAGCGCGTACCAGCCGAAGCCCAGGACGGCCGCGGCGGCCCAGAAGACCGCCACCGTCCGCGGAGCGCGCCGGCTGAGGCCCGCAGAGGTCCGGACTGCGTATCGAGTTGCGAACGCGGCCGCGACCGCGAGCATGACGCTTAGCATGAGAGAGTTGCCCGCGTAGCCGCCGCTCGATGAGTTGATGATGTCCGGCAGGCGGACGCCGACCAGGGTGAGGACGGCTGCGACCGCAGCGAGGACGAGCGCCAGGAGAAGAGCCAGCGCGGCCCCACCCAGGTAGCCCAGGACGAAACCGCCACCGGCAGCGAAGACGCCGCCGCCGGCGCCGGCCAGGAGCCGCCGATTGGACTGGTGGGCTGCACGCAGCTGCCGGCCAAGCTCGGCTGGCGGCCCGAGGCGGCCCAGGGCCTCGCGAATCGCCGCTTCCCGCTCGAAACCCTCGGCCTCAAGGGTGGCAGTCGAGTCCTGCAGATGATCAATGAGCTCCGCTCGCACCTCCGCGACGTCGCCCGCAGGCAAGGCGAGCGCTCCGGTCATTCGATCCAGATATGCGGCCATGGGTTCTGAGCCATCCAGCCCGGGGGCGATCGGAGCATATGGGTCCCCCGGCCCGACGCTCAGTCGGCGTTCACTGCGCCGAACCAGCCAGATCGCCGCGATCAAGAAGGCACCCCAGCCTCCGATCCAAACGAAAGCAAAGAGCCAGTCGATCGTCATCGGTTTGGCTCCCCAACGGCCTGGCCCATGCCTAGCGAGAAGGCTGCCCATTCCTGGGCGTGCTCAGCCAGCATGCCCAAGCCCGACTTGGTGATCTTGTAGTAACGACGGCGTGGCCCGCGATCGCTCTCCTGCCAGCTGGCCTCGAGGGCGCCGTCGGCCTCGAGGGCATGGAGCGCCGGATAGAGCGCCCCCTCGCTTGGGAAGAAGGCACCGCCGCTCCGCTCCCGGATCCGCTGGGCGATTTCGTATCCGTACAGCTCGCCGTCTCGGAGCACGGTCAGAACCAGCAGGGTCGTGGTGCCCTTGAGAAGTTGTCCCCGGATTCGGCCTGGCATCGGAGCCGCTACCTCATTTCGTTGTATATCAGATTACTAGGTAGCGCCCACTCTAACTACCCCGCGCGCAGTGTCAAGGTCTTAGCGCCCCAGACAGAGGCAAGCTCCTTCGTTGACGCGGGCGTGCGATCTGTGGGATCGTCCGACCAGAGGCGGTGCGACGATGGTATTTGCCACGAGTTGGCGAGGCAACGCCCTCGGGAGGACCGCATTCTGTGCGGCGATCGCCGGCCTGGCCTGCTACGGGATTTCATTGGGAGTGGCGGGCCCGTTAGAACAGCTTCTCTATTGCCCCACTAACTCTGTTGCTCTTCATCGCGGGAGGTCACCTGCTCGGCGCGGGGGCCCGAGTCGCCAACGGCGCCCTGCGGAGGGCTGAGGTGCGAGCCTGAGAGCCTGGGCCTAGCCGCCGCTTTGGGCTGGAACGTTACCGGCCGAAGGTGCTCCGGGAGCCGTCCGTACTGCCAATCGCGTTCCGCGGCGGCGGCAGTGGCGGCGTAGGTCGCCACCTTGACAGCGCCCAATGCAGGGCAAAGAAGTGGTGGAGATGGGGGAGAGTCGAACTCCCCGTCCAGAAACCTTCTCCGGAGACCACTACGAGCGTGTCCGATGATTTGTCGTCAATCGCCCGAACGGCCATCGGCAGTCTGTCGAGCGATCCAGTCACGTCCCCTTGCGGGCTTTGATTCCGGCTACGCGACGCTACCCGGTATCGCACCTCCGCTGAATGACGCTTCCACAACCCACGGAGGTGAGGCTGCTTCCACGCTCACCTTACTGCCTAAGCAGCGAGGGCGAGAGTTGACTGGTTGTTGCCAGTTACTTCTTTTGCCGCCTGTTTAACGAGGCCTGACGGCACCTCGGCTCGCGTTCTCCGGTCACTGGCCCCTGTCGAAACCACGCATCCCCACAGAGCCCAGGGCACCGAATGCGCTGCGACCAGCGCCCGCGGATTGTACAGCGGACGCCCGAAGAGGTACTAGGTGATGTTTCCGCGCCGCAGGCGGCTACGGGGTCGGTTACGACGCGGTCGGTGACGCGGTCGGAGTGGGCGTAGGCGACGGAGTGGGCACCGGAGGGGCTGGCGGAGCCGGAGGGGCCGGCGGCGAGCCGCCGATCTGCACCTGGCCGTTGACAGCGGTGTAGTGCGAGAACCAGGCGTCGTTGTGGATGACCGTGCCGGAGGAATCGGTAACAACCCGGGTCACGCCGGTGTCGAACCCGTTGGTTGCGTACTCAGCTACGTTCTGCTGACCAGGCTTCAGGGTGCTGACATATTCGGGCGGGTTGTTGTGGGCGGTGACAACGTTGGCCTTCCCGCCGCCGGTCCACGCTACCGTCCGGTTGAGGGGCCAGGACCAGAGCTGGATCGTGATCGTGCTCTTGGAGCCAGGGGTAGTCCAGGCCCGGATGACGATCGGATAAGGCGTGTCATTGGTCCATTTCAGATCGTAGGTGGTCACGCCGTTCGAGTAGACGGTCGCATCCCTGCCGATCGGGTAGCGGTAGATGTAGTACTCGTGGGCGTGGCGTTCGTCGATCTGGAGTCCGGCCGTGGCGGCGGCGTCGAACATCGTGGTCGATGCGGAGCAGATGCCGCCGCCCATTGCACCGGTGTGGTCGCTCTTGCCGCCCAGGATCACGCCGCCGAGCGTGAAGCCGTGGGCTGAGTCGATGGGGCCGACCGCGCCCAGGAAGCTGAACTGCGCGCCGGGGTTGATTACCTGCCCGTTGAGGTTGGTGGCAGGCTGGCGGATGTTCTTGCCATTGCCATTGCTGATGTCCGGGAAGAACTGGGTCGTCCATTCGCCGATCACGACCATCTTGGCAAGGCTGTCGACGCTGGTGATCTGGGGGTGGATCGGAGCTGTGACGATCTCTACGCTCGATGCAGTGCTACCGCCCGTCGCGAGCTTATCTAGGTAGGCCGAGACGGCAGAGGTCGTACCAGCAGGGTCGACACCTAGGCCGTCCTTGCCTGCGGTTAGGTTGACCGGCTTGCCAGACGGATCCCAAACGATCCAGGGCTCGACCGGGGGGACACCGACCCGTCCGAACAAGCCCGTGACGTAGGCCGCCATCTTTGCCTGATCGAGAGACGGTGCGTATGTGCCGTCCGGCTGAATTCCGAAGACGATCCAGCCGCGTATCTGATCGGCGCTGATCGTCCAGTCCCGGGGCTTCCAGCTCGCAGGCGCAGCAGCGGGCGGCGTGGTCCAAGTCACGTGGACGCTGGCGATCATCTTCCAGGCCCGGGCGATCGCGTCCTGGGCGTTCTGGTCACTAACTTGGGGTTTCAGTGTCACGAACGTGCCGCTGGTCTGCAGACCCGGTGCCGCGCCGGCCTGAGTAAGCTGGTCGATGATCGCCGCTGCCATCGCCATCTCGTTTATCTCAAGGCCCGCTGCCCCCGGCGTGAAGCTGAAGCTGCCGTTCCAGGCTGTCGCTACAGCGTCCATCGGAGCGACCAACGTCGTGCGGCCGAGCACGTGAATGCGCTCGGCCAGGGCAGTGGGATCGATCTGGACAACAATCGGGATGTCCTGGCCGAAGGCCGCGGAATGAACCACGCTCAGACCGTCGGCAAGGGGACTACCTGAGTGGCCGACTGCCATTGCAGCGTCCGCCATGGCCTCGACGTCCGGCCCACGGCCAGCCTGCTGGAAGCTGATGGTCGACGTACCAATCGGGGTCGTAATTGTCACAAGGCCGTTGCCCAGGTAGGCGTAGCCGGATTGCAGCTTGGCCATGGCCTGGTCGCGGGTGAGGCCGGAAAGATCCACCGAGCCTACGCGCACTCCAGGCAGAACTCGGTCTCGGTAGGTGTTTGAGAGGCCGAAGGCAGCGGCGCACAGTAGTAAGACAACTGCGGCAGCACCGACCACAAAGGCAACCGCGAAACCGGCGAGCCGGCGACGGCGCGACGCGGCCCGCGAGGCCCGCTCTCTCGGAAGACCGCGCCTGAACCATCGACGGGACGGGGAAGGCGGCGGAGGCGGGGCTGCGAGAGCGTCGCCAATGAGCGTGGCTTCCGGGGCAATCCACACGGCCGTAACCGGCGGCTCCGATGCCGCCGCATCAAGCGGGACGTCGTTGCCGCCGTCGCTGGTGCCGTTGCCTTCGAACGGCTCGAGCGAGTCAGTTGTCATCGGCCTTCTTTTACCACAACCCTTACGACGCCGGTGTACAAATCGGTGTGACGACGGCTGGCGCGCCTTGGCGTCAGCGCGTGCGGCCGCGGTCGGAGTCGGCGAGGATCCGGGCCATGTCCCGCGCCGCATCGCGGTCGGCGATGTCGTGGCGGCGATCGTGGAGCTGCTTGCCGCGGCCTAGGCCGATCTCGAGCTTGGCAATGCCACGACCGGTGATGTACATCTTGAGCGGGACGAGGGTTTGCCCCTTGGCCTTGGTCTTGGTGAGCAGGGACAAGATCTGATTGTGGTGGAGCAGCAGCTTGCGTGGTCGCTTGGGTTCGTGGTTGTATCGATTCCCAGTATCCCAGGGCGAAATGTTGGCGCCCACAAGCCAGGCCTCGCCGCTGTCGATGCGCGCGTAGGCTCCGGCCAGGGTCACTTTGTGCGCCCGGACCGACTTGATCTCGGTTCCGGTCAGGACGATGCCGGCCTCGAACGAATCGTCGATCGAGTAATCGTGGCGGGCTTTTCGGTTTAGGGCGATGGTTTGTTCGCCCACGGCGAGGCTCCTCGGTTTGGCTACGGTGGCAGGACGCACGAATGCCGGCCCCGAAGGACCGGCATTCGGCTTGCGTTAATCACCACCCGCGGGATGGCCGGTCTCTAGAGCCCGGATCCTCGCGAGGTGGTGCAGGGCATCGGCAAATCCGACACTGCACATCACCTCCTTTCGTTCTCTGGCATCGTACGGGTCCAAGCGAATTGGCGCAAGCGCCGGCTCAGCTGCCGCTCGGTGCGGGACTGCCGGCCGGCAACACGCTCGGTACGGGGCTAACGCTCGAGCCTGGGCTGGGCGAGGCGCCGCTCTCCGGCGGGAAGCCGAGTTGCTGCAGTCCCGTATCCAGGACCGGGTCCACGCCAGCTCGTGCGCCGTCGGGACTCACCGGTACATCGGGCTGGAGGCCCTTGCCCTGGATCCAGACCTTGTTCGGCGTGAGCCATCGAGCCACGGTCAGGTGAATGCCGCCAAAGGTGTTCGGCAACGGCAGATACTCCTGGACGACGCCCTTGCCGTAGGTCTTGGATCCGACCAGCTTGGCCACGCCGCGTACCTGAAGGGCGCCCGCCAAGATCTCGGCCGAGGAGGCGGTATTGCCATCGACCAGGACCACCAGATGCACCGAGCCGTCGGTGGCACGGCCGCCCGATGTTGCTGTCACCTCCGACGTTGTGCCGGAAGAATCCTGCTGGTAGGCGATCGTCCCCGACGGGATGAACTCGCTGCCCATCTTGACCGCATCGGCGACGTATCCGCCAAGGTTCCCGCGCAGATCAAGGATGACGTTGCGCTGGCCGGCGTCGAGAGCTTTCTGCAGCGCCAGGTCGAATTGCGAACTCGCCGGTGCGTTCATGCCGGCAACGGCGATATAGGCCACGGAACCATTCGCCAGCGTCCTGGTTGTGACCTCCGGTCGGCTGTAAATCTTGCGGACGATGGCCAGCTGGAGCTGTTTGCCGTTTCGATCCAGGCCCAACGTGACCGTCGTGTCTTTGGGGCCTTTAATGAGGGCGGTCGTCTGATCGATGGTCATTCCGTCCAGCGAAGTGCCGTTGACTGAAACGATCACATCGCCGGACGCAATGCCTGCGGATTCGGCAGGCGAGCCCGGAATGGGGTGGTCAACGGCGAGTTCGCAGCCGTTGCCGATTTTGGAGCAGGCAGTCGTTGAGGCAGGGTCAACCGACTGGAGCTTGACCTGGACGCCGATGCCCTCGGCTTGACCACCGACGTTGAGAAGCGAATTCTGGAAGTCGGCCGGGGCCTGGTAGTAGGAGTACGGGTCGTTGAGGCTCTGCATCATGCCGTTGATGGCGGCCTGGGTCAGCTTGTCCTGGTCCGGCGCGGGCGATCCGGCGTACTTGCTCGTGATCAACGAGTAGACGTCCCAGAAGGGGCCGAAGCGCGTCTCTTCGCTGGCCGGCGTACCGGGCGTGGTGGCCACGTGCGAGCCCAGCGAGAAGCCGCCCACGAAGAGGGCGCTACCGGCCAGGATGGCCACAAGGATCAGGCTGACGCGCGAGGATGCGACGCTGCGGTGGCCGCGTGGGGCCAATGGCGAGGTCTCGGCCGAGTCGGACGCCCCCCTGATCGTTTCGGGCGGGAGTTCCGGTGACTGGGCCGGTGGCGCGGGCTCGTGAGGACGATTGCGGAACGTCTCAGGCGGCATCGATGGAAACCTCACGCGACAAGAGCCCCGCGGATCGGTCGTCCGATCAGCGATGTAGATAGCTTCGGACGGACAAATACGAGCCTACGACGCCGATACCGACGCCCGATCCCAGTACGATGAGCGCGATGTTTTGCCCGACGGCCAGGCCGGCTTCGACGGGTAAAACCTTGAAGTAGGGGGAGACGAGGGCAGTGATTGGGAAGAGCAGGCCGATCGTGATTAACGCGCCAAGAAGGCCGACGATCGCGCCTTCGAAGACGAAAGGCCAGCGAATGAAAGCGTCGGAGGCGCCTACCAGCCGCATGATCTCGATCTCGTCGGCTCGGGAGACAACGGCCAACCGAATCGTGTTGACGATGATGAAGAGCACGATCAGACCGACGACGAGGAGGATCACCACACCGCCCACGCGGAGAACATTGATGACCGTGACCATCTGATCGACCGTCTGTTTTATGTTGAGGACGCGCTCAACGCCAGGATTGTTCTTGAGGTAGGCGGCAACGTCAACGTAGTCCTTGGGGTCTCGCAGATTGATGCGCAACGAGGCCGGCATCGGGTTGTTTGGCAACGATTTTATGACATCGACCTGGTCGGGATGGCGGGTCACGAAGTCGTTGTACGCCTGGTCCTTTGAGACATAGCCGACCTGGGTCACCTGGGGCATGTTCCGAAGTGAAGTCTGCAGGTCGGAGATTTCCGACTGGGGGGCGGAGTCCCGCATGTACGCCACGACCTGGACTTCGTCCTCAACCGACTTGAGGGTGGCGTTGAGGCCCGTGAGCAGGATCATCAGACTCGACAGGAGGACGAGCATCAACACCATCGTGGCCGTGGCCGCGACGCTCATAAGACCGTTGCGGCGGAAGCCCTGCCAGGCACGACGGAAGCTGAAGGCGATGAAGGCGATCATCTAGCCCTCTCGCTCGTAGGCGGCGGCGACCTGGTCGCGAACGATGCGTCCGTCCTCGAGAGCGACGACGCGCTTGCGAACGGCCGTCACGACCTCGGCGTTGTGAGTGGCCATGAGGACCGTGACGCCCATCTCATTGATTCGGAGCAGGAGCTGGATGATTTCCCAGCTGATGAGCGGGTCAAGGTTGCCGGTGGGTTCGTCGGCGATGAAGAGGCGCGGGTTGTGGACCAGAGCCCTGGCGATGGCGGTGCGCTGCTGCTCGCCGCCGGAGAGCTGGCTTGGCAGCTGGTCCGCCTGGCCGGTGAGTCCTACGACCCGCAGTGCCCGATCGACGGCCGAAGTGATCTCGCGGCGTGGCGTGCCGATTACTTCTAGAGCGAAGGCCACGTTGTCCCGAACGGACTTGTTGGGTAGAAGCTTGAAGTCTTGGAAGACGATACCGATCTTGCGACGGATCTTGGGCACGTCGCGCCGCTTCAGCTTGCCCAGGTCCCGACCGTCCAGGAGCACGGCTCCCTTGGTGGCTAGCTCGTCTCGGATCAGGAGCTTGATCACGGTGGATTTTCCCGCGCCGGACGGCCCGACGAGGAAGACAAAGTCGCCCTCGGGGATGACCAGGTCCACGTCCCTGAGAGCCACACGGCCGTTGGGGTAGGACTTGGTGACGCCCTGCATCGCCACGACCACACGACTAGTTACTCGTTGCTCGGGGCGAGCGGCCGGTTTCGTCGCGCTGCCGGGCGCGAGGCCGCTCGAGCCGGGCCTGGACGCAGGCTTCGAAATGGCCGGGGAGGAGACGTGCGGCTTGGCAGCGGGCGCCAACGGTCGGGCCTTTCGAGCCGACTGAGCCGGTTTTTCGGCCGTGTCCATTGCTCTGAGCGGCTTCGGGTCGGGCGCAATCTCCGCCGGCGCGTCCGAATCGCGGATCTCGCTTGGGTTGGATCCGGAAGGTGCCGCGCTCACAGTGGCGTTGAGGCTAGCACCGATGCGCCGGCTTGGTGGCGACGCCCAGTGTCACAGCAGAGCCAGGCTGGCAGGCAGGTATCGGTCGAAGGCGCCGAATGATCGCGTCCAGCCCAGCAGGGCCGGAAATCCTTCGATTCTGAGGCCGGCGCGAAGGAGGGCAACCATTGCCCG
>Ga0209880_1000278_pt1 | contig 12863 bp, 14 predicted proteins | sample PersoiDNA2013191_FD_185803 | JGI IMG/M metagenome (GOLD analysis project Ga0209880, IMG submission 185803) | Permafrost soil microbial communities from the Arctic, to analyse light accelerated degradation of dissolved organic matter (DOM) -... | ecosystem: Environmental > Terrestrial > Soil >... | reverse complement strand
GAGCTGCGACGTGGGCACGGGCACGATGCTGGCGAGCGACGCGGCCGGGCTGGGTGAGGCCGTGGCCGGGGCGATGGACGAGGTCACGGACGTCGCCGCAAGCGACCCGCTCGGGACTGCCGTGGGTGCAGTTGTGCCGCACGCGGCGACGATCGCGGCGAGGAGCAGGCCTGCTGCCGCCTGGGCCGGCGCCAAGGTGTTGGTGCGGAGCGCTCGAATGCGAGTCACGCCGTCAATGGTATCGGAGAAAGTAGCGGCCCCGGCTCTTTCGAGGCGGGGCCGCTTGCCGTCGTGGTTTCGTCCGGGGCGTTCGGGCTCGCCCCGGCTTCGCGATGCTCCTAGCGGCGTCCACCACCGCCGAAGATGCGAAGCAGCATCAGGAAGATGTTGATGAACTCGATGTAGAGCAGCATCGCTCCGTAGACGGACGCCTTCTCCCTCGAGCCGGTCATGGCCGCGAACTCGCCGTTGGTGATGCGCTGCGTCGTCCAGGCCGCCAGAACGGTGAAGATCAGCACTCCCGCCGCCGACAGGACCAGGTCCATGGTCGAGCTCTTGAGCAGCAAGCCGTTTACGATGAAGGCGAAGAACAGGCCCCACGCGGCCATGAACAGGAAGCTACCGATGCTGGCCAGCGATCGCTTGGTGACCACACCGTAGAGGGCCGCGCCACCGAACGCCGCTGCCGCGGCCACAAAGGCCTGGACCACGGCCGTTGGGTTCTGGCTGTATCCGGCGTAGAACCAAACCCAGACACCGATCGTGACCCCCATCAGGGCGGCGTACACGAAGAAGAGGCCGAGGGCAAGAGTTGCAGGCAGGCGCCTGATGCCCATCTGGACTCCCAGACCCAGCCCGATCTGGCCGATGAAGAGCGGCATCCTCATGTCCATCGCGCTGGCGACTAAGTTCGTGTCCCGCTGGACAAACCAGGCCACGCCCGCGCTCAGCAGGAGGGCCAGGAACATCCAGGTGAAGGCGTCGATCAGGAATCTCGTTGAGAGCGCGGCAACCGGCCGGACGCCCAGCTGTTCGGGCGAGGCGTAGCCGCCGGGCGGGTATTGGTAATTGTTGCTCACGGTTTCCTCCGAACGATGTTCTCGGCCGGGCGTCTGATTAGCCCCTCAGCCCACAACCGGAATACCCGGCTGTGACGCTCAGATTCTACGCCTCGCGGCCCAGTCACGGCGTTTCCGGTGGCCCTCGGCCTACTTTGCGGGCGTTCGGCCACGGGCCGGTACGCGCTCGCCGGGACGTGAGGGAGTGGCGGCTCGAGACTCGCTCTGCTCGGCCGCTCGGGCCAGGACCCACAGCAGGTCCGCGAGCCGGTTCAGGTACGGCACCAGCTGGTCCCCCGGCCGTGGCTCGGCTCGGCGAAGTCCGACGGCACGTCGCTCGGCACGTCGCACGATAGTCCGAGACAGTTCCAGGGCCGCGGAAAGCCGCGTTTCGCCCGGCACCACGAACTCCAGGGGCATCTCGATGGCCGCCTCCGCCTCGGCGAGCAGCTCGTCCAAGGCATCGACCATCGCGACCGAGACCCGCGTCTGGCCGGGCTTCTGCCGGCCCTCCGCTCCTGGGGCGGTCGCCAGTTCGGCTCCGACGACGAATAGTTCGCGCTGGAGGCGCAGGATCACCTCGGGCAGCCGGTCGATGACGCGCGGCAACGTTCCGTGCTGGGCCTCGACGGCCAGCTCGGCCCGCGCGAGGCCGAGGGCGGCGACCGCCTCATCGATGGCGCCAAAGGCCTCGGTCTGCGGGTCGTCCTTGAAGATGCGGTCGCCTCCGAAGAGGAGCCCGGTGGTCCCGTCGTCGCCGCGGCCCGTGGCCACCGCTGACTTGCGTTCGGGCTTAGTCATCCCCGGTCCTTTCGAAGACAACCTGCATGCGCGGACTGTCTGCCGAGGCCGCCTGCTCCTGGTCGAAATTGGTGCAGGTTAGCAGGGGCATCAATCCGCACCTTCTCGCCAGTTCGGAGATTTCCTGGGGTGTGAAGAGCTGCCACTCGAAACACTCACTTGCACGGCGGTCGTAGGTAAGCTTCACCGACAAACGGCTCCCGTGCATGGTCGTCTGTTCCCTGATCTCCACCCCTTGGCGCTGGAACTCCCGGATACCCTGGTGCTCTTCGAAGAACAGGCGGTGGTAGATGTCCAGGATGAACCGTCCGCCAGGATTCAGGATGGCGCGGACTTGCCTGAGTATGTCCGCGTTGGTCTGCTCGTCAAATTGCCCGAAGCTTTGCCACAGGTTCAGCACGGCGTCACAGTGTGCAGATAGATCGATGAGGCGACGCATATCCCATTTCAGCAGGATTGCGCCTCCCTTCACCCTTGCGCTGGCCTTCTCAAGGGCGGACTCGTTCAGGTCGATGCCGGTCACCGAGTACCCCGCCCCGGCCATCAGCTCCACGTGCCTGCCCTCTCCACAGCAAACGTCCAGAACTGTCCTGAACGTCGGGAGAGGAAGTTGCTGTGCCAGGAACCTGGCTTCCAGCGCGCTTTGGGCCGGCTGGATCGATTCCAGGAACACCGCGAACCACAGATCCGAGTAGGAATTAGCCACAACTTCGCGTTCGGGCTCGTCGGGCATGGTCCCCTCGATCGATCTAGGGCTTCACCACATCAGACCGGCGTCGCGCGGATCCCAGCGCTCGGCCAGCAAAGTCACCTTGACGGAATGATCCAGTACCGACTCGGCCGCATCCTTGATCTGCTGCACCATGGAGCCGGCATACGGGCAGAATGGGGTCGTCAGGACCATTTTGATCTCCGATGACTCGCTGCCGATGACTATCTGCCTGATGAGGGCGAGCTCCACTACGTCCATCCCCAGCTCGGGGTCGACGACGCCACGGAGTGCATCGAGCACGGCCAACTCGGTCGCCCGGCGCCCGGGGTCGAAAGCGGCGACGGCTGCGGACGTCTCGGTCGTAGCGGTGGAATCGGTGGGCTTGGTGGCGGTGGCCTCAGCGGCCTGCGTGGTATCGCTCATGGCGTTGATATCCTACCATTCTCGTCGGAATAGTCGAATCCGCCGTGCCCGTCGCGCCAACGAGCAAGACGGCCTGCCGCGCCGCGAGGCTGACGGTCAGCCCCTGGCGGCGACCTTCTTCGGGCCGGCGACGGCGCCGGGGCCGCGGACGACGATCCCCGGTACGCGCATCTCTTCCGGCAGGACCGCGGCCTCCTCGTCGGTGAGGCCCGGGCCGACCAGCGCGCCGTCGCGGCCGAAGAACTCGCGGTAACTCTCCCGATGATCGGCGGCGTACCGGTAGGCCTGGGCGACCCCCACGACGCGCAGCTCAGGCTGCTCGGTCAGCAGCTGGGCCAAACCGTGACCGTCGCGGCGCAGCTCGAGCAGCTGGCGCACGGTCAGGCGCGTGCCGTACAGGAACGGCTCACCACGCATGACGAGCGGATCGACCTTCACCCATTTGATCGTCATGGCAGCCTCCAGTCCATTGGTAGTCGCGGCGAGTCGGGGAGCGGCGAGGTCAGACGCCGCGATACATCCACTTCCAGAGCGCGTTCCGCTTGTGGCGGTCGCCGGCGAGCCGGCTGTCGCGCCGGAAGACGGTTGTGGCCGCGTCCAGCGCGCGCCCCGCGCTGGCCAGCTCGTCGGCGTTGAGGTCCGGCTCGATGACTCCGTGGATCCCCGCGCACAAGGCGGCGAGGTCCAGCAGGGTGACGCCCCGGCGGCGGTAGATGGGCGCGCTCCACGCGGCGAATTCCCCGAGCCAGCGCGGGTCGTCGCTAGCCAGGCACATGGCCAGACGCTCGGTGAGGACCTCGCTGTCGCGCAGCAAGCGCCGCAGCTCAACCTCGCTGTAGCGCTCTTTGATCGTGGGATCAGTTTCGGTCGCGGCGACGAGGGCACGGCCGGCAATCTTGAGGGAGTCGCGGCGGAGCTTCTCGGCGGCTTCGGTGAAACCCGCGGTCATGCTGACCGGCGCCAGCCCCAGATTGGGGTGTCTATGGGCGGGGCGTGGTTTGGGCTCAGCCAACCCCGTCTGGATGGCGGCCAAGGGGGGCGTCAAGCGGGAAACGCTGCTCTTTGTCACGGCTCAGAGTTTAGCCGGATGCCCTGCTGATAGTTGGAGCCTGCGATGGCGTGGCCCGCTCGGCGTCCTAAGTCCGGCCAACGCGGGCACCCGCCAGCGACACGGCGTCGATCCACCCCTCGCGAGCCTCACGCAGGGCGATGGTGCGCGAACCGGGCTTGCCGTTCCCGACCTCACGGCCGTTGACCGAGACGACGGGAATGATGCCGCCGACGCTGGAGCAGACGGCCAACTCGTCCGCCTCGAAGACGTCTTCCAGAGTGATGTCCCGCTGGGCCATTGCCAGCCCGACGCTGTCGCCGTGCGCCACCAGCCAGGCCCGAGTGGTGCCGGCGAGGATGCCCGTCCCCAGCCGGGGAGTGGCGCAGGTGTTGCCGCGGATCACGAGGACGTTGGAGGTGGTGGCCTCGGTGACCATGCCGTCCGTCGTCAAAAAGATCGCGTCATTGGCGCCGGCCCTGTCCGCCTCGAGCCGGGCATACACCAGCTCCGCACGAGAGGTCGTCTTGATGCTCGCGATGGGCGAGTCGGGGTCACGGCGGATGACGCTCGTTATGACGCGCAGGCCGTTCTCGAGGCTGCCGACGGATGGTGGCTTGAACGGCCAGGCCTGGATGACGACTGACGCGGTGCCGCCGGAGTGGGGCGGGATGCCACGCGTAGGGTCGAAGCCGCGGCTGACGGTGATGCGTATGACGGCGTCGCCGGGCGGTTCGACGCCGTCCCAGCTCTCTGCCGCCAGCAGCCCGGCAATGCCGGCCGCGACGTCGTCGTCGCCGAAGGGCAGCTCGATGGCCAGCGCCCCGAGGCTGCCGTGGAGTCGGACCAGATGGCCGGCCAACTCGATGGCCACGCCGCGTCGTGCCCGCAGCGCCTCGAAGACGCCGTCACCGAGCTGGAAGCCGCGGTCGTAGACGGACAGGTGGGTCGAGTCGGAGGGCAGCAGATCGCCGTTGATCCAGACGTGGGTAGCGGCCGGTTTCGTCATGGTCTCCGCGGTCCCAGGGCGCGTGCGAGGTGGGACGCCCGGCCGAGGGGGAGGCCGAGCGTCCCATGGAACGGGTCGGTGCGAAGAGGATGTCTGTCGACGGGACCGCCTGCCCCGCTCCGTCCGGCGTCAATAATAGGGCCGACGGGCTGATTTGCGCACGGCAACCGGCAGTGCCCGAAATGGTCCCGAGCGCTGGGACGGTGATCGCCCGGCCGACGATGTGGGGATGCAGCGGCGCCGAGGAGGGCAGCGCCGCCGCGAGCTGATGCCGTTGTCGAGCGGTTCGGCTAAGCTCCCGCCGCCTCACGGGAGCCGCGGGGCCGCCGCCAGTCGTGAGTGGTATCGGTCCTGGTTACGCCGTGGCGGCGGTTGCCTGGACGTCCATCACAGGCGTGGTGGTGTGAAGTCCAGTGTCTCGGATTCGGCCGTCACGCATCTTAATGACGCGGTCGCACGCTTCCCCGACGTCGGAGTCATGGGTCACGAGCACGATAGTCTGCCCCTGCTCGCGGTTGAACTGGCGGAACAGAGCCAGGACTTCGGCACTGCGATCAGAGTCGAGGTTGCCGGTCGGCTCGTCGGCCAGGATGATCTCCGGCTTGTTGACGAGGGCTCGGGCAATCGAGACGCGCTGCTGCTCGCCGCCCGAGAGTTCGGCGGGCTTGTGGTCGGCCCAATCTGTCAGGCCCACGAGACCGAGGGCCTCGATGGCGGCCGCCTTGGCCTGCTTGCCCTTGATGCCGGCGTATTCGCAGGCAAGCATCACGTTCTCAATGGCGGTCAGCGTCGGGACCAGGTTGAAGTCTTGGAACACGAAGCCCATACGGCGAGCGCGGATCTTGGTTCGGGCGTTGTCGGAAGCGTCGGCGACGTTCTCGCCACCAAGGTAGAGCTCCGGGGCCGGGCCGTGGTTTGAATCCGGAGTGTGGAGCAGGCCGAGGATGTGCATGAGCGTGCTCTTGCCCGATCCGGACGGGCCCATGATCGCCACCATCTCGCCCTTTTCGATCGAGATCTCGACGCCCTTGAGGGCTTCGACGGTGTTGCGGCGGCCCAGCTTGTAGGTCTTGCGGAGGTTGCGGCCTTCGAGGATTGCCATCGTCGTGTCTCCTTGGCGGGCCGCTCGGGGCGAGCCGCGTTGAGTTCGGGGTGGTTGGCGGTTCGGCTGGCTCGCGACTACTCGTAGCGCAGGGCGGTGACCGGATCGAGCCGGGAAGCGTGCCAGGCCGGAACGAAGCCGGCGATGCCGCCCAGGACCGTTGCGAAGATCAGCGCGGTAGCGGCCGTGCCGAGGGTCAGCTCGAAGAGGACGTTGCCCGACGCGCGGCCCAGGTCGTTGAAGAGCATCGTCATGGCGGCGCCAATCGCGAGACCGATCAGGCCGGAGATCAGGCCGATCGCGGATGCCTCGAAGACGATCTCCCGCCGGATGCGCCAGCGTGAGGCGCCGATGGCCCGCTTGATGCCGATCTCGCGGGTGCGTTCAGCGACAGCCATGGCCATGGTGTTGACAGTCGAGAGGCCGCCGACGAGGAGGCTGAGCATTGCCACACCGGTCAGGACCAGCGTGAAGATGGCGCTGAAGCTACCAAGCAACGCGTCGAAGTCCTTGCCGGTCATTACGGTGTAGCTGCCACCAAGCAGGGCGGTCAGGCGTGTCTTGAGGAGCTCCGGGTCGGTGCCCTTCGTCGCGTAGACGGTCACACCGGTGGCGATCTCGGAGGCGGTGACCTTCGACTGGATAAGGGGAGGCAGGCTCTTGACGAAGAGCTCCTGGGCCGCCACGAGCGGGACGTAGGCGTCCTTGTCCGGCGCGGTGAGGGTGGGGGCCCAGACGCCAACGACCGCGAACTTGACGCCGCGCAGAGTGACTGTGTCGCCCACCTTGGCGTTCAGCCGGCGCGCCAGGTCGGCACCTAGGACGGTGACTTTGGTGGTGGCGTCGGCGGCGGTCAGGTCCCGCCCGGCGGAGAGCTCAAGCCTGAACGTCTCAAGACCCTTGTCGCCGCCCGGGATGTTCCCCGTGATCATCTCAGGGGTGCCCATGCTGGCGGCGGCGCCGTCGGACGAAAGCAGCATGTCGACACTCGGTGTGGCAGCGGCCACGCCCTCGACGCCCCGGATCTTGTCCAGGTCGGCAAGAGCGAGCGGCTGGATCGTCCCGGAGAACATCGAGCCAACGGAGACGATGGCCTTGTCCTGGTAGTACTTGCTGCCGCCGCCGATCAGAGCGTTCATCTTGTTGGCCATCGAGCCAAAGACGACGAGGGCCATGATGCCGATGGCGATGCCGGTGATGGTCAAGTCCGTGCGGAGCTTGCGGCGTCCGAGGTCGCGAACCAGTCGCATTTGTCGTCTCCCTTGATGGTGGCTTTGGCGTTAGCTCTCTTGTTCGTTCGAGGACGCCGCCGAGAACGCCGCGCCCGCGTCCGCCTCGTCTTACAGAAACCTACCGTCCGCGCCCCTCCGTGCCGTCGTCCGAGATGGGGAAACCGCGGTCGTTCAGGCGGCTGAACAAGGCGTCATCCCTGAGGATGACGCGGCGCTTCTACTCAGTGCCTGAGGAGTAGGGCCGGGCATCCGGCCGGGCCGGTGTCGGGCCGGCCGGCCGAATTGCCGCCGAGTGGCCCCGAGTGGCCAAGTGGCCCCGAGCGGCCAAGTGGCCCCGAGCGGCCGAGTGGCCCCGAGCGGCCGAGTGGCCCCCGTTTCTTTCCTACTGGACACTCAATGGGCATTGAGCAAGGGTCTGGGTCGCTGGCCCTTCGTCACGCTGCCTGTGCGCACCCTCTTGCTTCTGCCCGCGCGCTCCCCAAGCGCCAGATTCGCGAGCGGCGACGCCGGCAGACCGCGCGGATCGCGGCGGGAACGCCAAACGTTTGCTCAATGTGCGTCTGATGGGCATTGGGAAGGATCGGAGTCCCGCCCGCGCCCGCGCCCGCGCCCGCGCCGTCACTCATGCCGGAATGGGCAGCTCAATCTCATACGCTCTCCGCGGCGGCTCTGGCGATGGCTCCGGCCATCGCGTCCAGTGCGCGGCGGTCGGGCTGGGGACCTGCCCACGCCGTGGCGCCGATCGTGAAACCATCGCCGGGAGTCCGCGGAAAGACGTGGAGATGGGCGTGGAAGACCTCCTGACCCGCCGCTTCGCCGTCGGCGAGAAACAGGTTGATCCCTTCACACGGAAGGCCGGACGCCCGGAGGGCCGAGGCCATCCGGGCTCCCAGTCTGGTGATGTCGCCGAGGAGGCCGTCGTCGAGATCCGCCAGCGTTATGAGGTGGTCGTTGGGGATGACCAGCAGATGGCCCGGCGTGACCGGTCTGTGATCGAGGAAGGCCGTGACTCTATCGTCTCGATAGACGAAGCTGGCCGGGGCCCGCCCGGCCACAATGTCGCAGAAGACGCACCCGGCCATTTGCTAGATCAACCCCGTCTCGTAGGCGAAGATCACGACCTGGACCCTGTCGCGTAGGTCCAGCTTGCCGAGGATGCGTGAAACGTGCGTCTTGACTGTAGTCTCCGAGATGACCAGCTTCTCGGCGATTTCCGCGTTGGAAAGGCCCCGAGCGACGAGCTTGAGAACCTCCATCTCGCGCTCGGTCAATTCTGATAGGGCCGGGATTACGTTGTCGTGGGCCGGCGGCAGCTTGCTGGCTATGCGGTCCAGGAGCCGCCGCGTGACTGACGGCGCCAGGAGCGCATCGCCGGCGGCAACGATCCGAATGGCCTCGACGAGGTCCTCGGCCGGGGCGTCTTTGAGCAGGAATCCGCTGGCGCCCGCCCGCAGGGACTCGACGACGTACTCGTCCAGGCCGAATGTGGTCAGTATCAGCACCTTGAGCGGCTCGGCCACGCCCGGGCCAGCCAGCGCCCGAGTGGCCTGGATGCCGTCCATGCCGGGCATGCGGATGTCCATCAGGACTACGTCCGGCCTAAGTCGGCGGGCCAACTCCACGGCTGAGGCTCCGTCTCCGGCCTCACCCACGACGACAAAGTCGGGCTCGGCCGATAGGATCATCCGGAACCCGGTCCTCAGCAGCGGCTGGTCGTCGACGAGGAGAATTCGGGTCGTCACAGGTCCCCTTCTCGTGTCCGGCGACTGCCGGATCCGGGCTTCTCGGTTGGCTGCGACGGTACCACTCGAACCATCATGGGCGGTACCGCGCGGGACTTCACAATACCCTCAGATGGCGGTGCCGGCCGCAGACCGAACGGCGAGCCGGACGGCGACGCCGGGCGTGAACCGAGCCGTGGGCCGGGGCGCAACGTGCGCCGCGGGCTGGGCCGCGACGGGTGACCGCGCTCCTCGCGCTCCTCGCGCTCTGCGGATTCCTGGATCGCTTCCAACGAGGCCTGGCGTTCAGACCGGGCCCGGGCGCTGTCATCGGGTTCGATCGGCATTCGGGCAAATACCCGGTAGCCGCCAGTGAGGACCGGGCCGGCCGACAACTGGCCGCCGAAGAGAGCCACCCGCTCCTTCATGCCGATGAGCCCGTGGCCGCCCGGAACGCCCATCGATAGCAGCGCTGCGGCAGCGCCTCGGCCATCGTCGATGACCTCGATCTCGAGCGTGTCGGTCGCGTACGTGACGGTCACGCGAGCGTTTGCCTTGCCGCCGTGTTTGACCGTGTTGGTCAGAGCCTCCTGGACGATTCGATAGGCGGCCAGGTCCATGCCGGCAGGCAAACCGCTGGACGAGCCCTCGATCCTCACCTCGACGGGCAGGCCGACGCCCCGAACATGCTCGATCAGCCGGTCGAGCTCGTCGAGGCCGGGCTGGGGGCCCATGCCCGGATCGTCGGCCCGCAGCACCTCGAGCATGCGCCGCATCTCGGCGAGCGCCGTTCTGCCGGCCGACTCGACCGCTTCCAGGGCGCCGCGGGCTGCAGCCGGATCCTTGTCCGCGATGCGTCTCGCGCCGGCGGCCTGGACCACCATGACGCTGACGTAGTGGGCGACGACGTCATGCAGCTCGCGGGCGATTCGAGCGCGTTCCTCGATCACGGCCATGGAGGCACGATCCTCGCGCTCCGCCATCAGATCGGTCGCCCGGTCTTCCAGCTCCTTGGTGTAGGCGCGCCGGACTCTCAAGTTGTCACCGATCAACCAGGCGACGCCAAAGAGGGCGTAGGTCGAGCCCAGGTTTGTTGCCCAGTCGGAGAGCGAGCCAATGGCGGCATAAGCCATGAGGCTGATGAGGATGCCGACGGACGTCACCGCGGCCGCCACCAACGCCCTCCGCCTTGGCTCGTTGGCGGCCACGGTGTAGAAGGCCACGAAGACGCCAAGCTGGCCGTTGCTGTTGGGGTAGCCAAGCAGGGAATAGAGCGTAATCGCCGTGCCCGTGAGAGCCAGGATCCGCAACGGGTTGCGCCTTCGGATCGCGATCGGTAGCGTCTGGAGCGCGAGTAGCGTCACGCTGGCGGCGTTCAGGTTGACCTGATTCCGGATTGCCGAGTCCAGCACCACCCCCGCCAGGACCACAGCCAGGATCACGTCGACCCTGTCCTGGTTCCACTTGAGACGCTCGACGTGTCGCAGCGGGATTTCCATGGCGCGTTGCATGGTCGCACGGTACGCTGAGGCCGCCATCCGTGCATCCGTCCCACGCACGATGCCGCCTGATCCGGGCGGATGAAGCGGCCGTTCACTATTTGCGGTTTGCAAGTACCAGTTGCGCAAGACGCAGACTTGGAGTCGAAGGCCGAGTTTGCGAGCCTCGAATAGCTGGTTTGCTCGCCATCGGCACGCTCATGCCTGCTGCCCGATAGGGGTGGCGGAGCCGACGGGCCCGCCTGGCTTGTTCCGCTTTCCGTCCGAAACTTGACACTCGATGACAAGATCCCGGCGCAGAATGCCCGTGGTCGCAACAGTGACGCATAGTTTGAGGTTTAGATGCAGGTCATCTTCGTGGCCGGTTTCGGCCCCATCGTCCGGAGCATGGATGAGTCGGTTCGGTTCTACGAGAAGGCTCTCGGGTTGCCGCTCGAGGGCGACGACGGCTACCGCCATTCCGAGTCGATCGAGGGCGACAAGCATTTCGCCCTATGGCGTCTCGAAGACGCAGCGGAGTCATGCTTCGGAACGAAGCTCTGGCCGGCCGACCTGCCGGTGCCGGCCGCCTGGATCGAATTCGACGTCGCCAACATGGCCGATGCTGTGGCCGAACTGGAAGCTGCCGGCCACCGTCTGCTGGTAACCGACCGGAAGGAGCCGTGGGGCCAGGTCGTCACCCGGCTACTCAGCCCGGAGGGTCTGCTCGTCGGTGTGACTATCACGCCTTGGATGCGCGAGCCGGCGGGCGCGGCTGCGAGCGCCGGTTAGCCCCAGGCGCCTGGGCCCGCAGCGGCCGAACTTGTTCTAGAGCAGCTCCCCGTGGGACCAGCCGGTGGGCTCGCCTTCGGCTGGCCGGGGCTCCTCTCCGGGGGGATACTCGAACGTGGGCTCGCGCACAGCCTGCGGCTCCGGGGCGCCGCCCCCCGCTATCGTGGGCTCCGGCACGGCGAAGCTATTCTCGCCCCCGGCCACCGCGGTCCCCGGCGTCTGCGCGTTCGAGCCCGGCTCCAAACCGTCCAACGGCTGCCTGGCCGTGCCTTCAATAGCTCCAACGCCGTAGGGGACCCACTTCGAGGGATTTTGGAGCCGGTGCGCGGACTCGTTGCCGCGGCGATGCGTCCGCTCGAAGCCGGCCGGCTCGATCCACATCTGTTTGCCGTCGAGCAGGCCTTCGACACCGGCCTGGCCGGATTCGGAGCGGGGATGCTGGCAGTACTTGCAGTTCGCCTTGTCATGCGACTGGTAGTGCTCCGGCTCTTCGTATGTGGTGATGTAGCCCTCGTAGTTCCGCAGCACGACCTTGCGATCGGAGTAGCTGATCAGGTAATTGGGCATGACCGGGATCTTGCCGCCGCCGCCCGGGGCGTCCACGACATACGTCGGAACGGCGTAGCCGGAGGTGTGGCCGCGCAGGCCCTCCATGATCTCGATGCCCTTGCCGACCGGCGTGCGGAAATGGCCGGAGCCTTGGACCAGATCGCACTGGTAGATGTAGTACGGCCGAATGCGGAACTCAACGAGTTTGTGGACGAGGGCCCGCATGATGTGGACGCAGTCATTGACGCCGGCCAGCAGGACCGACTGGTTGCCGAGCGGGATGCCGGCCCGGGTCAGCTTGTCGCAGGCGCGGGCGACTTCGGGCGTGAGCTCGTTCGGATGGTTGAAGTGGAGATTCATCCAGAGCGGGTGGTACTTCGCGAGCATGTCGCACAGCTCGTCGTCGATGCGCTGCGGCATGAAGACCGGAACGCGCGAGCCGATGCGGATGATCTCGATGTGGGGGATTTCGCGCAGGCTGCGCAGGATCGACTCGAGCAGCTTGGGGCCGAGGGTCAGGGCGTCGCCGCCGGAGAGGAGCACGTCCCGAACCTGGGGCGTGCGGCGCAAGTAATCGAGCTGGGCTTCGATGTCGTGGCGGTTGAAGTTCTGCTTGGCGTCGCCCACGATGCGCGATCGGGTGCAGTAGCGGCAGTAGCTCGCGCACTGGGTCGTGACCAGCATCAGGACGCGGTCCGGGTAGCGGTGGACGAGTCCCGGGACGGGGGAGTGGCGGTCCTCGGCCAGCGAGTCCTCCATCATCGCCGTGAAGGATTCCTGCTCGCAGTCAGTAGGAATCACCTGGCGGCGGATCGGATCGGCCGGGTCGTCAGGATCGATCAGGCTCAGGAAGTAGGGCGTGATGTCGACCCGGAACTTGTCCGTGGCAGAGAGCCCGCCGCGCTCGTCGTCGGTGAGATTGAGGACGCGGCCGATCT
>Ga0209880_1000276_pt1 | contig 12918 bp, 12 predicted proteins | sample PersoiDNA2013191_FD_185803 | JGI IMG/M metagenome (GOLD analysis project Ga0209880, IMG submission 185803) | Permafrost soil microbial communities from the Arctic, to analyse light accelerated degradation of dissolved organic matter (DOM) -... | ecosystem: Environmental > Terrestrial > Soil >... | reverse complement strand
TACTTACACCGGCTTTCAGGCCAAATTTAATCTGGGAGAATACCGGAATTGAAACAAGAACTACAAATAGTATTACAATAAATTTTTTCATGATTTTGACTTTTAAGTTTACATTATCTGATAGTTAGTAATTATCTGACGAAAGAACAGAATATATTATAACGCTTATCGGCCTGAAAAAGTTGTATCTGACAAGTTCTTTTTGTTAGTTTAAATTGATTAAACGTAAATAAACATTAATTATTTTGATGCAAGTACAGCAAATTGTAATAAATAATTACCTTAGACAGATCAACGTTTAGACAAATTATACAAAATACAAACCGCTTAATAAGCTTAAAAATCTTTCAAGATGAAGTCAATTATTTTTATGATTCAGATCGTTTTACTTCTGGGAGTAATGCCAAAAATCCAGGCACAGGAAAAACATGAACAGAAACTGCATATAATAATTATCGGAGCTCATCCCGATGATGCTGATGGTGTCGGAGGAACAGCGTATAAATGGGCCAGGATGGGACATGATGTTTTAATGGTTTCCCTTACAAACGGGGATGCCGGACATCAGTCAATTAAGGCTCAGGAACTGGCAAAAATACGTCGTGAAGAAGCAAGAAAGGCCGGCGAAGTTATTGGGGTTAAATATATAACACTCGACAATCATGACGGACAATTAATGCCAACTTATGAAAACAGGTTACAGGTCATAAAATTAATCAGAGAGCAAAAAGCTGATATTGTCATCTTTCCCCGCCCTTATGATTATCATCCAGATCATAGATATACCGGTGTTTTGGTTCTTGATGCAGCGTATATGGTTACTGTTCCCACAATTCTACCGGAGGTTCCTTTTCTTAAGAAAAATCCCATGTTCCTGTTCATGAGCGATGAATTTATTCATCCTGAAGCTTTTAAAGCCGACGTTGCCATAGATATCGATGATGTAATTGAAAAGAAAATGGACATGTATCATCAGCATAAGTCCCAGATGTACGAGTGGTTACCATTCAACATGGGTATCCTTGATCAGGTTCCTGCCTCTGATGCCGATCGTAGAAAATGGCTTGGTGAAACAAGAAAAGCAGGGTCTGATGCCGCACCTTACCGCGAAAAACTTATTGAACTTTACGGGCAGGAAAAAGGCTCTAAAATAAAATACTGTGAAGCTTTTGAAGATTCAGGATATGGCGCAAAGCTGACTAAGGAAAACTTAACCCACTACTTTCCTTTCCTGAAAAAGCAATAAATCGATTAGGAATACGATATGGCATGATATTTGAATTGTATTCAGTAAAATATATGCCATGAAAAAGCTATTCATTGTAATTATTTCTCTGATATTATTGTCATCTTGCTCAACTACCAAAGAGGCAAAATCAGCCAGGGCTGAACTTCGTAAAGAAAAGAATCTTATTGAACAGGGTCAGGTTAAGAATGCTGTGGAAACCAGAAGGTATATTATAAAGCTTAACCGGTTATATTTTTCTTATGGAGGAATGGCCGATCTTATTCCAAGAGCTAATTTCATAATTATCGACGGGGAAAAAGCCATTATAAGTACAGCGTATTTGGGCAGACAATATGATATAAAGCTAATTGCCGGAATAAATATGCGAGGAAAAGCTGATGATTATGCACTGACTAACAACATTTCAAAAGGATCGTTTGACATTAAAATGAAAGTAAACAATGGAGGAAGTAATGCATTTGATGTTTATCTGAATATCAGTAAAAGTGGTTATTGCACTGTTTCAGTCTCAAGTCTCAAAATAGATAATATAAGATACGCCGGTTATCTGGTACCAATACCTGGTGTGACAAATACATCACTTGAGGAAGGCAATAAGATTTAAGAGTGCCTAGAGTGACTAGAGTGCATAACTCTTAGTACTCCAAACTCCAGACTCCAGACTTCTTATTGATATTCAAGGTATTGACTGTTTTGTCTTAATTCCAGGAAATCATCTCCTGCTTCACGATATCCATATTCAAAACAATAGTGGAATTTATACCCTTGTGATGTTTCAATCACATGGGTAAAAAAGCTGAAGTTATATCCAAGGGCAAAAAGTGCATCTTTATGAACTCTTACTTTGCCATCAGAATACAGGTCTGCAAGGATTCTTCTGTTCTTTCTCAACAAGCCGTGAACATTTCGTACGAAATTATTTGAGTCACGGTTCTGTCTGTTATTAAAGTTATTCCGGCACTGGTCAGAACAGAATTTTTTATCGGTACGGCCTCTTAAGGTATCCCCGCAATCGAGACATTTCTTTTCCACAGCACTAATGTTTTGATAAAGATATAAAAAATACAAATGATGTCTATTAATTTGATTTAGATATAATAAAACGTTTTCAAATGGATGCAAACGACTATAAATGATTGTAAAACGTGTATAAATGATTACTAACCGGAACAGTATCAGAGCATGACTTAAGTTTGCTAAGAAATTTAATATTAATCACATTTAAAACTTAAAGTCATGAATTCATTAGCAAACAGAGTCACCCTGATCGGGAATCTTGGACAGGATCCTGAAACAAAGACAACCGAAACCGGAAAAAAATTAACTCATTTTACTCTCGCCACCAAAGACGGATACAAAAATGCTGAGGGTCAAAGAGTAAACGAAACTACCTGGCACAATATTGTTGCCTGGAACGGGCTGGCAGATATTGCCGGGAAATACCTGAAAAAAGGTAAAGAAGTAGCAGTTGAAGGTAGGATTGTGTATCGTACCTATGAGGACAAAAAAGGTGTCACAAAGTACATCACTGAGATTGTACTCAATGATCTTATACTGCTCAGATCAGGTAAGGACCAGGGACAAGAACAGGAAAAAGAAGAAGAAGTACAAGGCTGATATTGCCTCTGTGAGTAAATATGATCACTGCATTTCAGGCAGGGACATGCCAAAGCATGTCCCTGCTTTATAAATTAATATTCCCGATAGCGATTAGTTAAAAATCAAGCAAGTACATCAATTACGAACAGATCTTTTACTTTCCTCTCTTCCTGCCTTAAGAGCCTTCAGATTGGCTTCAATAATCTGATCACCCTTCCTGCCAAAGAGTTTTATTACCGCATTTTCCAGACTTTCAAATGGCATTTCGATAAATGGCGACGCAGCGCCCAGAATTACCATATTACCCGATCGTGCTGATCCTGATTGTTTGGCTATTCCATCTGCATCAATTATAATATGATTTTTTATTTTTTTTATCTCTTTCAGGATCTCATCCAAAGGTGGATAGTCAGGTATATTAATAAATGGATTTGAGTTGGTAACCAGCCAGCCGTTCGTAGAAAGCCAGGGCAGATATCTGAGTGATTCCATCGGTTCGACTGAAATAATAAGATCTGCCTTACCGTAAGGAATCAGGTCGGATGAAACAGGTTTGTCAGAAAGCCTGAGGTGCGACTGAACATCTCCGCCTCGCTGGCTCATTCCATGGACTTCAGATTGTTTCAGGAACAGATCATTTGCTACTGCAGCAAGTCCTATTGTTGAAGCAATTGATAGAATTCCCTGTCCTCCTACTCCGGATAATATAATATCGTTTTTCATTATTTAGCTTATAGAATTATTCATTTGAGTTTTCTGATCTCTTTCTTTTTGCAGCTGTCTGAATACATTCTCGCGAAGCAATAACTACTGAGACTCCTTTATATTCAAATTCTTCTTTCAGGATACCTGCATTTTCTGTATGATTCTTGCGTAGAGGGACAATGACTTTTATGTGCTCACGACTAACTCCAATACCTTCACATATCTGCTCCAGCCTGCCTGTCGCCTGTGATTTTTGTCCACCTGTCATACCGGTAGTGGAATTATCAGATATAATGATTGTTACCAGGGAGTTTTTAACAACGGCATCGAGTAATCCGGTCATCCCTGAGTGTGTAAAAGTTGAATCACCTATAACGGCTATTGATGGGAATAACCCCGCATCGGACGCTCCTATAGCCATGGTAACTGATGCCCCCATATCCACACACGAATTAATTGCACTATACGGAGGTAATGCTGCAAGAGTATAACAACCAATATCGGAAAATACATGTCCCTGGCCATAGGGCTTTACAGCTTCAATTAAAGAATTAAACATGTCAATATGCCCGCATCCATTACAAAAGGAAGGTGGTCTCATTTTGACCAGCGATGGAACATTTTGTCCATAACTCACTGGAAATCCAATGGCTTTTGCTACAATTGCAGGATTTAATTCGCCATCCCGTGGAACAGTTCCATCGAGTCTTCCAAAGACTTTAATGCCCTCATCCAATATCCCTCTTATGGCTTCTTCAATTACTGGTGCTCCTTCCTCAAGAATAAGAATTTCTTTGCATCTTCCGGTTATATCCTTAATCAGATCTTTTGGAAAAGGGTATGCAGAAATTTTAAGTACAGGAAAATCATTTAGAGATTTATCAAGATTTTCTAATAAATAATTATATGCAATACCACATGTTATTATTCCCAATTCCCTTTTTCTCCCATCTTTAAAATAGTTATATTTTGAAATCCGGTTTTCATATCTTAATGATTCATATAACGATAGCAGAATTTTAAACTTTTTCCTGGCAATTGCCGGCAGAAGTATAAACTGCATTGGATCGTCTGGCAGGGAAAGCATTTTCTCAGGGATGGTCGCCTTCTGATTAATACTGGCTCTTGAATGAGCGAGACGTGTAGTTATTCTAAGAAGAACAGGAAGCTTATATTTTTCCGAGACTTCAAAGGCATCAAAAACCATGTCGTATGCTTCTTGCTGGTTCGAAGGTTCGAAGCAAGGTACAAAAGCAAACTTTCCATAGAATCTTGAATCCTGTTCATTCTGGGAGGAATGCATTGACGGATCATCAGCCGAGACTATAATCAAACCTCCGTTAACGCCAGTAATGGCTGAATTAATAAAACTATCAGCAGCTACATTAAGACCAACATGTTTCATTGCAACCATTGCCCTTTTACCGGCATATGACATTCCGAGCGCTGCCTCCATGGCGGTTTTCTCATTCGATGACCATTGTCTGTGAACATTCCGGTCAGTAGCATCTTTAGAGGACTGAATAAACTCCATGATCTCGGTTGATGGAGTACCGGGATAGGCGTACATTCCGCTTAATCCCGCATCTAAGGCTGCCTGTGCTATAGCCTCATCACCCAGTAATAAAAGTTTTTTCATATTTTTTTAATAATAATCTTATGTAATAAAGTTAGCGAGTTATTTGGAAAATAGCCAATTGTTAATATTCATAGAATAGTCATAAATTTGTTGTCGCAAATATTGAAATATTTTCCAAACTTTAAAATGATGAATAAGTTTAATCTGACAAAAGTTGAATAATTGGTTAATTGTTGATATCTCCTGATAGTTCAGGTTAAAATATAGTTAAATGTTTCCCCGTTACATTCAATAATGTTTATTTTGCATCGTAGTTCGATTTAATAATTTAATACAAAGGCTCTAATTGAACAAAGTTTATTATACAATGGTGCTTTTTGCTCTTTCTGTTTCTGCCGTTCCGGGACAAACAATTGAAAAGGAAAAGTATGTACAGGTAAGTGGCATAATTACTGATGAGTATTACAAGCCTGTCCCTGGTGTTGCTGTTGTATCTAAAAAACTCAGGAAAGGAGCTATAAGTGAAAGATCAGGAATTTATTCTATTACAAGTATTCCCGGGGATACTATTTTCTTCAGAGCTTTAGGTTTCAAAAGATATCATACAATAATCCCTGAAACATTCGAGGAAAGACATTGTGAGGTTGATATGACTTTAGAAGTTGATACAATTCAAATAAAAGAAGTGAATATAATGCCGTGGAAAAATTACAGCGATTTTATTAAAGATGTAACCAAGGTACGACCTGTTGATCCGATTATAGAAAACATGAATGATAATATAGCATCTATTTATGTGGCATTAGCAAATCAGAGTAATGTAAAGGTTTCTCCCGAAGCTGGTTACAGATATTTTATGGAGCAGAATTTTGGCGCTATGGCAACAAGGGGACAATATCCGATAAACAACTTATTAAATCCATTTGCCTGGTCGAAATTCATTAGTGGAATAAAAAACGGGCTATTTAAAAATCAAAAGTTCAATAAACCTGTGAATGCCAAGGTCAGAAAAAAGATTAAAAAAGCCCAGAATAATTGAACTCTTTTTCCGTGGTACTACTCGTATGTTTGTTCTATAAGTTCAAAATTAGAATGCCATATTAGAAAGTGAATTTTTAAAAACAAATTCATTAACCGATTTCCTTGGTCTTCTATTTTCATCCCTCTTTAATAATTCGGGAGTAAGATCTGAACCATCTCCCAGATATCCCACAGCCATCATTGCAACAGGCTCAACATCATCGCCTAATTTGAAATATTCCTTTACCTTTTCAACTGAATAACCTGCCATCTGATGAACATAGATATCAAAAGACAGCGCTTGTAACAAAAGATTTGTTACAGCCATACCAGTATCGTGAAATGCATGTCTGTTTGGATTACCGTTATGAGAGAATTTTGTCCGTGCCATGCTTATTACGATACCATAAGCATTCTTAACCCATACCTTATTTCCATCTGAAAGGAATCCTATATAATCATTGAACACCTCTTTGTCCTCCTGAGTTGTGTAAACGAATAGCCAGGGCTGTTCATTATTGCATGAAGGAGCATGTCCGGCTGCTTCGAACATTGCTTTCAATTTAAATTCTTCAACCGGAGTTGAAGAAAAAGCATAAGGGCTCCACCTTTCCTGAATGATCTCGAGGATTAATTCTTTTTTCATAATATAGAATTTAGATTGATTTATTATCGAATAAATTATTAGATCATACTTATAGGGATACAAAAGTAATAATTTATAAATTCGCAAGGTATGAGAAATAATAAAGGTAAAATGACAGGTATTCTTGGTACGCTAATAATTCATCTTATTGCCGGAATAATATTTTTGTCTTTACAATTGAGGTCATTAGAGAAGAAAATTGCGGCAGAATATCAAGTAGAACTTGCACCTCAGGCAGAACTTGTTGCAAAAAAGGAAAAGATTATTGAAGTACCGGCAACAACTGTGGAAAAGATTCTCAAGGGTGATGAAGAGATGCTGAATATAGCCAGAAATCTTTCAAGCAAACCGGCCGAAAAGATAAATGCTGCTGATTATATTGATAAAGTCAAAGATGAGCTTATAAAAAGCGGAAAACTGGGGGTTGATAATTATATAGATGAACAAAAAAAAATAAAAGAATCCGGCGGGGACGAAAATCTCACTTTTAAGAAGGATACTCTTGTTGAGAAAATGAAAGAGAAACCAGGCTCATCGCGGGAAATGGCTGCAAATTACAAGGGCCCTACAAGAATATATTACGACCTCTTTGGTCGTAATCATCTCTATCTGCCAATACCTATCTATAAATGTGAGGGATCAGGTAAAGTTGTTCTTTCAATAGAAGTTGACCAGAACGGAGTTGTCCAAAAGGCTCAAATTGCTAATAGAGAAAGTACTGCATCAGATCCATGTCTGATTGAAACAGCTATAAATACGGCTTTATTATCCAGGTTTAATCCGGATGCCAGTTCACCGAGGATCCAGATTGGTATGCTGACTTATCTATTTGTGGCACAGTAACCGGCATGAAGCATGAGGTATGAGGTATGAGGTATGAGGTATGAGGTATGAGGTATGAGGTATGAGGGCCTGTCTATAATAACAGATTCCCCGAAGTATAAGAATTGGATTCTGGAAGGTTGTTCAGAACAGATAGCTGGTAGCGATGGCAGGCCAAAAACATGATTACCTGATAGAGTATTCAGTTAAAGATGTCTTCAGAGGTATTGGTACGGAATAGCTGAAAAGATCATTGTCGGGCCATGGTTCTATTTTTAATATTGCCTTGTTCATCATGCTACTGATATAAGAGTATATTTCAGGGCCATTCCATGAGCTTGAATTAAATAGAACAACCCATGATATACCATCAGATTGCCGTTTCATCATACCTGCGCTGCCGGGAAAGGAACCGGTTCTCCACCATGTACCATCTAAAATTGTAGCCTTCCATCCCACCGGAGCAAATCCATTATCATTATCTGTCATAAACCTGATACTTTGATCGTTAAGAATATCAGGACGGGATTTAAAACCATCAACTGCCAGCAATAACCGCATAAGGTCAGGAGCGGTTGCAACCCAGGCTCCGGCTGCACCAAGAGCTCTTATATCGTTTCCACCATAACTTGGTGTTACCAACTCGCCGGTACCATATATCGAAGGTTTCAATACTACATCGGAAGGTTCATAGTAAGTAACCTCGAAGGGAGCTTTCTCCGAAGGAAGGTTTCCGGCAATTTTCATATCATAAATGCCAAGAGGTTCAAGAATTGTCTTCTGGCAGAAATCCTCATATGACATTCCTGTAACTTTTTCTATTATAAGACCTAAGATACTGTAACCAAGATTGGAATAAGCCTTCCCTTTTCCAGGAGTATAATAAAGTCTTTTATCAAGAGCAAACCTGACAATAGTTTTTGTATCTACAGGTGGCTTTATTCCCATTTGTTGGGCTACCATCAATGGCATAAACATCTGATCACCATAACGCTGAGTCCATCCCGCTTCATGACTTAAGAGTTCTGCAATGTTGATATTGTAGACCCTCCTGTCTTTTGGCTCACCGAAATATGGATCATTAAGAATTCCGGATGAACCAAATACACTATCGGTAAGAGATAACTTTCCTTCTTCCCGGAGTTTCATTATACCAACGGCTGTAACCAGTTTTGAAATACTTGCTATTCTGAATTGGCTATAAGGTTGAGTTTCAGTCTTAGAAGCAGTATCGGCATAACCAAATCCCCGTGCGAAAACCAGTTTACCATCTTTTGCAATAGCTATTGAAGCGCCTGCAATTGACCACTTGCTCAAAAAAGCATTTACAATCTTCTCAACACCAGAAAACTCTTGTCCTGACGAGATGCCATTTGTTAATCTGATATTATTGGGTATAAGTTTATCAACAAGAACATAACTGTTTTCCTTAGCCCCGGGATTAGAACTCACCAATAATAACAAGAGTGTAACTAATAATATTTTACTTTTTCTCACCGATATCAATTCCATTATCACCAGACAAAATTAAAAAGTATTTCATTTCACTCGTCAAGAATACGATAAAAATAACTATTTTGGTTAATAAATCAGGTTTATAATAACGATTTTATCATATTACAGGTATTAAAACTTAGATTATCAGCATATATTATAATAAAGTAAGTTTTTTGGCATACGATTTGAATCAATATACAAACGCAATATTATCATAAATATGCATAATCTGGTAATGTTTATCTAAAAAAAAGAATCAAAAAATTAACTTTGTATTCTATGTTGTTAAGGAGGCTACAAGATATGCGTATTCTTTTTGCGTTTACACTACTTTTTATTTCAGGAAGCATGTTCTCTCAGGTTGAAGAAACCGTTAATGAATATTACGATACAATCGATTACGTACCATCATTTTATAGAGGTGCCCTTGATTACAACCTTATGATTGCTGCCTCAAGAGGGTACACGGAGGAAATTAACCGGCTCATAATGAAAGGTGCTGATATATTTTCAGAAACAGATCAGGGGGTCACACCTCTCATTTTTGCCATTTCCAGTAACCAGACAATAATCGCTAAAATGCTTATTGATTACGGTTCAGATCCAAATAAGCTGACTTTGAGAAATGAAACTCCGCTTATTATAGCAGTAAAAAATGAAAATTCTGAGATTACAGAAGCTCTTTTAAGAGCAGGAGCAGATGTTGATTTCACTGACAGATATGATGCAACGGCTCTTCATTACGCATCTGTATATGATTACCGTCAGATTGCCGACTTGCTCCTTTATTATGACGCATCCATAGACAAAAAAACAGTAGAAGGATCTACTCCTCTTTTTGCCTCAGTATGGGCAGGGAATGCTGCTATTGCCGATCTGCTGATTCAGAATGGCGCCAATGTGGAGGCAAGAGATAATGAAGGATTCACTCCTTTTATGATGGCAGCTCTTAACGGAGATACTTTAATAATGCAACTTCTCTTTAAGAAAGGCGTTGACATTTATGCAGTAAATAATTCGAATAATAATGCTCTGACACTTACAATAATTGCTGATAAAAGTGACGCTACAAAATACCTGCTCAGAATCGGAAATAAATGGGATAACCGGGGCAGTCGTGCGGTAAGCCCATATAGTGTTGCATCAAAATACAGAAGAAAAGATATTTTTAAGATTTTGGAGGACAACAAGATACCAGGTAATATTAAATACGAAATCGACCAGGTAGATATAATGGCCTCCACAAGGTTCTTTCTGCATGATATTTATACCGGAGCCAGTTTATCATTCAAGGAACCTTATCTGAATGGAGGTATTATAGTTGGATTAGATACTAAATTATGGTATACAAGGGTTTTGCTTAAACAAACTGAAAATATGCTCTATCAGTACATGGATAAAGGTTCGGTTGTTTACGCTGGATTGTTTAAAGATTTTGCTCTCACCGACTATGCATTCAAAGCCAATTTTGAAATTTCAACATCATTATCGGCAGGTTACACATTTGGAAATGTCCTAAAAGGGACGCTTAATGTCCCTCAGAATAAATTCGTTATTATTCCTGCTGTTGCATTAAAATGGACAAATAAGGATCTTTCTTTTTCTCTTGGTGCCGATTATTTGAAATCAGATTTTTATCATGTCGGTCCTGTGTGGCTAAGAATAGGAGCTTCATACAATTTGTATTTCGATAAGGTAAGAACAAATGGAAAAACTTTAAAATGGTATTAGGGAAGACAAAAGACAATCCACCTTCGCTACCCCTTAACTAGCATTTCGGTGGTCAATGAAAGCTATGGTGGACAAAGAAAGGCAAAAGGCAAAACAAGGAAAAAGGCAAAAGTAAAAAGTAAAAAGTCAAAAGGATAAAGCCCCCCATTTGGGGGGTTGGGGGGTAAAAAGATAAATGGAGAAAGAGCAAACAAGGAAAAAGGCAAATCTAATATGAGAATAGCAATCAAAATATTTCTGGGAATTGCATTTATATTCTTTTTAGCATGTAAGGATCAGGGTCTTATTGTCAAGTGCCCCGATTGCCTGGCTGAAGAACCGACGAAGGCTATTATTAACGTGAAGTTGGATTTAGCCTCTATTGGCTATGAAACAATAATAAAAGTTTATGAAGGCAATATTGAGGACAGTATCATATATGACTCATTCAAAACTACCAGCTCAAGCGCTACCATTTCTGTGACGCTTAATAAAAAATACACCGTTACAGCAACCTATTATATATCTGATAATTATTATGTTGCCATTGATTCAGCCACTCCCAGGGTAAAATTTGAAAAGTCACAGTGTGACAATCCTTGTTATTTTATTTATGACAAAAACATTGATCTCAGGTTGAAATACACCAGGTAAGACAAAAGACAAAAGTCAAAAGACAATCCACCTTCGCTACCCCTTAACTAGCATTTCGGTGGTCAATGAAAGCTATGGTGGACAAAGAAAGACAAAAGTGATAAGTCAAGTGGATAAAGCCCCCCATTTGGGGGGTTGGGGGGTAAAAAAGTAAAAGCCGTGTAATTCAGTGGTTAAAAAAGGGCAAAATGTAAAATGCAAATATCAATTATTCATATTTATGAAAAAGAGCTTATTTATTTATTTTCTTATTCCTTTCTTTTTTTCTTGTGCCCAAAACAAAAACAAAGCCGGTGATGAAAACTCAGCTGCTGCCAAATTTAAAAAGGAAGTCATAGACCTTGCATCCAATTATGTAACGGGAAAATTTAAAGGGCCGGTGAAAACAGTTACGAATGATGGTATTATTACAATAGCTGAAAACCAAAATAGTTATATTATTAACCCTTCTAAGATATATACAGGATTTATTGATTATGATAATATTGAAGATGCAATTATTTCAATCGATTATTATCATGGCCAGTACCTGGTTCTGACTGAACATCTGATACTTATTAACTCTGAAAATAAACTCACACTTAACAGGTCTATAGAGTCTGATATGAAAATACTGAGTATAAAAGACAGGGTAATAACTGCTGAAGTCTATACACGGTCACGTAATGGTCCTCTGGCCAATTGTTCAGTTTGTAAAGAGGTAGTAAAGTATCAATTCAGACAAGGTGAACTTATCAGAATCGAGCCATGAATGAGTATGAATATGAATTGTTAAGTTCGTATTAAGGATCTCATTTAGAGTTACTTTTCAAATGCTCAAATACAGAAACTTTTGCCCTGTTAAAACCTGCAACAACCAGAGATGTATCACCCTTAAAATAGAGTAATGACTCTACCATTCCCTGAAGTAATATACCACTTTGAGCCGGAGTAAGCACGTCAAAAACAGGTTTTCCTTTTTCCTGATTCTTCCCTTTATTAAGCAAAACAATTCCCTTATTTGCATCATAATTTCCGGTTGATACATCATAAGTGTAATCATTGCCTCCTAACAAAACATCCGGATAATTGTCGCCATTAAAATCCTGGACAATCATTTTCCTGATTGGAGAAACCTGCAAGGCTTTTGGCAGCTTTTCCCATCTGAATTTACCTTTCTCGTTCCACAGGATATAACTTGAGGTTGAATTAACATCTAGTTTGAATTCAACCTTTTTCAGAATGTTTTCATCTAACATAGCATCAATTGAGGTATAGCTGAATGTGGCATAATCTCTAAATTTCTTTTGAAAGAAGCTGGACTGCGACCAGAGTTCATCGAGATAATTAAGAGGATATTCTTTCATTTTACCTTTCTGATCTGGCCAATATGCAGTTATAAGCGGATCTATAGTGCCATCCATATCCAGATCTACGGCGTAAAGATTTAAAGGATAT
>Ga0209880_1000275_pt1 | contig 12924 bp, 9 predicted proteins | sample PersoiDNA2013191_FD_185803 | JGI IMG/M metagenome (GOLD analysis project Ga0209880, IMG submission 185803) | Permafrost soil microbial communities from the Arctic, to analyse light accelerated degradation of dissolved organic matter (DOM) -... | ecosystem: Environmental > Terrestrial > Soil >... | reverse complement strand
CCCGTGCATCCGAGTACGATCGGATACCGTTTCACTATTCCAGTGAGGAGCTTCAGAGGCGCGCAATCGCGCCGTAAGCGGACGGCGCGCCGAGAACGGGTATATAGGCTTCGGCCCTGCGGATTGTCAACCGGAAAGGGCCAGTATTTTTGACCCTCCCAAAGCCCAATTCCGCCTGCCGCAACTGGGCTTCCGGGGCCTCCTGGAAACGGAAATTTAAGGCCTGCCGCGCCGCACTGAGGCCATATTCATGGGCCGTCCTTGGGCCGCGTTCGACTTCGAGGGATGGAATCGCGAGCGGGGGCAGCCAGCCACCGTGCTTCGGCCAAATTAACCGGGCTGCAAGGGCCGTCATTGACGGGCCATGGGCCAACCGGCATCGTGACGGCCTTGATTCAGCGGCCTGCCGACGGTGACCGGGGCAAATTTGGTTGCGGCAAGCCACCTTCGATCAAAGGCGCGGGGGAAGGCGAGCTTGGACCAAACACGGTCGCGCGGCGCATATCGATCGAGGCGGGCCGAGACCGACGAGCTCGGCAACGAGCCGCCGCTGTCGGTCGACGGCGGCAATAGCGGCTTCGTCGATCGCCGCCGCGTTTCGGTGCAGTGGTTTGCCGGCACGATTCTGACCGCCCTGTGCGGCGCTGCTCTGATGGGCGGCGCCGTTTTCACATCGCTCGACGGCGAGACCAATTTTGCTTCGCTGCCCGAACGGGTCGAGGTGGCGCTGCGCGGCGCGCTCGGCGTCGGCGCCGACCGGCTCGGCGCATCGCGCAAGAGCGACCGGCTGCCGACCGCGGAAGAGCCTTCATTCGCCCGCCAGGTGATCCGCGTCTCCACCATGACGCGGGTCGGCAATCATGAGGTCGTGCGCGTGCGCCCCTTCGTGCGCATCGCCGGCAATCTGTCGCTCACCGTCTCCGATCTCTCCGCCGGGATCCCGCCGTTCAATCCGCAACGCCTGCTCGCCGAGTCCGCGCCCGGTGGCACCGCCGCCACGGCCGACGACGCGCCGACGGCCGAACCCGACGCCGAGGTTGCTTTCGTGATGCGCGACCTGTCGCCGATATTGCCGAAGCTCAAGATCGCGGTGCTCACGCCGAATGACGAGGTCATTGAGCGCGTGCGCGAGGCCGCCGAATGGAGCGATAAGGCCGCCAAAAATCTCCCGATCGCGGCCAACATCACCGGCATCAAGCTGGCCTATGCCGGCGAGGCCACGACCGACCCTTACGCCGGCTTCGAAGCGCGCATCGTGCCTGAGAACATCACGCTGCTGCCGAAGACCACCAATGAGACGACCGGCGGCAATGCCTTCAACGAGCGCGTGATCGTGGCCAAGAAGGGCGACACCGTCGCGACCGTATTGCGCGATCAGGGCGCCACGCCGGAAGAAATCGCCGCGATCGCCAATGTGCTCGGACCGCGCGGCCGCGACGGCGGTATCAAGGAAGGCCAGAAACTGCGGCTTCTGATGGCGCAGATGCCCGGCGGTCAGCGTCTGCAGCCGATCCGCCTCATCCTCGCCAACGACACGTCGATCGACGCGGTGGTGGCGCTGTCCGATACCGGCAAATACGTTTCGGTCGACGTCCGGCACGTCGGCAACGACGTGGCCGACAATGCCGAAGAAAACAACGACGAAAACGACGCCTCCGGCGTAACGCTCTATCAAAGCGTCTACGAGACCGCGCTGCGCAACCAGATTCCGCGCCCGATCATCGAAGACCTGGTCCGCATCTACTCTTACGACGTCGATTTCCAGCGCAAGGTGCAGCCCGGCGATTCCTTCGAAGTGCTTTTCGCCGGCGAAGACGAGACGCCGCTCCCCGACAGCCGCAACGACGTGCTGTTCGCCGCGCTCACCGTCGGCGGCGAAGCCAAGAAGTTCTACCGCTTCCAGTCGCCCGATGACGGCATCGTCGATTATTACGACGAGGGCGGAAAGAGCGCGAAGAAGTTCCTGGTGCGCAAGCCGGTGATGGCCGGCATCATGCGCTCGGGCTTCGGCATCCGCCGGCATCCGATTCTCGGTTACACCAAGATGCATACCGGCGTTGACTGGGCGGCGCCGACCGGCACGCCGATCTATGCCTCCGGCAACGGCACGATCGAGAAGGAAGGCTGGGAGTCCGGCTACGGAAAATATATCCGCGTTCGCCACACCAACGGCTACGAGACCGCCTACGGCCACATGAGCGCGTTTGCGCGCGGCGTCGAGGAAGGCAAGCGCGTGCGGCAAGGCCAGGTGATCGGCTTCGTCGGCTCCACCGGCCTGTCGACCGGCTCGCACCTGCACTACGAAATCCTGGTCAATGGCCGCTTCGTCGACCCGATGCGCATCAAACTGCCGCGCGGCCGCGTGCTGGAAGGTCCGCTGCTGGCAAACTTCGATCAGGAACGCGAACGGCTCGACGGCATCATGGCGCGCAAGCCCGCGCGCGTGGCCTCGAGCGCGCCGGCCGGGCGGTAAACCTCACCGCTCGCCCCCGCGCAAGCGGGGACCCAGTTTTCCTGCGATCTTGACCCTGGATTCCCGCTTGCGCGGGAATGCGCGGCGTAACACTTACGCCGCCTGCGCCAGCTTGCCGTTGAAGGTGAGACCCTGCTTGCCGGCGGAGACGCTGACCTTCTCGCTGTCCTTGATCGAGCCGGCCAGGATCATCTCGGCGAGCGGGTCCTGCACCGACTTCTGGATCACGCGCTTCAAGGGCCGCGCCCCGTAGGCCGGATCCCAGCCCTTCTCGGCCAGCCACTCGCGCGCGCCGGCGTCGAGCGTGATCGTGATCTTGCGATCGTCCAGCAGCTTCTGCAGCCGCGTCATCTGGATGTCGACGATGCGGGTCATTTCCGACTTCTTGAGCCGGTGGAACAGGATGATCTCGTCGATGCGGTTGAGGAATTCGGGCCGGAACGCCGCGCGCACCACGCCCATGACCTGATCCCTGACAGCATCGGTGTCCTGGCCTTCCGGCTGGTTGACCAGGAAATCGGCGCCGAGATTCGACGTCATCACGATCAAGGTATTGCGGAAGTCGACGGTGTGGCCCTGCCCGTCGGTGAGCCGGCCGTCGTCGAGCACTTGCAAGAGAATGTTGAACACGTCCGGATGCGCCTTCTCGATCTCGTCGAACAGGATCACCTGATAGGGCCGCCGCCGCACCGCTTCGGTGAGCGCGCCGCCCTCCTCGTAGCCGACATAGCCCGGCGGAGCGCCGATCAGCCGCGCGACCGAGTGCTTTTCCATGTACTCGGACATGTCGATGCGGATCAGCGCGTTCTCGTCGTCGAACAGATAGGCTGCCAGCGCCTTGGTCAGCTCGGTCTTGCCGACGCCGGTAGGCCCCAGGAACATGAATGAGCCGATCGGCCGGTGCGGGTCCTGCAAACCGGCGCGCGCGCGCCGCACCGCGGTCGATACCGCCTGCACCGCCTCCTTCTGGCCGATGACGCGCTTGGCGAGTTCGCCCTCCATGCGCAGCAGCTTGTCCTTCTCGCCTTCGAGCATGCGGTCGACCGGCACGCCGGTCCAGCGCGAAACCACGCCCGCCACGTGATCGGCGGTCACGGTCTCCTCGACCATGGCGCCGCGTTTGGCATCGGTGGCCTCGATCGCCGTGAGCTTCTTCTCCAGCTCGGGAATGCGGCCATAGGCCAATTCGCCGGCGCGCTGGTATTCGCCCTTGCGCTGTGCATTGGCGAGCTCGGCGCGCAATTGGTCGAGCTCGGTCTTGAGCTTCTGCGCGTCCGACAGCTTTTCCTTTTCCGCTTTCCAGCGGCTGGTGATATCGGCGGATTTCTTTTCGAGCTCTTTCAACTCGCCTTCCAGGCGCTTGAGGCGATCCTTGGAGCCGGGATCGCTTTCCTTCTTCAGCGCCTCCTGTTCGATCTTCAGCCGCACGATTTCGCGGTCGATCGAATCGAGCTCTTCCGGCTTGGAATCGACCTGCATCTTCAGCCGCGCTCCCGCCTCGTCGATCAGATCGATCGCCTTGTCGGGCAGGAAGCGGTCGGTGATGTAGCGATGCGACAGGGTCGCCGCCGCGACGATCGCCGAATCGGAAATACGCACGCCGTGATGTTGCTCGTATTTGTCTTTCAGGCCGCGCAGGATGGAGATGGTGTCCTCGACCGACGGCTCGTCGACAAAGACCGGCTGGAAGCGCCGCGCCAATGCCGCGTCCTTCTCCACATGCTTCTTGTATTCGTCGAGCGTGGTGGCGCCGATGCAGTGCAGCTCGCCGCGCGCCAGCGCCGGCTTGAGCAGGTTGGAGGCGTCCATGGCGCCGTCGGCCTTGCCGGCGCCGACCAGCGTGTGCATCTCGTCGATGAACAGGATGATGCCGCCGTCCGACGACGTCACCTCGTTCAGCACGGCCTTCAGCCGCTCCTCAAACTCGCCGCGATATTTGGCGCCGGCGATCAGCGCGCCGAGGTCGAGCGCCAGCAGCTTCTTGTCCTGTAGACTTTCCGGCACATCGCCATTGACGATGCGCAGCGCCAGGCCTTCGACGATCGCGGTCTTACCGACGCCGGGCTCGCCGATCAGCACCGGATTGTTCTTGGTGCGGCGCGACAGCACCTGGATGGTGCGGCGGATTTCCTCGTCGCGGCCGATCACCGGATCGAGCTTGCCCGCGCGTGCTGCGTCCGTCAGATCCCGCGCATATTTCTTCAGCGCGTCATAGGCGTTCTCGGCAGACGACGAATCCGCCGTGCGTCCCTTGCGCAGCGCCTCGATGGCGGCGTTGAGGTTCTGCGGCGTCACGCCGGCTAAGCTAAGAATTTTACCGGCTTCGCTGTCCTTCTCCAGTGAGAGAGCGAGCAGCAGACGCTCGACGGTCACGAAACTGTCGCCGGCCTTCTCGCCGGCCTTTTCGGCGGCGGCGAAAACGCGGGCGGTCGCCGGGCTGAGATAAATCTGGCCGGCGCCGGCTCCGGACACTTTCGGAATCTTGCCGAGCGCCGCTTCGACCGCCTTCAAAGCCTGGCGGGAATTGCCGCCGGAGCGGTCGATCAGGCCGGCCGCCAGCCCTTCCGGGTCGTCGAGCAGGACCTTGAGCAAATGTTCGGGAGCGAATTGCTGATGGCCCTCGCGCAGGGCCATCGATTGGGCGGATTGCACGAAACCGCGGGCGCGGTCGGTGTATTTCTCGAAATTCATGGCTCAACTCCGTCGGTCCATTATGGCACCGAATTAAAGCGGGTCCCCTTAGGCGGCCCGCCCCGGCATTATGTGGGTGTCATTATTCCAGTTTGAAGAGCCCGTCCGCTTGATATAGGTCACCGGACCCAACCGCTCGGCGGCCTGGAAAGTGCCCAAAAATCAATGACAAACCAAGCCCGGATCGACGCCATCTACCGCTACCCGGTGAAAGGGCTTTCGCCCCAGCGGCTGGCGCGGGTCAAGCTCACGGCCGGCGAAACCCTGCCGGCCGACCGGCTCTACGCCATCGAGAACGGCCCCAGCGGCTTCGACCCGGCGCGGCCTGCCTATTTCCCCAAGCAGCGCTTCCTGATGCTGATGCGCAATGAGCGGCTGGCCGCGCTACACACCGACTATGACGAGGCGAGCCATACGCTGTCGATCCAATGGGAAGGCCGCGCGGCCGCGCGCGGCGACCTGCGCAGCAAGGACGGGCGGCTGGCGATCGAAGCGTTCTTCCGCCGCTTCATGCCGAAGGAATTGCGCGGGCCACCCAAGGTGCTGTTCGGTGAGGGCCACAGTTTCTCGGATGTGGCGAAGAAAGTGGTCTCCATCATTAACCTCGCCTCGGTGGCGGCGGTGGAGACCGCGGCGGGAGCGCCGGTCAATCCCTTGCGTTTTCGCGGCAATATCTATGTCAGCGGCTGGCCGGCCTGGCATGAGTTCGGCCTGCTCGATCGCGAAATTACGGTCGGCAGCGCCCGGCTCAAAACGGTCAAACGCATCCAGCGTTGCGCGGCCACCGAGGTCGATCCCGACACCGGTATTCGCGACGTGGCCGTTCCGCGCACGCTCATGGATAATTTTGGCCATGCCGACTGCGGGGTCTATGCCGAAGTCATTGGCACCGGCGAGATCGCAGTTGGCGATACGATCATTTGCGCATGATCTTATCCGAAAACCGGTTCCCACTTTTCGGGATCATGCGCTAACGAAACGGCCGGCGGATAGAGCCGGCCGTTTTTCATTTTGTGGTATCGCGCTCGGCGCAGGTTCAGCCGCCGGGCAGCACGTAAGCCGCGATCCGCCCACGCGGGTAGACGGATTCCGCTGTCGTATGATTGTGGTTGCCCGAGATGATGATCGGATTGCCGTTGGCATCGATGCCGCTGACCACGCCGACATGGCCGCCGCCGTGGCGGCCCATCACCGCAATGGCGCCGACCTGCGGGCCGGAAACGCGCGTGCCGTAACGCGAATAGGCACTGGCGAGGTTGCCGCCGCCGGCGTGGCCGGTGCGCTTGAGCACCAGGTCCATGAAGGCGCCGCACCATAGGCTGCCGCGCCCGGTTGGGTTGCTGCCGATATACTTGCGCGCCTCGGACACCAGCGCGTCGTTGGTGACGCCGCCAAAGGCGGAGTTTGCATGCGACTGCGCTTGCGCGCGTGCGTCGGCCAGCGATGGGCGGCCATGACGGCGGCGGCGGCCGGTGGTGTCGGCGGCCGTTTGGTCAGTGGCTTCTTGGGTCGCATTTGACGGATAACGCATGTCGCGATCGGCACCGGCCTGTTGCGATGGCGCCGCGGTCTGCGCGACGGCCGCGACCGCGTGCCGATGGTGATGGTGATGGTGATGGACGGGTCTTGCGAAGGCTGACGTTGCAAATGCCGCAACCGCCACCGAACACAACAGAATTGTTGCCCGTTTCTGGATAAGTCTCATTAGGTCTAGTCCCCTTGTAATCAAAGCAATGCACCCGATACCGACAGAATCAGCATCGAATGCAGGGGGATAAACACCATTCTGATGTGGCAAGATCATGATCATCCAAAGGTCATTTGGTGATCTGCATAGCTGGTATTGCCTATTAAAACTCATGGCGAAGAAATTATACGTATAATTTTTTACAGCATACTTTAAAAATAAATGAATACAGGAAAACTTAGCTCATATACTTATCGTTGAAGTCATTACGCAGTTGCAGCAAAGTTAAGTTGCAGTGCAGCAATTAGGCGACGCCCACGACAACGCAATGGCCGTGCGCTCAGCCCTTGCGGCTGAGGAGAAAAACGGCCTGCTCGCCGAACAGGTTCCAGAACCACCAGGGCGCATTGAGCCGCAACGGCGAGCCCCAGGCGTTGAGCGCCACCGCCTTCTCCATCTTCACCCCGATGGCGGTGCAGAGCTGGCGGAAATCCTTGATGGTGCAGTGGTGGATGTTGGGCGTGTCGTACCAGCTGTACGGCAGGATATCGGTCTGCGGCATATGCCCGGCGAACAGCAATTGCATCCGCACCTGCCAGTGGCCGAAATTCGGAAACGACACCACGGCGCGCCGACCGATGCGCAGCATGTGCTCGAGCACCACGCGCGGATGGCGCGTGGCCTGCAGCGTCTGCGACAGGATCACGTAGTCGAAGGCATCGTCCGGATAGTCGGCCAAGTCGGTGTCGGCGTCGCCCTGGATCACGGCGAGCCCCTTGGCCACGCATTCGTTGACGCCCTCGCGCGAGAGTTCGATGCCGCGCCCGTCGACGCCGCGGCTCTCGCCGAGCAGCCGCAACAGCTCGCCGTCGCCGCAGCCGACGTCGAGCACCTTGGCGCCGCGCTCAACCATTTCGGCCATCAGCACCAGGTCGACGCGGGCGCCGCCCGGCGTGCGCGGGATGTTGGCGACCGTGAGATTGGGTTCGGCGCGCGTGCTCATGGCGTCAGCTCTTCGCCGCAAGGCCACGCGTCAAGCCCCGTGCCTTGCCGGCGCCGTCGAGGAAGCCGCGCACAATGCCGAACAATTCCGGCTCCTCGAGCAGGAAGGCGTCGTGGCCCTTGTCGGTGACGATCTCGGCGAACGAAACGCGCGCGCTTGAAGCATTGAGCGCATGCACGATGGCGCGCGATTCCGAGGTCGGGAACAGCCAGTCGCTGGTGAACGAAATCACGCAAAAGCGCGTGGGCGTGCCCTTGAAGGCCTTCGCCAACACCCCGTCGTAGTCGGCGGCGAGATCGAAATAGTCCATGGCGCGCGTGAGGTAGAGATAGGAATTGGCGTCGAAACGCTCGACGAACGAAATGCCCTGATGGCGCAGGTAGGATTCGACCTCGAAATCCGCGTCGAATGAAAAGGTCGGATTCTCGCGATCCTGAAACTTGCGGCCGAATTTCCGGTGCAGCGCGACGTCGGACAGATACGTAATATGCGCGCCCATGCGCGCCACGGCGAGGCCACGACGCGGAAAAGTGCCTTCCAGATCATAGCGGCCGCGGCGCCAGTCCGGGTCGGCCATGATTGCCTGCCGGCCGACCTCGTGAAACGCGATGTTCTGCGCCGAATGGCGGGTGGCGCAGGCGATCGGCAACGCCGAGAAAACCCGGTTCGGATAGCTCGCCGCCCATTGCAGCACCTGCATGCCGCCCATCGATCCGCCCGCCACCGAGAACAGCGTTTCGATGCCGAGATGATCGAGCAGCATGGCCTGCGCGCGCACCATGTCGCGGATGGTGATGACGGGAAATTCCAGGCCCCACGGCTTGCCGGTCGCAGGGTTAATCGAGGACGGGCCGGTGGTGCCCATGCAGGCGCCCACCACGTTCGGGCAGATCACGAAATAGCGCTCGGTGTCGATCGGCTTGCCGGGACCGACCATGGTTTCCCACCAGCCCGATTTCTGGGTGACCGGATGCAGGCTGGCCACGTGCTGGTCGCCGGTGAGCGCGTGGCACACCAGCACGGCATTGGAGCGCTCGGCATTGAGCGTGCCGTAGGTCTTGTAGGCGATCTGGAAAGGCGTGAGCTCGACGCCGGCATCGAGCTTGAGCGGCTTGTCGGGCCCGAAGCGCACCATAAGCGACTCATGCGGATGGTCCGCCTCGCGCGGAGCGTCCGCCGCTTCACGCGGGCTGCTCAGATTGGCCTCGACCATGTCGCCTAGCGCTCCCGGCGCGCCGCGGCCCAGGAAAAAACGCCTCCCGGGTCGCGGGCCGTTTAGGTAGAAGGGGGCTAACTGTCAATCTAGCAGATTACTGTCAACGTTTTCTTTGATTTCAAGGCTTTATTGATTTCAGGGCTTTATTGATTTCAAGACTTGGCCCTCCTATCAATGCCGCCATGAGCAAGCTACCCCAAGCACCTGCGCAAACACCCGCACTTGACGATCTGCGCAAGGAGATCGACCGGATCGACGAGACGATGCACCAGCTCCTGATGGAGCGCGGCGAGATCATCGACCGGCTGATCGCGGTCAAGAAGACCCAGGAGACCGGCTCGGCGTTCCGTCCGGCGCGCGAGGCCGAGATGATGCGCCGGCTGGTCAAGCGGCACAAAGGAATCCTGCCGCTCGACACCGCCGAGAGCATCTGGCGCGTGATTATTTCGACTTTCACTTACGTGCAGGCGCCGTTTTCGGTGCATGCCGACCTGTCGGCGGGCGATGCCTTGATGCGCGATTCCGCCCGCTTCCATTTCGGCTTCACGGTTCCGTTCGTGGCGCATATGGGCGCCGCCGCGGTGGTGGCGGCGGTGTCGACCTCGAAAGGCGATCTCGGACTGGTGCCGGCCTTCGCCGTGCCGTCGGCCGGCGCCTGGTGGAGCGCGCTCGAATTCGACGCGGCGCCCAAGATCATCGCGCGCCTGCCCTTCGTCGAGCGCGCCGACCATCCGGCCGCTCTGCCGGTGTTCGTGATCTCAAGGGTGACCGCCGACGCCATGGCGACGGAAGCGGCGGTGTGGAGCGTACGCGTTTCCGGCTGGGGCGCGGGAGCCGCACAGGCGCTGTCGGCGCTGGCGGATTTTATCGCCGTGCCCGACCGCGCCTTCGACGGCGCCGCCTTGCTGATCACGCTGCCAAAAGGCGTGACCCTGGAGGCGATCAGCGCGGCCCTGGTCAAGGCCGGGGCCACGGTTCGTTCGGCGGCCCTCGTCGGAAGCCACGCAACCCGCTATACGGTTGCCGCCGCTAGCGCATGATCCCGAAAAGAGGGAACCGGTTTTCGGAAAAGATCATGCGCAGGCAAAAGTAAGACCTGATCGTTCGGAAACTGCCGATGACCGCCAACCGACCGCAACCGCGCCCCGGCGTGCTCGATATTGCCCCCTACATCCCGGGCAAGAGCAGCGCGCCCGGCGTCGCCAAGGTGTTCAAGCTCTCCTCCAACGAGTCACCGTTGGGGCCTAGCCCTAAAGCCATTGCCGCCTATCGCGCGGTCGGCGAGCACCTGGAGGACTACCCGGACGGTTCGGCCTCCGAATTGCGCGAGGCGCTCGGGACCGCCTTCGGTCTCGACCCGGCGCGCATCGTTTGCGGAGCGGGCTCCGACGACCTGCTCAACTTGATTGCACGCGCCTACCTCACCGACGGCGACGAGGCCATCCACGCCACCCACGGCTTCCTGGTCTATCCGATCGCGACACTCGGGGCCGGCGCAAAGCCGGTCGTGGCGCCAGAAACGAATTACACCGTCAATGTCGACGCCATGCTCAAGGCGGTGACGCCGAAGACTAAAGTGGTGTTCCTGGCCAATCCGAACAATCCGACCGGGACCTATATCCCATTCGATGAGGTCAAGCGGCTGCACAAGAACTTGCCGCCGCATGTGCTGCTCGTGCTGGACGCGGCCTATGCCGAATATGTGCAGCGCAACGATTATGAGTCCGGCATCGAGCTGGTCGCCACGTCGGAAAACGTCGTGATGTGCCGCACCTTCTCCAAGATCTACGCGCTGGCCTCGCTCCGCCTCGGCTGGATGTATGGCCCTGCGCCTGTGGTGGATGCGATCAACCGCATTCGCGGGCCGTTCAACGTCAACGCGCCGGCGATCGCTGCCGGTGTCGCGGCGATCCGCGATACCGCCCACGTCGAACGCTCGCGCGAGCACAACACGCGCTGGCTGGCTTGGCTCACCGAGGAAATCGGCAAGCTCGGTTTATCGGTGACGCCGAGCGTGGCGAATTTCGTGCTCATCCACTTTCCCGAAAGCAAGGGCCGCACCGCCAAGGAGGCCGATGCGTTCCTGACCAAGCGCGGCCTGATTCTACGCCAAGTCTCCGGCTATAAATTGCCAAACGCATTGCGCATGAGCGTCGGCACCGAAGAAGCCAATCGCCTGATGGTGAAGTCGCTCGCTGAGTTCCTGGGAAAACCCGCGTGAGCAAACCGGCCCCGCTATTCAACCGCCTGGCGCTGATCGGCGTCGGGCTGATCGGCTCTTCGATCGCGCGTGCAGCGCGTGCGCAAGGCGCCGTGCGTTCGATCGTGGCCACCGCGCGCTCGGCCGCGACGCGCAAGCGCGTGGCCGAGCTCGGGCTGGCCGATCAGGTGGTGGAAACCAATGCCGCCGCGGTCGAAGGCGCCGATCTGGTGATCGTTTGCATTCCGGTCGGCGCCTGTGGCGCGGTGGCCAAGGAGATCGGCCCGCATCTTGCTCCCGGTGCCACGGTTTCCGATGTCGGCTCGGTCAAGGGCTCCATCATTCGCGAAATGGGCCCGCATCTGCCGAAGAATGTGCATTTCGTGCCGGCGCATCCCGTGGCCGGAACCGAATATTCCGGCCCCGACGCGGGCTTTGCCGAACTGTTCGTGAACCGCTGGTGCATCCTGACCCCGCCCGCGGGCGCCGACGCCAAGGCGGTGGACAAGCTGGCCGCGTTCTGGCGCCTGCTCGGTGCCAATGTGGAGACCATGACGGCCGATCACCACGATCTGGTGCTCGCCATCACCAGCCATCTGCCGCATCTGATCGCCTACACCATCGTCGGCACCGCCGACGAAATGCAGACGGTGACGCGGTCCGAGGTTTTGAAATTTTCGGCCGGCGGCTTCCGCGATTTCACCCGCATCGCGGCCTCCGACCCGACCATGTGGCGCGACGTATTCCTCGCCAACAAGGACGCCGTGCTGGAAATGCTCGGGCGCTTCAACGAGGACATCTCGGCGCTGACCAAAGCGATCCGCAACGGCGATGGCGACGCATTGTTCGAGCAATTCACGCGCACGCGCGCCATCCGCAAAGGCATCGTCGAGATCGGCCAGGATTCGCCCGCGCCGGATTTCGGCCGCCCGCATCCCGACCTCAAGCCCGAGCCGCTGCCGAAGCCTTACGCGGCGGAAGATTAGAACAGCGCCGGCGTATTGCCGAATTTGATCGGCCCAAGAAACACCGAACCGTCATCGAAGCGCAGCGGCAGCGTGACCGCGCGCTTGCCTTCCAACGTGGTCTGCTCGCCGAGCAAATTGATGCCGAGCGAAAGATTGCTGCTCGCCTTCTGGCGCGCGACCCCGCCGAGACCGGGCAGCAGGCGGTCGAGCGCGCCGGCGACCTTGTCCATTTCCGGCGAAGCCTGCACCGCCTGCTCTGCGTTGATCGAGGCGAGGAACGGTTCGAGGCCGGCGACGGTGACGCGCAACTGGCCGTCCAGCCTGCCGTTCGCATTGAGCGACAGACTGCCGCTGCCGACCGCGATGGTTTCGCCCTGCTGCACGCGTGCCTGCGTAATGTCGATGCGCCCGCCCGCTGCCTGCATCTCACGGAATCGCACCGGCCAGGGCTTGGGCGAGAAATCTTTGAGCCCGCGCAGCAGCGCGGCAATGTCGGCGTCAATCGGATGCGATGCGGCCGGATGCAAGGTGGGCGCCGCCGCCCGGGTCAGCCGCGTCACGATCTCGATCACCGGATAGCTGGCGGCGGAGCCTTCGACGATGCGGCCGTGGATTTCGATGCGCCTGGCGTGCAACAGGTTCTCCCGCGTGCCGCCGTTGATGCGGTCGACCACCGGGCCGTCGAA
>Ga0209880_1000273_pt1 | contig 12926 bp, 10 predicted proteins | sample PersoiDNA2013191_FD_185803 | JGI IMG/M metagenome (GOLD analysis project Ga0209880, IMG submission 185803) | Permafrost soil microbial communities from the Arctic, to analyse light accelerated degradation of dissolved organic matter (DOM) -... | ecosystem: Environmental > Terrestrial > Soil >... | reverse complement strand
GGATGAACGTATTCACCTCCTTGCAACTGTTGATCGCATCAATGATGCCCCTGTCATAAGCGCGCAACATGCAGCCCTGATCGGTGATCTTGATGTGTGTGATGCGTTCGCGCAGATTGTTCATGGCACGCGAGGCGACATGCCGCCACCAGCTATCATTGCGTTCGTTGCGGATCGAGCCGACGTAATCAAAGCCCTCGTCCATCTTGGCGAGCAGCTTGACTATCTCTTCCGGCGGATTCTGCAAATCGGCATCCAGCGTCACGACGCGCTGGCCGCGCGACTGCTCGAAACCCGCCATGATCGCCATGTGCTGGCCGAAATTGCCGTTGAACAGAATCACCCGCGTCACATCGGGACGCTTCTGGAACTGCTCGCGCAGAATCGCGGCAGAACGGTCGCGGCTGCCATCGTTGATGAACACGATCTCATACGCAATGCCGAGCTGGTCCAGCGCCGGATACAGGCGGTTGAACAAAGTCTGCAAGCCCTGCTCTTCGTTATAGACGGGGATGACGACAGAAACTTGGGGTGTGCTCATATGGGAATCTCTATAAATTCATTTTCCGGGCGAATCGCGGTGTCACGTGCTCGCTCAATCCTCGCCTATCAATCTGATATGTCTCGTCATTCGCTGCGCGGCTCATTGCGCTTCATCCCGCAAAAGTGAATTTTTAGAGGTCCCCATAGGGCGGCATTTTACCGCATGGGGCGCAGATAACGAAATCGGGTGTTATGCAGGATGAGGGGCGTATTGCGATACCAAGTAATAAGGAATGTTGAAATCAAAACGATGGGTATCGCTACGCCCAACCCATCCTACCGCGCTTCTTCCGTTGTTTGCTCCATTGCGCGTTTCAGTGAGATTGAACCCCAACCTATTAGTGCACCGTTCTTCAAAATCAACGGCGTCATTTGCGCATTTCCGGCAGGCTGAAAAGGGAGGGTATCCTCAGTTGCATAGTAAAGAATTTCGTATTGAGCACCTGATTTATCTTGAAATGTCTCAGTGCGAAATGGATTCGATATGTGGCTATTAAATGCCGTTGCATTTTTCGTTCCCATCGCCTCTAAAACAGCGGACTTCGATATGCCGACAGTTAGCTTATTGATATTTGTCTGGTTCTCTTGCGCGAGCTGCTCAAGAGGGACTGTGTTGGCATCAAGCATAGACGGGACAACATTATCCTTTACTTGTTTATGCGCACAGCCAACAAGAAGCGCTAAAGAAATAACTAAAACCAATCTAATAATTCGCATTTTTCATCTCCAGATTTAAAGTTTAACTACGCAGGTTTATATTTGAAGTTCGACCCTGACATGAATAATATCTGCTGTGTGTCTGTTATCCATGCAAGCGGATGCCTTTAGGCGATCCGCCGCATGAATCATCCGGCGCAACCGCTATGCGTTGCGCCCTATCTCAATACTTCGCGCATCGCCGCACACACTCGCTCCACATCCGCCTCGTTCATCGCATAAAACATCGGCAAGGAAACGATCTGTTTGCCGACGCGCTCGGCGACCGGGAACATGCCCTCCTTGAAGCCCAGTGCGCGGTATAGCTTGAACAGATGGATGGGCGCGTAGTGAAAGCCGATGCCGATGTTTCTGTCTTTCATTTTCGCCATGAAGTCGGGACGGGTGATGCGGTCAGGCAGCACGATCTGGAACAGATGCCAGTTGGTACTCTCGAAATCTTCTGGCGGCAGTTGCGCGCCAGTTTGCGCTTCGAAATCCTTGCCGAGCGTCGCGAAATAATGCCGCGCCAGTTTGCGCCGCTGCGCGGTGATGGCGGGTAGTTGCGCGAACTGGCCTAGACCTATGGCAGCGGCGATGTCGGTCATGTTGTACTTGCCGCCCAGCACATCCACTTCGATACCGTCCCAGCCGCTGCGTGTCACGCCTTGCAAGCGATACTTTTCCGCGAGCGCGGCTTCTGCCGCGTTGTTCAATACCAGACAACCGCCTTCGGAGGTGGTGATGTTTTTGTTGGCCTGAAAGCTGAACGAAACGAAATCTCCGAACGAGCCGATGGGCTTGCTCTTCCATGTCGAGCCGATCGCTTGCGCGGCATCTTCGATCACGCGCAGTTTGTGCCTGGTCGCAATCGCATACAGCCTGTCCATATCCAACGGCTTGCCCGCAAGAAAGACCGGAATGATCGCCTTAGTACGCTTGGTAATCGCAGCTTCCAATTTGTCCAGATCGATGTTACGCGTGACCGGATCGATGTCGGCGAATACCGGCGTGGCGCCGACTTCGAGGATCACATTCGCGGTGGCGACCCAGGAGATCGGCGTGGTGATGACTTCATCCCCCGCACCGATGCCCGCGATGCGCAGGGCGATCTCCATGGTGCAGGTGCCGGAATTGAAAGTGCGCACCGGACGACCGCCGAAATAGGCGGAAAGTTGTTTCTCGAATTCCTGCACCTTCGGGCCGCTGGTGATCCAGCCGGAACGCAGCGTATCCGCCACCGACGCGATGGTCGCTTCGTCTATGGTAGGTTTGGAAAAGGGTAAAAAAGTATTCATGGATATATTCCGTTAAAAATTTTATAAATTCGTCATTCCCGAAAAACTCGTCATTCCGGCGCAGGCCGGAATCCAGCGATTTTATCTAAATATGCCTTTGGATTTTGTCCCCGCCTTGCGGGGAAGTCTTCCCATTAACTGGATCCCGGCCTGCGCCGGAATGACGGAGTGGTATTTAAGCCCGTGAAATAATAATCACGCCAAGTATTATCACACCCATGCCGACCAGCTTGGTCGGATTGAAGGCTTCGCCAAGCAGATACCACGCAGCGACAGCATTCACCACATAAGCCATGGACAGCATCGGGAAGGCAATGCTGACGGGCACACGCGACAGCGCGAGCACCCAGATGACCACGCTCAGCGCATAACAAAACAGCGCGACGACGATGTGCCACTCGGTCGCCAGTTTCAGGCCGATGGGCAGGACGTTCTCCATGCTGAACTCGAAATAGCCGATGCTGTTGGTGCCCGCCTTCATCAGTATCTGCGCGGCGGCGTTGAGCATCACGCCGGTGAAAATTAAAGCAAAGCTGACGAAGTTCATGGAAAAACCGCCCTCTCTCCCACCCTGATATAACCTCTAGCCATTCGACTGATGAAACTACTAGCCATCCCACTAAGCAACCAAAAAACGGTTGCCAAGTGGTTGGTTATAAGCCCGCAAGCGGGCAAGTCGCTGGTTATCTCCCGGCGGGAGAGAGAGTTTATTTTTTTTGTGTTCAAGATTTGCTCACCACGATGTATTGGGGATCTTCATAAATGATTTTCATCGCAAAATCCAGTTTCTTGAGTTGCGTGTATATATCCACCGGCATGATCGCCAGCGCCGACGGTTGCGCCTGCCAGACCTTCGCGAAGCTGGCGATGTCGGGTATCCAGCGCTGCGGTTCCTGCATGATACCGAATGCCATCTCATCCTGATACTGCACCAAAGTAAAGGTGCGCTTCAGATAAAACGGCAAGGTCTGTTCGTAGGTGGACACCGAATAGAACGGTTCGTCCGCCTTGACGTAAGGGCGTATCGCTTCAGCAATGAAGTAAGCGGAGCGCTCCTTCGCTATCGTGTTGTAGCCGGACGTGCCGAGCTGCGCGGCGAGCAAGGAACTTAACGCCAACACCAGCACCGCCACCAGCTTGGACTCTTTGACAACTTGCGGGCGGCGCAGTAAAACCAGCGCAGCAATCACACCCAACAACCAGACCAGCGCTGCGGCCACCAGCCAGTAAGCATATTCACCGTATCCCTGCACTTGCAGCGGCGTGTCCGCCAGCCGCGCGGTAAAAGGCGCAAACCCCAGTGCCAGCAAGGTCAGCGGCAATACCGGGGCGATCAGCCAGAACAATCTGCGCGCGTTCATTGTTGCCAGTTGCTTGCCCATCAGCAGCGCCAGCGCCGGGAACATCGGCAGCAGATAGGACGGCAGCTTGGAACCGGAGACGGTGAAGAACAGGTAGATGAACACCGCCCAGATCAGCAGGAAATGTGCGGGATTAAAAACCACATTTACCGTTCGTCCTGAGCGTAGAGCAGTGGAGTCGAAGGATGAGCCTGTCAAAGCCTTTTTATATCCTTCGACAAGCTCAGGACGAACGGTATTTATTGCACTTCGCGGTGACTCAAAAGATTGCTTGCTGTCGCGCCCCAACCCGCTGCCAAACGCAGTTCGGAACAGCGTGTCGAACATCAGCACCGTCCAGGGCAACATGCCAGCCAGCAAGATCGGAATGAAGTAATACCAAGGCTGATAGCGCCCCAGGTCTTTGGTGGTGAAGCGCGTGTAGTGTTCGTAAATGAAAAAGCGTTGGAAGAATTCCGGATTGGCTTTCATCACCAGATAAAACCAAGGCGCGGTGATCAGCAAGAACACCGCCAGGCCGGGCAACCAGTGCATACGTTTGAACACGGAAAAATCGCGCTGCACCACGGCATAAATGAACAGCGCGGCACCCGGCAACACCAAACCCATCAAGCCCTTGCTCAACACGGCCAGGCCCAGAGCAGCCCAGGCCAGTAACATCCAATTACGGCGTTTCGTTGCGTCTGTCTGTGTTTGTCCGAGCAACAAACCTGCGATGCCCAGCGTGAGGAAAAAGGTGACACCCATGTCCAGCGTGTTGATGTGTCCCATCAACACATACAGCATACTGCTGCCCAGCAATATCGCCGCATAACCCGCCGCCTCGCGCCCGAACAAACGCAACCCGGCAAACCACACCAGCAGAATACCGGCAAAACCGGTCAGCCCCATCCACAGGCGCGAAGTCCATTGATGCTCGCCGAACACGGTGTAAGCGGTGGCCGTCACCCAATATTGCAGCGGCGGCTTCTCGAAATACTTGAGGCCGTTCAGGCGCGGCGTGGTCCAGTCGCCGCTGACCACCATCTCGCGCTGGATTTCGGCATAGCGGCCTTCGTCCGGTTTGATCAATTTTCGGTATTCGAGATTGGCGAACCAGATCACCGAGACGGCAATCACCAACCAACAAATTTGTTTGTTTGAAATACGTTTCGACATTGTTTTATTTTTCTGTCCAACCGGCACGCAACTCGCGCGCCGTGCGAAAGGTCTGTTCGAGTTGTGCCGCATCACCCGCCGCAAGTGCCGTGCTCATTAGGGTCAACTCTGCGATGTAAATTTTCAATTCTTTTAATAGGGCTTCGCGATTCGCCAGGCAGATATCACGCCACATTTCCGGCGAACTCGCCGCAAGGCGCGTGGAATCCCGGAAGCCGCTGGCGGCGAAAGACAATAGCAACTCGCGGTTGTCGCGTTGCGCCAGGTCATGCGCCAGCGCGAATGACAACAAATGCGGCAAGTGGCTGACGGCGGCGAATACTTGATCATGCTCGCCATGCGTAAGCTGATGAATGTTTGCGCCGCAGGCTTGCCAGGCGGCTTGCACCCTTGCCACCGCTTGCGGAGTATTTTCCGGCAACGGAGTCAGCACCACCTTCTTGCCCAGATACAAACCGGCACGTGCCGCTGCCGGTCCGCTTTGCTCGTCTCCGGCGATGGGGTGTGCGGGTACGAACTGTGCCACCTTGCTGCCCAGTTGCGCGTAAGCCTCGCGCACCACATCGCTCTTGGTGCTGCCGCCGTCAGTGATCAGTGTGTGTGCGCCCAGATGCGGCGCAATGCGTGCCATCAGTTCCGCCATTTGCCCGACCGGTGTGGCCAGCAACACTAGATCGGCGTCACCGACTTCGGCAGCCACATCCTGCCCGATGCGATCGATGATGCCGAGTTGTTGAGCTTGTTGCAGTGTCGCCGCACTGCGCCCGAAACCCACCACCGAATCCACCGCATGTGCTTTTCGCAATGCCAGCGCAAACGAACCACCGATCAGCCCGACACCAAAGATGACGATTTTTTTGAATAGTGGTTGTGTCATGGTTTCCCCCACCCTAACCCTCACCCGGAGGGAGAGGGAATTAAAGTGTGCGCCCGATCGCTTTGGCAATACCGCCCAGCGTGCCCATCAAATTTTTCAGCTCTTGCGGCGTCAATGCCTGATCCGCATCACACCATGCTTCGCAGGGATTCGGATGCATCTCGATCAACAGACCGTCCGCACCTGCGGCAATCGCCGCTTGCGACAACGCGGGCACCATCCACGCCTTACCGCCCGCATGCGATGGATCGACGATCACCGGCAAATGGGTTTCTTTTTTCAGCACCGGAATTGCCGTCACGTCCAGCACGTTCCGATAGTAAGTCTCGAAGGTGCGGATGCCGCGTTCGCAGAAAATGATATTGTGATTGCCGCCCGCCGCGATGTATTCCGCCGCCATCAGCCATTCGGAAATGGTCGCCGACATGCCGCGCTTCAAAATCACCGGCTTGTTGATGCGCCCGACTTCCTTGAGCAGATCGAAATTCTGCATGTTGCGTGTGCCGATCTGGATTACGTCCACGTCGTATTCGAGGAAGGTATCCAGCATGCGGATGTCCATCAACTCGGTGACGATAGGCAGCTTGTATTTACCCGCCGCTTTGCGGAAGATGTCCAGTCCCTCCACGCCCTTGCCCTGAAAGGTGTAAGGACTGGTGCGCGGCTTGAACGCCCCGCCGCGCATCAAGCGGCAACCCGCCTCATGCACGAACTTTGCCGACAAATCCATCTGCTCTTGTGTCTCCACCGAACACGGTCCGGCGATGATCTGAATCTGATTGCCGCCCAACTGGATGCCGGCAATATCGATCACGCTGTCGTTGCGATGCGATTCGCGCGACACGATCTTGTATTGCTTGGCAATGTGCATCGCCGACTCCACACCGGGCAACGGCGTGAACATTTCCTCGGTCAGGGGACTTTCATTACCAATCGCGCCGATCACGGTGCGCTCGATGCCGCGCGAGATGTTGGCCTTCAATCCGGCTGCTTCAAGTCTGTTAACCACTGCGCCGATTTGCTCGTCAGTGACATCTTTTCCCATTACGATAATCATTACTTATTCTCCAAGTATCTGCTGCAACGCAGACAAAAATTTCTCATTCTCTGTTTCCAGACCGATGCTCACGCGCAAATAATCCGGCATGTCATAACTGGCGATAGGTCGGACGATTACGCCCAACTCCAGCAAACGGCGGTAGATGCGCGCCGCTCCGGCGATTTTAAAACTGACAAAGTTGGCCAGGGACGGAATAAATTCCAGCCCCAGCTTGCCCAAGCCATGGGTGATCTGTTCCATGCCGCGCTGATTCAATTCGTGGGTCTGCCTGACGAAAGCCTCGTCCCGCAAGGCCGCCACGGCTGCGGCCTGCGCCACACTGTTGACGTTGAACGGCTGGCGCACGCGGTTCATCATGTCGGCCACCTGCGGATTCGCCAGCGCATAACCCACGCGCAAACCGGCCAGGCCATACGCCTTGGAAAAGGTGCGCGAGATGATCAGATTGGGAAACTCGCGCAGCCAACTCACGCTATCGTAACGATTCTCTTCCGGCAGGTATTCGTTGTAAGCCTCATCCAGCATCACCAGAATCTGCTGCGGCAGCGCGCGCAGGAAAACCAGCAAATCCGCCGCACTCAGGAAGGTGCCGGTCGGGTTGTTCGGGTTGGCGATGAACAACAGCTTGGCCTGTTGCTCCACGGCGGCCTTGAGCATCGCGTTCAGGTCGTGGCCGAAATTGATCGCGGGCACGCTGATGCCCGTCGCCCCCACCGCCTGCGTCGCCAGCGGATACATCGCGAAGGCATGGGCTGAATACACTGCCTTGTCGCCCACGGTGAGGAAGGCGCGCGCGGCCAGTTCCAGCATGTCGTTGGAGCCGTTGCCCAACACGATGCACGCATGTTCGACGCCATAGCGCCTGGACAGCGCGTCCTTCAACTCGAAGCCGTTGCCGTCCGGATACAGCGCAATGGTCTTGATCGCCTCGTGCATGGCGGCCACGGCCAGCGGGCTGCAACCGAGCGGGTTCTCGTTGGAGGCCAGCTTGACGATGCCGCTGACGCCCAACTCGCGCTCCAACTCGGCAATCGGTTTGCCGGGCTGGTAAGGCGCAATGGCGCGGATGTGGGGTGGAGCCAGATCAGAATAATTCATACTTATCTCAAAACATTAATGGGAAACCAACAGCCCCCCAAAAACTTCGTCATTCCGGCGCAGGCCGGAATCCAGTCAGTAAAAAATTCCCCACAACGCGGGACAAAACCTAAAGGCATATTTGGATAAAACCGCTGGATTCCGGCCTGCGCCGGAATGACGCTCTAAACGGCCACCGGGTATGAGCCCAGCACCTTCACAAACGCGGCAACCTGTTTCAGTTCGTCCAATGCAGCAGCCACCCTGGCATCGTCCTGATGACCTTCGATGTCCATGTAGAACACATATTCCCAAAGCCCTGAACGCGCCGGGCGCGATTCCAGCTTGGTCATGCTGACACCGTGTTTGGCCAGTGGTACCAGCAAATCATGCACCGCGCCCGGACGGTTTGCTGCGGACATTACCAGCGAAGTCTTGTCATTGCCGGAAAGGGCGACTTGCTGATTGCCCAACACCAGAAAGCGCGTGGTGTTGTTGGCATCATCCTCGATGTTTTCCACGCACACACTCAAGCCGAAATGCACGGCGGCCTGACTGCCTGCGATAGCCGCGCTATTGGAATTTTCCGCTGCCAGCCGCGCCGCTTCGGCGTTGCTGGCGACGGGGATGCGCGACGCGCGCGGCAGATTGGCATTCAACCAACCCTGGCATTGACCCAACGACTGCGGATGCGAATAGATGGTTTTGATCGTGCCCAAGTCGCAATGCTGTGCCAGCAAACATTGATGGATAGCCAGCATCACTTCGCCGCAAACTTGCAGCGGGCTTTGCATCAACAAATCCAGCGTGCGTCCGATCGCGCCTTCGCTGGAATTTTCCACCGGCACCATACCGTAATGCACCGCGCCGCTCTCGACCGCATGAAACACATCATCAATGTTTGCACACGGCTTGCCCTGCACCGCACTGCCAAAACGCTTGAGCACGGCGGCCTCGCTGAACGTGCCTTGCGGCCCGAGATAGGCCACCGTGAGCGGGGCTTCCAGCGCGCGGCATTGCGACATCACTTCGGTGAACATCTGGGCAACAGCGGCATTGCTCAACGGTCCGCTGTTTTTTTTCTGCAACCGTTGCAACACCTGAGCCTCGCGCTCGGGGCGCAGCACCACACCATCCTCTTTGAGATGGCCGATCTGTTGCGCCAGCGCAGCACGCTGATTGGCGAGTTTCAACAACTCGTCATCCAGCCTGTCGATCTGCTCGCGGAGCTGTTTTAATTTCTCGCTCATGCCGGCTTTCGTTTATGTCGCCTGGAGTAAAGGTAAATCGCGCACCATCAGCACGCCCGGAATGGCGGCGATCTGCGCGATCAGTTTAGCGGGAATCGCGCTGTCGGTGTCCACCAGGGTGTAAGCCATTTCACCGCGCGACTTGTTCATCATATTGTGGATGTTGATGCCCGCAGCGGCCAGCGTGGTGGAAATCTGCCCCAGCATGTTCGGCACGTTGCTATTGGCAATCGCCAGACGGAAAGCCGATTCGCGCGGCATCACCAATGTCGGGAAATTCACCGTGTTGGTGATATTGCCGTGTTCCAGATATTCCCGCACCTGATCCACCACCATCACCGCGCAGTTCTCTTCCGCCTCTTCGGTGGATGCGCCGAGATGCGGCAAGGTCACCACGTTGGCCTGCCCCTGTAATTTTTGCGCCGGAAAATCGCACACGTAACAGCGCAGATGTTTGCTCGCCAGCCCGGCCAACACCGCATCGCTATCCACGATCGCATCGCGCGAGAAATTCATCAGCACACTGCCGGGCTTCATCACCTGCACACGCTGCGCGTTGATCAAACCGCGTGTCGCATCCAGCAGCGGCACATGCAGCGTGACGAAGTCGCTGTGCTTGAGCAGATCTTCCACGCTGTGCGCCTTCTTCACTTGTGACGACAGACTCCATGCCGCATCCACGGTGAGTTCCGGATCAAAGCCGTACACATGCATACCCAGACTCAGCGCGGTGTCCGCCACCAGGCGGCCGATCGCCCCGAGGCCGATGATGCCGAGCGTGCGCCCGCGCAACTCGATGCCCGCATAGTGTTTCTTGCCATCCTCGACCAGTTTGTGCAGCGTGGCATCGTCGCCGTGCAAGCTTGCGGTGAATTGCAGCGCGGGCACGATGTTGCGCGCCGCCAGCAACATGCCAGCCAGAACCAGTTCCTTCACCGCATTGGCATTCGCGCCCGCCGCATTGAACACCGGCACGCCGCGCTCGCTCATCTTTTTCACCGGCACATTGTTGGTTCCCGCACCGGCGCGGGCAATGGCTTTCACGCTGGCGGGAATATGCATATCCAGCATGTGATGCGAACGCACCAGAATCGCATCCGGTTCTGCAATCTCGGTACCGACGACGTAACGCGCGGCGGGCAGGCGTTGCAGCCCCTGCGCGGAAATCTTGTTCAATGTCAGTATCTGGAATGTCTTAGCCATGTTTTTTAGCGAACTCTTTCATGAAGTTGATCAAAGCCTGCACGCCTTCCAGCGGCATCGCATTGTAAATCGAGGCACGCATACCGCCCACCGAACGGTGTCCCTTGAGTTGCAGCAGCCCGCGCGCATCGGCCTGCTTGACGAAATCGCCATCCAGATTCGCGTCTTTCAACGTGAACGGCACATTCATGCGCGAGCGATCCGACAGTGCCACCGGGCAATGATAGAAACCGTTGCTGGCATCGATCGTGGCATACAGCAGCTTGGCCTTCGCGATGTTGGTCTTTTCCATCTGGGCAATGCCACCCTTGCGCTTCAACATCTGGAACACCAGCCCTGCGATGTAGATGCCGTAAGTCGGCGGTGTGTTGTACATGGAATCATTCTCGGCGTGGGTCTTGTAATCCAGCATGGTGGGCGTGCCGGGCAGCACTTCGCCGATCAGGTCTTCGCGCACAATGACGATGGTGAGTCCCGCCGGGCCGACATTCTTTTGCGCGCCGGCGTAGATCAGCCCGAATTTGGACACATCGACCGGACGCGACAAGATGCACGACGACATGTCCGCCACCAGCGGCACCGTGCCAACATCCGGCAGCCAGTTGAATTCCACCCCGCCTATGGTTTCGTTCGGCGTGTAATGCAGGTAGGCTGCATTCGGGTCGCGCTGCCAGGTATTGAACGCCGGAATATAAGAAAAATTCCTGTCAGCACCCGTCGCCACCACATTCACCGCGCCGAATTTCTTGGCTTCACTGATAGCCTTCTTCGACCACTCTCCGGTATTGAGGTAATCCGCCGACTTCTTGCCGCGCAACAGATTCATCGGAATCATGGCGAACTGCTGACTTGCGCCGCCTTGCAGGAACAACACCTTGTAGCTGGTTGGAATGCCCATCAACTCGCGCAGATCCGCTTCGGCCTGCGCCTGTATGCCCATGTATTCCTTGCCGCGATGCGACATTTCCATCACCGACATGCCGCTGCCATGCCAGTCGAGCAATTCCGCCTGCGCCTGTTGCAACACTTCTTTCGGCAACACTGCCGGACCCGCGCTAAAATTGTAAATCGTCATTTCGTGCTCTCCTCTATGGAATTCCGGGAAGGGAGAAGAGTGAAGGGAGAAGGGACAAACCCGCGATCTCACCCTTCCCTCTTAACCCTTCCCCCTTCTCGTTACTGTTCCTCTTCTTCCGGCTCGGCGATGCGGCTCAAACCGGCCAGCTTTTCGCCCTTCTCCACATTCATCAGCGTGACGCCTTGAGCGGTGCGCCCCATCTCGCGAATTTCCTTGACACGGGTGCGGATCAGCACGCCGCTGGTGCCGATCAGCATAATCTCGTCTTCGACATTCACCAGCGTCGCGGCGACCACCTTGCCGTTGCGCGGTGAAGTCTTGATCGCGATCATGCCTTGTGTGCCGCGCCCGTGGCGGGTGTACTCGACGATAGGGCTGCGTTTTCCATAACCGTTCTCAGTCGCGGTCAACACGCTTTGCTGTTCATTCTCGGCCACCAGCAACGAGATCACTTTCTGCTTGGCGGCCAACTTCATGCCGCGCACGCCGCGCGACGCGCGTCCGGTCGGGCGCACGTCGTTCTCATCGAAGCGCACGGCCTTGCCGCCATTCGAGAACAGCATTACATCGTGCTTGCCGTCGGTGACGGCGACCCCGATCAGGCGATCGTCCTCGTCCAGATTGATCGCAATGATGCCGCGCTTCATCGGGCGGGAGAAATCATTCAGGGTAGTCTTCTTCACCGTGCCATTGGCGGTGGCGAAGAACACATATTTATCTTCGACGAACTCGCTCACCGGCAACACCGCGTTGATTTTCTCGCCGTCTTCCAGCGGCAACAGATTCACGATCGGCTTGCCGCGCGAGATACGGCTGCCCTGCGGCACTTCATAGACCTTGAGCCAATACACGCGGCCGCGATTGGAGAAACACAAAATGTAATTATGGGTGTTGGCGATGAACAGGTTGTCGATGAAATCGTCTTCCTTGGTCGCGGTTGCCTGCTTGCCGCGACCGCCGCGTTTCTGCGCGCGATATTCGTCGAGACGCTGCGCCTTCATGTAGCCGCCATGCGACAGCGTGACCACCACGTCTTCCGGCGCGATCAGGTCTTCCATGCTCATGTCCTGGGTGTGCGTGATGATCTCGCTGCGGCGCTTGTCGCCGAACTGCGCTTTCACCGCAACCAACTCGTCATTGATGATTTGCGTCACGCGTTGCGGCTTGGCAAGGATGTCGAGCAGGTCGGTAATCTTGTCCATCACTTCGCGATATTCGCCGACGATCTTGTCTTGTTCCAAACCGGTCAGGCGTTGCAGGCGCAATTCCAGGATCGCTTGCGCTTGCGCATCCGATAAATGATAGCCGCGCGTCTTGCCCTTCCC
>Ga0209880_1000271_pt1 | contig 12992 bp, 13 predicted proteins | sample PersoiDNA2013191_FD_185803 | JGI IMG/M metagenome (GOLD analysis project Ga0209880, IMG submission 185803) | Permafrost soil microbial communities from the Arctic, to analyse light accelerated degradation of dissolved organic matter (DOM) -... | ecosystem: Environmental > Terrestrial > Soil >... | reverse complement strand
AAGAACTTGATGATCCGCGTGCCGTTGCGGTGGAGATGGTTCTCCATGTCCACGATGGAGCGATAGCGCTCCTGCCAGATGGTTTTCTCATTCGGCAACTCATCCGGAATACTCTCGGCTTGCAGAATCTCAGGATGCACGCGAACGATCAACACCTCCTCGTAATAGGATCGGTTGAAGATGCCGATCCGGCCGCGTTCCGGCAGAGACTGGGTGGTGCGCCACAGAAAATCATGCTCCAGCTCCTCTGCGCTCGGATGTTTGAAGCTGAATACCTGGCAACCTTGTGGATTGACGCCGGACATCACGTGCCTGATGGCACCGTCCTTCCCGGCGGCGTCCATCGCCTGAAAGATCAGCAGCACTGCATAACTGTTGGATGCGTAGTGAAGTTGTTGTTGCGCACTCAGTTCCTCAACCTGCTTTCCGAGAAGTTCCTTATACTTTTCCTTCGACTGATATACCGGCTTCACCAGTGTCGGCCATTTTTCGAGCTTGACTTTTTTTCCCGCCGGGACACGGAAATCTTTGACATTTATTTTCATCTTGATCCTTTCGGTCTTCATGATTACGTTCTCGGCTGGTTGCGCCCCCATCTATCGAGACACGGTCAGCGCCTCGAAACCGGAAATGACGTCGAACAGCTCCTCGTCGATTCCGCTCTGACGCAGACGGTGAAAAGTCTGATTGAGACCCTCCACCAGCTCATCGATATTTTTCTCGGCGCGCTGCATCGCCGCCAGGCGACTCGCGTTCTCGCTCGCCAGAGATTCCGCGCATGCCCTGAATAGCGAGATAAAAAGATATTCGCGGATCAGTGCTTGCAGCGTCGGCTCGCCACTATCCATGACCTCGGGCAAGTTTCCGGTCGGCCAGGGAAGCTCGGCGAGCTTGCGTCGCCAGGTTTCGTCCAGCGGCAGCAGTCGCTGGATTACGGGTTCATAGACCGCTCCGGACTTGGGGCGGTTGTGGAACAGATAAACCTGCACGACTTCACCCTGCTCGCGCTGCGCATCAATTTCGATGAGGATACGCCCGACCAGCGACGTGATGGCACCGATGGAATTCGGCACAGGAAAGTTGCCTGTCACCGGCAAAGCGGCATCGGCCAAGTGTCCTTGAACGCGCTCGCCGACAGCCCAAATATTCTTGTTGCCCGGCATACCGCTCAGCGCGCTTACGACAAAGTCCGCCAGCACCTCATTGAATTGGCCGACCAGTCCCTGATCCGAACCGAACACCACCGCGCCTATCGCTCCGGGCCCGCTCCGATCATCCCGAGCCCGCACTTCTCCTTCCGAGTAAATCACAGCACCTGCTTGATGCAACCATGCCACCAAGCCCAGCTCCACGGTTCGATAATAATCATCCAGAGAGTGCACCGCGCGCTCGTATTGCGTGATGCTCGAAGCAGCCAGCGCCTTCATGGTGCGCACCACAGATTCGAGTTCAGCGGCACCATCGATCTTGCGGCGCAAACTTTCGGAAGTTTCGCTCATGGCCTAATTCAGGATGATGCGCTCTGAAATGGCGCGAGTGTTTCGCGGGCGATTTGTAAAATCGCCTCACGATCACTGTCGCTCAATTTGTCGGCTGAGGTGAATCGCTGGATAACCTCCGCCGGAAGTTCTGCCGCCGCTATGCGCAGAGCAAGCTCGGCATCGCGCATCCGCTCGAGCGGCACGCTGTCAAAAATCTTTCCGGTCAACGCCAGCAATACGGCAATTTGTCCGGGCACGGTCACCGGTTCAAATTCCGGCTGTTTGATACAGGTTCTGATGCGCTGCCCGTGCTCTATGATCTTGCGGGTATTCTCATCGAGCCGTGTGCCAAAGCGGGCAAAAGTTTCCAATTCCTCAAACTGCGCATAGGCGAGTTTGAGATCGCCCGCCACCGCGCGATAGGCCGCCAGCTGTGCCTTGCCGCCAACGCGCGAAACGGATTTGCCGACATCGACGGCGGGAAGAATGCCCAATTCAAACAACTTCGGCGCAAGGTAGATCTGCCCGTCAGTGATGGAAATCAGGTTGGTCGGAATGTAGGCGGAAATGTTTTGCGCTTCGGTTTCGATGATGGGCAGCGCGGTGAGCGAGCCGCCGCCGAGTTCCTCGCTCAGGTGCGTGGCGCGTTCCAGCAGCCGCGAGTGGATGTAAAAAATGTCGCCGGGAAACGCTTCGCGGCCCGGTGGACGGCGCAACAATAATGAGAGTTCACGGTAGGCGCGCGCGTGATGCGTGAGGTCGTCATACACGATGAGGACATCCCGGCCCGCTTCCATAAAATGCTCCGCGATGCTGGTCGCGGCGTAAGGTGCGATATAGGCGAGCCCGGACGGGTCGTTGCCCTCGGTCACCACGACGACGGTGTACTCCATCGCGCCTTTTTCGCGCAAGTCAGCGACGACTTTGGCCACAGCGGATGCGCGCTGGCCGATGGCGCAATACACGCACAGCACATTCTGGTCGCGCTGGTTGAGGATCGTGTCGAGGGCGACGGCGGTCTTGCCGGTCTGCCGGTCGCCGAGGATCAGCTCGCGCTGGCCGCGCCCGATGGGAACGAGCGCATCGATGACTTTAATGCCGCTCTGCAGAGGCACAGTGACGGGCGCGCGATCCATGATCTGCGGCGCGGGGCGTTCAATGGGCAAACGCTTATCGGAGATCACCGGCCCCTTGCCATCGAGTGGCCGACCCAATGGATTGACGACGCGCCCGATCAAGCCGTCGCCCACCGGCACGTCCATCACATGTCCCCTGCGTTCGACTTCATCACCCGCATGCAACTGCCAGTAATCGCCGAGCAGAACAACGCCAATTTCGTCGTCATCGACATTGAATGCGATGCCGTACAAATCACCGGGAAACTTCACCACCTCCTCAAAACACACGCCGGGCAGGCCTGATACTCTGGCAATACCCGTGGAGAGGCTAGTGACCGTGCCGACCTCGCGCGGGCTCAGTTGCGGCGTGAATGCTTCCCGCACTTGGCTTATTCCAACAAACGCGCTGTCGAAAACTTTCTGGAGGCTCTCAGGTTCCATGTTCATTGGCTCTTTTTGTTTCGGGCTTAGGATCTTCAAGTTTAGACTCTACTTGGGCTTCAGGTTTAGCCTCGGCTTTAGCTTTAGCTTCAGGCTTCAGTTTGGCTTTGGCTTCAGGCTGAGGCTCGGCTTTAGCGGGATCAAGAATCTCTTTCCGAATCTCGCGCTCCGCCTTATCCCAGTCCTGAACTGCTCGACCGTCCTTGCGGCCTTGTTCCTCGTAGAGTTCATAGGCTCGCTTGCCGATCTGCGGTGTCAAGTTGGACGGTGTCTTGATTTGGGCTTCAGTTTTGTCCTTCTCTTTCAGAAGTTCGTCGACGCCTTTTTCCAGCGAGGCCAGATAATCAGCGATGCTCCACGCCACTTTTTGTCCATTCGTGGTGAGTTCGATCCCGCTGACCAGGTCCGGCGCGGTCTCGAACCGGACGTGGATTTCAGCCGAGAAGGTTTCGTTGAGCGCATTTTGTATCGCCGCGCGTTGCTCCGCAGGCAGGTCAAACGCGCTGCGCACGAGCGCGGGGGTAGATGCTGTCTTGAGGGCGTCGGCGAGGCCTGCTTTCGCCTGGCCGTCCATCTCTCGCAAGCGGCGAGTGAACACCTCGCCCAGGCGTTCTTCCAGACTCGTCGTGGCGAGATCCGTCAGCGCCTTTCGCGCGATGGCAAACACTTCCTGCTGGGTCCGGCGACTGATAGCTTGGCTTAAGTTATGCGCGTCGTTTCTCAACGTTTCCATCCGCTTGGCACTCAAGGCGTCGGCCGCCTTCCGCGCTTCGTCGAGAAGCCGCTGACGTTCGGCTTTCGCCTCGTCCGTCGCCTGGCTCAAGAGTGCAGCGCGCTGCTGGTCGAATTCCTCGTTCTTGTGCTGGAACTCGTCGCGCTCCATTCGGGCTTCGGCCTTTTTCGCGTCTGCGTCCGCGAGTTCAGCGGCGATGCGTTTCTCCCGCGCGTCGATGGCGTTGAGGATGGGCTTGTAAAGGAAGCGCTTCAACAACCACACCAGGATGAGGAAGTTGACCGCTTGCGCGATGACGGTGAACCAGTCGATTAGCATGGCTACTTTGTCGCGGCTTGTGCGATGACGTGGTTCCAGAACGGGTTGGCAAAAATGAGGATCATCGCGACCACGAAGCAGTAGATGGCAATGGACTCGATCATCGCCAGCCCCACAAACAAAGTTCGCGTGATGGTAACGGCGGCATCGGGTTGCTGGGCCAGCGAACCCAACGCCGTCGAGACCGCGCGACCTTCGCCGAGCGCAGGGCCGATTCCCCCGATGGCGATAGTGAGGCCAGCAGTAATGATTGAAGCCATCGCGATGAGTGTCATGCTATCCATGATGTTTCCTTTCGTTGTGACAGTGATTGTTCAATCCTTGGAATCCTGTCTGACCCGCGTGGCAGCCGCGATGTAAACCGTGGCAAGGATGGTGAAAATGTAGGCTTGCACCATGCCGGTAAGCAGACCGAGCATACTCATGACTATCGGAAAAATGAATGGCGTGATGGTCAGCAATATGCCGAGTATCATCGTACCGCTCATCATGTTGCCGAACAAGCGGATGGCCAGAGCCAGCGTGCGCGAGAGTTCGCTGATGATGTTGAACGGCAGCATGATGAAGGTCGGTTTCAAATAGGACTGGAGATAGCCGCCCAAGCCGCTCTCTGCGATGCCAAACAACGGCACCGCAACAAACACGCACAGCGCGAGTGCCGCCGTGGTCGAAAGCGATCCCGTCGGCGGTTCGTAGCCGGGAAAAATCGTGCAGAGATTGGACAGCGCGATGAACAGGAACAACGTGCCCAGGAAGCCCAGGTATTTCTCCGGATGGCGCAGGCCGACCTCTTCGATTTGTTTCCGGATATTGGTCACGACGATTTCGAGCAGGCTTTGCCAGCGCGAGATATGCGCGTCGCTGGCGAGCTTGCGCGTGATGAGCTTGGCGCCCACGGCCAGCACGAGCATCAGCACCCAGGTCGTGACGATGGTGACGTTAAGCTTGAAAAATCCATGCTGCCACAAAACCAACTCGTCGGAACTAAGGTGCATGGCTCGCCTCCTTTACCATCTGCATCGCAGTTAACCTGATTATGATGAGGCGAGCAATGACAAATCCGAACAGGCACCCCAGCAGTCGTTTCCAGTCGCCACCCGAGACAAAATAGAATCCAGCCACAACCATGCCGGTTCGCAGCAACAGGCTGCCGAGGAACCACAGTGCCGGTCTTGGCGATGCAACACCTTTCAGCACCGTCCACCACAGACCGCCGAAGAACATCGCTCCGAGCATCATGCCCGCAAGCAAAGCCAGAGTCAGCTGCATAATCTCACTCATCTTTCGCCTCCAGTTCCTCGCGCATTTCCCTGTCTTCTTTCGCCACCCAATGCCACGCATTCAAACAGCCGATGACCAAGCCGATGATCAGCAGCGTGAGCGTCCAGGAATGAATTCCCGGATAGCGCTTATCCAGCCAGATACCCAGCGCCGCGCCGAGTAAGGTCGGCACCGCCACCGACCAACCGACCAGCCCCATCATACCCAAGCCGGACCAGACGGTCTGCGTGACTTTGCGCTGCGCCTTGAGCTTGCGCGTTTCCTTCGCGCCGACCTGCCGGATGAAGGCCGTCTCGCCCGCTTTGGATTTCGGTGCGTCAACCACGATGAAACTCCGCGAAGCGGCGCACGAATCCGCTTTCCAACTTCGCCAGCACCGCACGAACCTGCTTCTCCCCCTCGTCGAGATTGACAAACTCCCGCTCCACCGCCTCGCGCAGTTTACCGAGATCCGTACCGCCAATTGCGTTGCGCACCGAGACGAGCACATCCGCGCCAGCCTTAACCAGCACACCCTCATCGACAGCCACGTAAACTTCGCCTTCCGCTTCGGTTTCAAAAGTCAGTATCCCCGCTGCCAACACCGCGACGCAATCGAGCCGGTGCGGCAACAGTCCAAACGAGCCCTCGCGCGTCTCCGCGACGATGCGCAACACGCCGGTTTTCTCGGCGAAGATTCGGAACGGCAGGAGAACCTTAAGATTCATGAGTGTCGGCGGCATGTTCGACCTTCGGTTGAGGTTTCGCCCCGAGTACCGGATGCGGCTCGGGCGTGGCTTTGGCCGGGGACTCGGCGGCAGGCTTCGGGTCGGTCTTGGCTTCGGTTTTTGACTCAGGTTCGGCTGAGGCTGCAGGCGGACCGGGTTTCGCTTTTCCCTTCGCTTCGGCTATCGTCCCGATCATGTAGAGCGCGCTCTCCGGGTAGTCTTTGAATTCATCGCGCAGGATGCGCTCGCAGCCGTCCAGCGTATCCTTGAGGCTGACGAGCTTACCGCTGATGCCGCTGAATTGTTCGGTGGTAAAAAATGGCTGGGTGAGAAACCGCTCCAACCGGCGGGCGCGGGCTACCACGTTGCGGTCCTCCGGCGAAAGCTGCTCAAGACCGAGCATGGCAATAATGTCCTTGAGTTCCTCGTATTGCGCAAGCGTCCGCCGGATTTCCTGCGCCAAGCCGTAATGCCGTTCGCCGACGATGCCCGGCGTGGCCATCTTGGAACTGGATTGTAGCGGGTCGATGGCCGGGTAAAGGCCTTCGCTTGCCCGCTTGCGCGAGAGCACGATCGACGCGGAGAGATGCGAGAACGTATGCACCGCCGCCGGATCGGTGAAATCGTCTGCCGGCACATACACCGCCTGGATTGAGGTGATGGCGCCGGTATCGGTGTTGGCGATACGCTCCTCCAATCCTGACAACTCGGTGCCCATGGTCGGCTGATAGCCCAGGCGCGACGGCATCTGCCCCATCAAGCCGGACACTTCCGATCCGGCCTGGATGAAGCGGAAAATATTGTCAATGAGCAGCAGCACATCGCGATGCTCGTCGTCCCGGAAATACTCGGCCATCGTCAGCGCCGCGTGACCCACGCGGAAACGGCTGCCCGGCGGTTCGTTCATCTGGCCGAACACCATCACCATGTTCGGCAGCACGCCGGCCTCCTTCATGTCGCGGTAAAGCTCCTCGCCTTCGCGACAACGCTCGCCGATGCCGCAAAAAATGCTTACGCCCTCGTGGTGCCCGATCATGTTGTGGATCATCTCGGTGAGCAACACCGTTTTGCCCACGCCCGCGCCGCCGAACAAACCCGCTTTGCCGCCGCGCTCCAGCGGCGCCAGCACATCGATGACCTTGATGCCGGTTTCAAATATCTCAGATTTGGTGGAACGCCGCGCCAAGGGTGGGGGGGCGCGATGTACGGTGCGCCATTCGACAGCGGATGGTGCTGGCTGGCGGTCGATGACATTGCCGAAAACATCGAACATGCGCGAGAGTATTGCCTTGCCCACCGGCGCCTTTAACGGCCCGCCGGTATCTTCCACCACCATGCCGCGAGCCAGGCCTTGCGTGGGCGTCAGCGCAATCCCGCGCACGAGATGCGCATTGAGCTGAGCCAAAACTTCGATGGCAACACACCCGTCTTTTCCCGCACGCAGCAACGAGTAGATCGGCGGCAACTGCTCATCGAACCTTATATCCACGACGCTGCCGCGCACCGAAACGACCACGCCGAGGTTCGATAAACTGGTTTTGTATTCCATGTTTGCTCCCGCTTATCCACCGTCAATTTAGTTCAGGCACACGCGTTTGTCATGCTCATGTCCTTTCCATCGCGGCATTGTATTCGCCACGGCGCGCAGCCCGGTTGCACTCGGCTCGATGATACAGAGCTTGCTGGGCCGCCGACACGTGAGCCTCCTCGCCTTGCCAAATCCCCAAAGCCGGTTGCTGGATGGCGCGGGCAAACGAAAACGCCAACGCCCAAGGCAGTCGCGACTTGAATCTAACATTCATGGCATTCAAACGGGCCGAGGCCAGTTCAGCGGATTGGCCGCCCGACAAGAACGCAATCCCCGGAACGGCAGCGGGAACGGCTCGCAACAGACATTTCACCGTGGCGTCGGCCACTTCGTCCACCGTTTCCTGCATGGAACAGGCCAATCCGGGAAGCACCATGTTGGGCTTCAGGATCACCCCCTCCAGCATCACCCGTTGCGTGTAAAGCTGGTTGAAAACCGTTCGCAGGACTTCCTCCGTTACCTCGCAGCACCGCTCCAGGGTATGCTCGCCGTCCATGAGCACTTCCGGCTCGACGACGGGGACCAGTCCGGCTTCCTGACACGACGCGGCGTAGCGAGCCAATGCCTGCGCATTGGCCTCGATGCAACCCCGGCTGGGAATACCATTGCCCACGACAATCACCGCGCGCCACTTGGCAAAACGGGCGCCCATTTGAAAGTATTCAGCCAAGCGGTCGCGCAATCCGTCCAGACCTTCGGTGATTTTCTCTCCGGGATGGCCTGCCATGTCCTTTGCACCGGTGTCAACTTTGATGCCGGGAATAATTCCGGCATCGGTGATGACTTTGACAAAGGGAGTGCCATCTGTCTTCTGCTGGCGGATCGTCTCGTCGTAGAGGATCGCGCCACTAATGCACTCACCGAGACCGGGCGTGGTCACAATCAACTCCCGATAGGCGCGCCGAGTCTCCTCGGTCTGGGGAATTCCCAACCTGGCAAATCGTTTGTTGCAGGTTGGATTACTTTCATCCATCGCCAGCAGGCCCTTGTCGCCGGCGACCAGCGTCCTCGCGGTGTCTATAAGCTCTTGCGCATTCATTTGGGGTCGCTCCACTTCCAGTTACGAATCTCCGGCATATCTTGGCCGTGCTTGTCGATGTACTGCTTGTGCTCGATGAGCTTGTCCTGCACCATCTGCTTCAGGTAGGCCCCCTTGGCACCCAACTGCGGTAGCCGATCAACCACGTCTTGCACCAGGTGGAACCGGTCCAGGTCGTTCTGCACCCTCATATCAAAGGCCGTCGTGATCGTGCCCTCTTCCTTGTAGCCACGGACGTGCAGGTTGCGGTTGGCGCGGCGATAGGTCAGCCGGTGGACCAGCCAGGGGTATCCATGAAAACCAAAGATGATGTGCTTGTCTTTCGTGAAGAGCAAGTCGTAATCCTTGTCGCTCAGCCCGTGCGGGTGCTCCGTGCTGGGCTGCAGCTTCATGAGATCGACGACATTGATCACCCGGATTTTCAGGTTGGGCAGATGCTCGCGCAGAATGGAAACAGCGGCCAGAATCTCCAGCGTGGGCGTGTCTCCGCAACAGGCCATCACCACGTCCGGCTCAGCGCCTTGGTCGTTGCTGGCCCACGGCCAGATGCCAATTCCTTCCGTGCAATGCACGACCGCGGCATCCATGGTCAGCCATTGGGGCATCACGTGCTTTCCCGCAACCACCACATTAACATAGTGCCGGCTGCGCAGGCAGTGATCAAAGACCGACAACAGGCAGTTGGCGTCGGGCGGAAGATAAACGCGCACGATATCGGCCTTCTTGTTGATGACGTGGTCGAGGAAGCCGGGATCCTGATGCGTGAAGCCATTGTGATCCTGCTGCCAGACGTGGGAGGCAAGCAGATAGTTCAGCGAGGCGATGTTCCGCCGCCACGGCAGTTGCGATGTGACCTTCAGCCACTTGGCGTGCTGGTTGAACATCGAATCAATGATGTGAATGAACGCCTCGTAGCAGTTAAACAACCCGTGCCGTCCGGTGAGCAGATAGCCCTCCAGCCAACCCTCGCACTGGTGCTCACTGAGCATCGAGTCCAGCACGCGTCCGGCGGGCGCGAGGAATTCATCATTCTTTACTGCTCGGGCGTCCCACTGACGATTGGTCGCTTCAAAGACCGCGCCCAGGAGATTCGAGAGCGTCTCATCGGGACCGAAGATCCGGAAATTGCGCTGCTCCTGATTCAGCTTGGCCACGTCACGCAGGAACTTACCGAGCACGAGCGTATCCTGGGCGTCAACGGCGCCGGGCGAAGGCACATTCACCGCATGGACGCGAAAATCTGGCATTCGCAGGTCGCGCAACAGAATGCCGCCGTTGGCGTGGGGATTGGCGCCCATCCGCCGGTCGCCCTTCGGCGCCAGCTCGGCCAATTCCGATATGAGACGGCCATTTTCATCGAACAGTTCTTCCGCCTTGTAGCTCTTCATCCAGCTTTCAAGCTGCTTGAGATGATCGGGATGCTCGGCATCCACCAGGAGCGGCACCTGGTGCGCTCGGAACGTGCCCTCCACTTGCAGACCATCGACGACTTTCGGTCCCGTCCAGCCCTTGGGTGACTTGAGGACGATCACCGGCCAGCGCGGCCGAGTGGCGTCGTTGTTGTTTCGTGCATTGGTTTGGATTTGCCGAATGCCTTCGATGGCCTTTTCCAGAGTACTGGCCATGAGTTGATGCATCTCTTCCGGCTCATCGCCTTCCACAAAGTGGGGCGTCCAACCGCAGCCTCGTAGAAATTGCTCCAATTCCTCATGCTCAATGCGGGCCAGGACGGTCGGGTTGCTGATCTTGTAGCCATTGAGGTGCAGGATCGGTAGCACTGCTCCGTCGGTAATTGGGTTGAGAAACTTGTTGGACTGCCATGCGGTCGCCAAGGGACCCGTTTCCGCTTCACCGTCGCCAACGACGCAAGCGACGATAAGATCGGGATTGTCGAACGCGGCCCCGAAGGCATGGCTGAGCGAATACCCCAGCTCGCCACCTTCGTGAATCGACCCCGGCGTTTCCGGTGAAACATGGCTGGAAATCCCGCCGGGAAACGAGAATTGCGTGAACAGTTTTTTCAGCCCGGCCTCATCCTGGCTGATGTTCGGATAAATTTCGCTATAGCTGCCTTCAAGGTAGGTGTTGCCCACCAGCGCCGGGCCGCCGTGACCGGGACCAGCGATGTAGAACATATCCAGGTCATACTCCTTGATGACCCGGTTCAAATGCACATAGATGAAGTTCTGGCCCGGCGTCGTGCCCCAGTGTCCGACCACCAGCGGCTTCACGTGCGAAAGTTTCAGCGGTCGCTTTAGCAGCGGATTGTCGTAGAGATAAATCTGGCCGACCGATAGATAGTTGGCGGCGCGCCAGTAGGCATCTATCTTGTGGAGCAATTCCAGGGAAAGCGTTTCTGCCTTCATGATTCAATTCTCCTTTTGTGAGGCAAGGCCGAGAATGCGGCATACCGAGCGGGCAATCATCAGTTCTTCGTCCGTGCGAATGACGCGCACGACCACTCGACCAGCATCCGAGGAAATCACGGCCGCATTCTCCGCGTTCCGAGCCTCATTCAGTTCGATGCCGAGGAAGCTCAGCCCCTCACAGATGCGCGCGCGGACGAGTGGCGCGTTTTCACCGATGCCTCCGGCGAATACGAGCGTGTCCAATCCACCGAGCGCGGCGGCGAAGGAGCCGATCCATTTCTTCGCCTGGTAACAGAACAGCGCCACGGCTTCCGCCGCCCGCACATCATCGGTTTCCTGCGCGAGCAAGTCCCGCATGTCGGAACTGATCTCCGAAACGCCGAGCAGCCCCGATTCGCGGTTCACCATCCGGTCAAATTGCGTCGGGGTCATCTGTTCGCTTCGGGCCAGAAACGAAAGCAGCCCCGGATCCAAATCGCCAGAGCGGGTGCTCATCACCAATCCCGCCGTCGGAGTGAAGCCCATGCTGGTGTCAATGCTTTTTCCGTCGCCCACGGCGGCCATGCTCGCGCCGTTTCCGAGATGCGCAAGGATCACGCGGCCAGTCGTTGCCGCCGGGTCGCCGAGGCGCGCGAGTTCTTCCATCATATAGGCATAGGACAAACCGTGGAAACCGTAGCGTTGAACTCCCTTCGCCTCGTAGCGACGCGGGATGGGAAGCAGCTTGGCAACACGCGGCATATTGCGGTGAAACGCCGTGTCAAAACAGGCAACTTGGGGAAGTTTCGGATGACGCTTGCGGAATGCCTCGATCAGTTCGATCTCGCGGGGCAGATGATCCGGGTCGTATGGCCTGATGCGATGCAGTTCCGCAAGCAGCTTGGGCGTGACCCGCTCCGGTTCGGAATGCTTCATGCCGTGCACCACGCGGTGTCCAACGGCTTTGATTGACGCGAAGACCGGCTGCGCCTCAAGCCAGTCCAGCAGAAAATCCACCGCCGTGCGGTGGTCGGCGGCGGTCAGGCGGCGGGGGAGTTGCGGTTTTCCAGATGGATCGGTGACGATTAAATTCGTCCCGCTCGAACCGATGCGATCGATCTTCCCAGCGAGCCGCCGCCGCGGCGTTTCGCTGGCCTCATACACCGCGAACCGGATGCTCGACGAGCCGCCGTTGATGGTCAGGATGTGTGGGTTAGCTGGTTTCATGGATGACTCCTTCGTCATTCTGCAATCCAAAAGATATCCGCGTCGGGCTTGCGGAGGTGGACGAAGCAGGAGGAAATAAAAGAATCTACAAACCCGTCCAGCTTGTACTTTCGAATCCGATACGCATTCAGTTCGCGCCCTTCGTTGCTGACCGCGGCGATCTTCAGCTCGTGCCGGATCTTGAGCTGAGCGGCTAGCTCGATCATCTCGGGGTAAGGTTTCGATTGCGCGAACATGAAGCGCCAAAACTGAGCCCGGGTGAACGGTCGCTTTTGGTAGAAGACCACCCGGCCCAAATATTCTTCCAGCGTGAGCTTTCCCTCCTCGTGGGTGTCGAAGGTCAGGTGATGCCGATCCTCCATCTCGGCCAACTCCAGCTTGAAGTTCTTCGCCGCCAGTTTGCGGGCATGATGATCCCACCCGTTGGTGAGCAGGATACCGCCGATATCCAGAAACCACGTCGTGATCGGGATCGCTCTTTTCATTTGGTCTCCGTCAACGCCGCCTGCCACCTTTTACTGTTCGTTCCTCGAGCCAGAAGTATGGCGCTAGATCGGGGGCTCAGGTGGTAAGTTTGTGGATCTTCCCAAAGCGGTTCCTCGCCCGCAACAAACAGATCTAGTGGCGCTTCGCGAGAGGTGTCAACGGCCAGATGCCACCGAGCCCCCGGCAGTACGGTGGGCAAACCGAAATCGACCGCATCAGCGCCGG
>Ga0209880_1000270_pt1 | contig 13041 bp, 13 predicted proteins | sample PersoiDNA2013191_FD_185803 | JGI IMG/M metagenome (GOLD analysis project Ga0209880, IMG submission 185803) | Permafrost soil microbial communities from the Arctic, to analyse light accelerated degradation of dissolved organic matter (DOM) -... | ecosystem: Environmental > Terrestrial > Soil >... | reverse complement strand
CTGTTCGGCAGCAACATACCGGGCAGCCTGAGCCAAACCGGGTGGCGCGCTACGGCTGTCCGCCACGCGCAGGCGCGCGCTCTGTGCGCTGAGCCAGCGCACCATGGACAGCCCGGTCTCGCCGAGACCAAGTACCAGTACCTTTTTGTCAGACCATCTTTGCAATTGTTTTCCTTAAATCAGTTGTGAGACATAAAACCTAAGACGTAAGACTTAAGTTGTTAGCAAAACCGCCCCCAACTTCCTACTTACGTCTTCCTACTTACGTCTCCCCACTTACGTCTTCCAACTCGCATCTACCTCAACTTCAACGTCGCCAAACCCAGCAACACCAACAACATCGTGATAATCCAGAAGCGCACCACCACCTGAGTTTCTTTCCAGCCCTTCAACTCGTAGTGATGGTGTAACGGAGCCATGCGGAACACGCGCTTGCCAGTCAGCTTGAACGAGGCCACCTGGATCATCACCGAGACCGCCTCGACCACGAACACGCCGCCCATGATGAACAACACCAACTCCTGACGCACGATCACCGCCACTGTGCCGAGTGCCGCACCGAGTGCCAGCGCGCCGACATCGCCCATGAACACTTCGGCGGGATAGGCGTTGAACCACAGGAAGGCCAGGCCGGCTCCGGCAATCGCACCGCAGAACACCGCCAACTCACCCGCGCCCGGGATGTAGGGAATGCCGAGATATTTCGAGAACACCGCGTTGCCCGCCACGTAGGCGAATATCGCCAGTGCGCCGCTCACCATCACCGTCGGCATGATGGCCAGGCCATCCAGACCATCGGTCAAATTCACCGCATTGCTGGTGCCAACAATCACCAAATAGGTCAGCGTAATGAAAATTACTGCCGAGACCGGAAACACCAGCAGCTTGAAAAACGGCACGATGAGTTCGGTATGCGCGGGCAGGCTGGCGGCGTTCCACAAATAGGCTCCAACCAGCAGCGCAATGATGGATTGCCAACCTATCTTGGCTTTGGCAGACAGGCCCTTGGGATTGTGATGCACCACCTTGCGGTAATCATCCACCCAGCCGATGACACCGAAGCCCAAGGTGGTAAGCAGCACCACCCACACGTAATGGTTGTGCAAATCGCCCCACAGCAAGGTGGTGATCGCGATCGAAGTAAGGATCAACGCGCCGCCCATAGTCGGCGTGCCGGCTTTTACCAGATGCGTTTGCGGCCCGTCGCTGCGGATCGACTGGCCGATTTTGTACGCAGCCAATTTGCGTATCATCGTCGGACCGACCAGAAACGAGATGAACAATGCCGTCATCGCCGCCAGCACGGTGCGCAACGTGATGTAATTGAACACGCTGAAAAACCTTACGTCTTGAGCCAGCCATTGCGCGAGTGCTAAGAGCATGATTTCTCCTGTAGTTGGGGTAATTCATGAATTGCCCCAACTTCCAATAATTGCACCACGCGTTCCATTTTCATAAATCGCGAACCCTTCACCAGCACCGTGGTGTTCGCGTCCAATTCTTTTTCCAGCGCGGGCAACAACTCCTCGATACGCTCGAAATGCCGCGCACCGCTGCCGAATTCGCGCACCGCATTGCCGCTCAATGCGCCCAACGTGTAAAGTTTTTCGATGCCGGCACGGCGCGCTTCACTACCGATCTCGGCATGAAATGTCGCGGCGTCATCGCCCAGCTCCCCCATGTCGCCCAGCACCAGCACGCGTGTGCCCTTGGCTTGTGTCAGCACACTGATCGCGGCGCGCAACGAAGCCGGATTAGCGTTGTAGGTATCATCTATCAGGGTGGCGCCATGCTGCGCGACCTTGCGCTGCAAGCGTCCGGCTACGCCGCTGAATTTTTCCAAACCGGCTACGACTTTTTCCAGCGGCACGTTTAGCGCGATCGCCGCAGCCGTGGCGGCCAGTGCGTTGCGGGCGTTGTGTGCACCGGGAACTTTCAGCACAGTTGTGAAATTCCCCTGTGGAGTTCGCACATCAAGCTGCAAACCAAAATCGTGCGGCTGCCACGTGCCGCACACATCAGCTTGCGGATCCAGGCCAAATTCGAGCAATTGGTGTGCGCCCGCGAGTGCACGCCAAAGCGGCGCATGCACATCGTCAGAATTGATCACCGCAGTGCCATGATGCTGCAGCCCGGCAAGGATCTCACCCTTGGCTTGTGCGACCGCTTGCACCGAACCCAGCCCTTCCAGATGCGCGCCACTGGCGTTGTTGATCAGCGCGACATCGGGTACGGCAATACGCGTCAGGTAATCGATCTCGCCCAAGTGATTCATGCCCATTTCGATCACGGCATAACGGTGCGTTGCATTCAGTTGCAACAGTGTGAGCGGCATACCGATGTCGTTGTTTAAATTACCCTGAGTTGCGAGCACTGCGTCTGCACTCCCTGCCGCCTCGCGCAGAATGCCGGCGAGCATTTCCTTCACCGTGGTCTTGCCATTGCTGCCGGTAATCGCCACCAGTGGAATAGCGAACTGCCTGCGCCACCACCCGGCCAACCGCCCCAACGCCAGGCGCGTATCTTCTACAATCAGGAGCGAGGATTTGGGATCAAGGATTGAGCTGCGCGCCTCATAGCTGTCTGCGTTGACCATCGAAGCTATGGCTCCGGCCTGTGTAGCGGTTGCGACAAAGTCGTAGCCGTCGAAATGCTCGCCGCGCAACGCAACGAACAAACCACCTTGCGCAATTTTGCGGCTGTCGCTGGATACCGCATTGAAACGCACATCGGCCCCGACCAGCTTTCCCCCGGTTGCCTGCGCGGCTTGCGACAGCAGCATCATGCGCGCGCCTCCGAATGATGTGTCTGCAAAGCCTGCCGCACTACCAGCACATCGTTGAACGGATGCTTTACGCCGTTAATCTCCTGATAATCTTCGTGTCCCTTGCCCGCGATCAGCACGGTATCGTTTTGCCGCGCATGTCTGATGGCACTTTGAATTGCGGCAGCGCGGTCTACTATGATCTCGTGGTTGTCTTCATTCATGCCGCTGACAATTTCCGCGATTATTTCGCGCGGATTTTCGCCGCGCGGATTGTCGGAAGTCACGATGCAAAAATCGGAAAATTTCTCCGCGACCATGCCCATCATGGCGCGTTTGCCTCGATCCCGATCTCCGCCGCAGCCGAATACGCAAAGCACCTTTCCGCCTGCTGCCACGCTGACTTCGCGCAATGCCTGCAGCACTTTTTCCAGCGCGTCCGGTGTGTGCGCATAATCCACGATCACCGTCGGCTGCTGCACGCTACCCAGGCGCTGCATGCGTCCGGCGACCGGCTGCGCCCTGCTCAATGAGTGTGCCGCGTCGCTCAACGCCACCCCGCTCACCAGCAATACCGCCAGCGCACCCAAAAGATTCGCCGCGTTGAATCGCCCGACCAACGCGCTATTCAACTCCGCCGCTCCCCAACTGGAGTGCACAGCCAGCCGCAATCCCTGCCCGGTCATTTCCAGCAAATTGCCATAGACCATGCGCAGACCCAGCCGCTCGGCGAGTTGCAGTGCTGCATCACTCAAGCCGTAACCAATTACTTCCGCATCTGTATCCTGCTGCGGGAGGGTGGTGGCAGAGCCGCCGGGCATCCACCGGCGTCCTTCTTGCAGGGACAATTGCTCAGCCAGCTCCACGCCATATGCATCGTCGAGATTCAGCACCACAAAGCCAAGCTGTTGCCAATCAAACAGCTTGCGTTTGGTATCCGCGTAGCGTTGCATATCACCGTGATAATCGAGATGATCGCGGCTCAAATTGGTGAGCATCGCCACATCAAAACGCACAGCATTCACGCGCCCCTGAGACAGCGCGTGCGAGGACACTTCCATCGCTACAGCTTGCGCGCCATCACGCAAATAGTCAGCCAGCAAGCCATGCACGCAAATGGCATCCGGCGTAGTGTTGGCACTGGCTTGCAGCGCATCGACGAAGCCGTTGCCCAGTGTGCCGATCAGTGCGCATTGCTTTCCCGCCTCGTTCAAAGCGTGAGCGATCCAGTGACTGGTTGAAGTCTTGCCATTGGTTCCGGTGATGCCAACCACCCACAGTTTTTCCGAGGGTGTGCCATACACTGCATCGGCCAGCCATCCCGCCTTGTGGCGCAAATCGGCCACAGCGAGATTGGGCACTTGCCAGGCATCGTTCCAGACAAAATGCTGTGCCTCCCACGGGTGCCCGGACATAACCAGCGACTTAGCGGGCGTTAACCAGCGGCTTATGTCACCGTCTTTTGGTGACTTAGCCGAATGGCTATGCAACGCTGTTTGCTCGCTTAGTCGAATGGCTAGTGGTTTCATCAAAAGCTTTTCCCAAATCACCGCATTCGCACCCTGCGCGATCGCTGGCGCGATGAACTGCCGGCCATCAGTCTTTTCACCGGGATAGGCGACGAAAGTATCGCCGCGCTGAATGGAACGACTGTCCGTCACCAGACGTGTGATCGGCACTTTTAAAGCAGCCACTTGATCGAGAGCCCACTGATGGAGAGAAGGACTCACACTTCCTCCTTGACGATATCCGCAGGCGGCGCGATAACGTTATCCAGCGGCGCATCGTTCGGCACACTGAGCGCATGCAACGCCGCATCCGTTACTTTACTGAACACCGGTGCGGCAACTTCTCCTCCGTAATACTCGGCGCCGCTCGGCTCATCTATCATCACTGCCACCACCAGACGCGGATTCGATACCGGAGCGAATCCGACGAAAGATGCGACATAGCGATTGACGTAACGACCGTCCTCCAGCTTATGCGCGGTGCCGGTCTTGCCCGCCACGCGATAACCGGCCACTTGCGCCAGCGGAGCCGTGCCGCCGGGTAGCACCACCATTTCCAGCATGCCGCGCAACGCACGCGTGGTGCGATCGGAAAACACTTTCTTCCCTTTCGCCGGGGCATCCAGCTTGAGCAGCGAAATCGGTTTCAATTCGCCGTCGTTGGCGAAAATGGTGTAAGCCCGCGCCAGTTGCAGCAGATTCACCGAGATCCCGTGCCCATAAGCCATAGTGGCCTGCTCAATGGGTCGCCAGGTTTTCGGGTCGCGCAATTTGCCCGACGCTTCGCCCGGGAAATTGCTGCCGGTCTGCGCACCGAATCCGCTATCCGCCAAGCCTTGCCACATCGTTTCGGATTTCAACGACAAGGCTATTTTGGCTGCGCCGACATTGCTGGATTTTTGGATGACCTGTGCCACGGTCAACATTGACTCTGGATGGGCATCGTGAATCTTCCTGTTGCCCAGCGTGAATACACCATGCTCGGTATTGATGATGGTGTTACGGTTCACTTTGCCCGTTTCGATCGCCGTCGCCACCGTGAACGGTTTCAAAGTCGAGCCGGGCTCGAACAGATCGGTAATGGCGCGGTTGCGCATCGCTTTGCTGCTGGTGTTATTGCGGTTGTTCGGGTTGTAGCCGGGATAGTTGGCGAGAGCCAGCACTTCGCCGCTGCGCGCATCGAGAACCACTACCGCACCGGCCTTGGCTCGATGTTGCTTGACCGCACTCTCCAGCTCGCGATAGGCGATGTGTTGCAAATTGCTATCCAGACTGAGCACGATATCGCTGCCCGGCTTGGACGCGTGGAGACTACCGGCATCTTCAACAATGTACCCGTGGTTATCCTTGATGACGCGCTGACTGCCGGGTTTTCCGGCAAGCTGTTCCTGCAAGGCCAGCTCCATCCCCTCTTGCCCGATATCGTCCTGTCCGGTAAAGCCCAGCGTCTGCGCAGCCTCCTCACCCGACGGATAATAGCGGCGATATTCGCGCTGCAACGAAACCCCCGGCAGATTCAGACTCACCACTTTCTCGACCTGATCGGGGGGCAGCAGTCGTTTGAGATAGACAAAGTCGCGCGAAGTATCGAACAGACGATTTTTCACTTCCTCTATGTCCATGCCGAGTATTTGCGCCAGTTTTTTTACTTGTCGCCTATCGGCTTCCACGTCCGGCGGGCTCGCCCACACCGATTCAACCGGGGTACTGACGGCGAGTGGTTCGCCGTTGCGGTCGGAGATCATGCCGCGGTGCGCACTTACTTCGATCACGCGGCTGTAGCGCTCGTTGCCTTTTTCCTGCAGGAAATCATTGTGTATCCCCTGCAAATACACGCCACGCCCAAGCAACCCGGCCAGTCCGGCCAGCAATGTTATAAATAGCGCGGTGGCGCGCCATCCTGGCAATTTCGCCGTGATGTCTGGATGTGCGCTGGCCGCGTAATTCATTGTTGTGGCTTTGTTCCGCCGTTAGGCTTCACCCGTATAAATTGAACTTGCCCATTTTTGGGCAACTGCATTTGCAACTTTTGCACCGCAACTTCTTCTACCCGCGCCGGCGCAGCCCAAGTGCTTTGCTCCAGTTGCAACTGCCCCCACTCCACCTCCATCTGATGCGCTTGTTCTTTTTCTTTTTGCAACTCGATGAACAGCTTGCGCGCCTTGTGCTGCGAGGTGACCACACTCAACGCGCACAACACCACCGCCACCAGCAGCAAGCCCCGGTAGGCCGGGCTGAGTCCATCGACTTTACCCATGACTTGCTTGCGAATACCAACAATATCGGTCTTCATGCGCGTTCAATCCAAGCCACGCTGCTACGCAACATCGCTGCGCTCCGCAACACGCATCACCGCGCTGCGTGCACGCGGATTGGCTTGCAGTTCTGCCCCACTAACGCGCACTGCCCTGCCGATCAAATTCAATTTTCCCTGCGGCACTTCGCTGGCGCGTATCGGCACATTGCGCGGCAATTTATCGCCTTCCGCCATCTCACGCATGTAGTGCTTCACGATGCGGTCTTCCAGCGAATGAAAGCTGATCACCACCAATCGTCCGCCAGTCTTGAGATGCGTCACACACTCTGGCAAGACCCGCGCAAGCTCTTCGAGCTCATGGTTGAGATAAATCCGTATAGCCTGAAAGGTGCGTGTCGCCGGGTTCTGCCCTGCCTCACGGGTACGTACCGCTTTACTAACCAGCTCGACGAGTTGCCGCGTGGTATGGATGGGTTCGATTGCGCGCGCAGCAACAATCGCTCTTGCAATCTGCTTAGCAAACCGTTCTTCGCCGTAATCACGTATCACCTCCGCCAGAAAACTTTCATCCACCGTCGCCAGCCACTGCGCTGCGGTGATCCCGCTGCTGACATCCATGCGCATATCCAGCGGCGCATCAAAGCGAAAACTGAAACCGCGCGCCGCTTCATCCAGTTGCGGCGAAGACACGCCCAAGTCAAGCAGAATGCCGTCTACCTGCCCCGCGCCCTGCTCGCGCAACACCTCCGCCATTTGCGCGAAACCGCGATGCACCATTTGAAATCGCGCATCGCGCCATTCTTTGCCTACCGCCACCGCTGCCGGATCCTTGTCCATTGCGATCAACTTACCGCTTGCGCCGAGCCGCTCCAGGATTTGCGCACTATGCCCGCCGCGTCCAAACGTGCCATCCACATAAATGCCATCCGGCTTGATTGCGAGTGCTTCAACTGCTTCGTGTAACAGAACGGTGGTGTGGGCCAAGCCCTCACTCACAAAAACCTCTGCACAACTACTGCGCTCGCTGATGCGGCGTTAAAAAATAGCTCAAAATCCTCATGTGCAAATCGCACATTCCGGTTTTTTTCTATTTTTTGCCTTGCCTCAGCTTCGCTCACTACGTTCTGCAGAGGTTTTTTCACAAGGAAAAGCCTTCCAGTTCGGGAGGCAAATCACCATCCATGAACGACAGCGCGGCTTCTTGCTGCGCCTGCCATTTCGCCTCGTCCCACAATTCGAATTTATTGCCTTGGCCTACCAGCATCACGCGCTTGTCCAGCGCAGCGTAGCTACGCAAGGTCGGAGAGATCAACACGCGCCCGGCACCATCCATCACCACATCTTCGGCATAACCGATCAGGCGACGTTGCAGGGCACGAATCTTTGGATTGAGTGCGGAGAGCTTGAGCAGCTTCTCGCGTATCGGTTGCCACTCGGGTTGCGGATAGGCCAGCAGACAACCATCGGCATCAGCGGTCAGCACCAGGCAGCCCGCGCAGTGCGCAAGCAGCATGTCGCGATACCGCGCCGGTATTGCGAGCCTGCCTTTACTATCCAGATTGAGTTGTGCCGCCCCCTGAAACATCCCCTAACCCCCACTTTTACCCACTTTTTACCACTTGGACCCACTATATTGAAAAAAAACTTAATGGTCAAGCTAAAAAATGGGATTTGTCTTTACGGGACAAGGAGTTAGCGCAGGAAGTTGATGGAAAACAAATACTCTTAAAAAATAATGGATTACGCTAATAAGCTAAAGCGATTTGTAAGGAAGGGCTGGATATTTCGGGGAAAGGAAGAAAAATGGGTAGATAGAAGTGGGGGGCGGAGCGGGTTAAACAAAATCAATTCGGCCACAGCACGTTTGAACTTTTAAGATGGTTGCACATATCTCAGTGATTCGCGCTTCATTCACACCTCCTCCACATGACTGTCCAACTGCTTGCGCTGCCGCCAAAGAATAGTCGCTCCCCAAGCCAATGCGCCCAGCATGAGTAACCCGCCGCACACGTGGGCAAACGCACCCCAGCGCTGCGCATTGTCTATCTGGCCCAGCCTGATCAACAGATAAATCCAATCATGCGGGCCATCCTCCGCGCCTGTGCCCCCACCGACCAGGATCAGTTGCGGATGCAGCGCATCATAAATGTAAGGAGACAAATCGACCAGGCTGACACTCGCCCACCACAATCCGATTGACGCGCCGAAATTGTCGCGGTTCTTCACGATGAAAGCGACACCGATTCCGAACGGAAATACAAGCTGAAACAGGCTTCCGCCGAGAACCATCATGAATTCGCCAAACGGCCTGAACAACACATGTCCCGCTTCGTGTATCGGCAACAGGATATTATGCATAAAGGACGTAAATATCTCACCATCACGGTAGTCATAAGCAAAAAGAAACCAACTCCAAATAGCCAATAATGCAAGCGCGGTACATCGTCCATAAAACGTCACTGCATTCATCTGCTCCAACGGCTGCAACAGAGCTGCGACGTAACCATGTTCGGTGTCGGAGGTTGATTCATCGCCGCCTTCGGACAAAACAGGCGCGTGCGAAGGCTGCGCCCACTTGAAGAAATAAATCCCGCAAGCCGGACAGGTTGCGCTGGCAGGCAAGGGTTGCGGTAGCTTATGTCCGCATTTGGGGCATTGGGCGTAGGTGTCGGTCACTTATTCAGAATGCATTTGAGGCAAGTCGTTTGCAAAAATGAAAAACCTCGCGGCAAATCGTTCTCGCCGCAGGCGCGACAGATCGCACTTCATAGTGACCCATCGAATAAGGTGAAGCTGGCCGTTAAGCCGGGTTCTGTCGTGGACAGTCATTCCTCTAGGCGTTTCGTTACCTGACGCTCAAGCAACCTACCCGCAAGCGACGCGAGCAACGTCATAGCCTGCTTATTTGGTCTTGCTCCGAATGGAGTTTACCGTGCCGTCCGTGTTACCACGTACGCGGTGGGCTCTTACCCCGCCATTTCAACCTTACCTGATCCACTTGCGCGGCCATCGGCGGTGTATTTTCTGTGGCACTGTTCATCACCTCACGGTGTCCGGCCATTAACCGGCATCCTGCTCTGTGGAGCCCGGACTTTCCTCCCCGCACTTGCGTGCGCGGCGACTGTCTAGCCAGCTTCGATGCGGAGTTTAACACGGTGACACTTTGGCTATCGCTTGTTGGCAAAAACCCCCGCCTGCTGCGCCTGCTCATCGGCGAAATAACTGCTGCGCACCATCGGGCCGCATGCGGCATGGCTGAAGCCCATTTCTTTTGCGGCTTGCTCGAACATCGTGAAGGTCTCCAATGGCGCATAGCGCAGCACCGGCAGGTGCCCGTCGGAAGGTTGCAGATATTGGCCGATGGTGAGCATGTTCACATCGTGCGCGCGCAGATCGCGCATCACCTCCAGCACCTCATCATCGGTCTCACCCAAGCCCAGCATCAGGCCGGATTTGGTTGGAATGTGCGGGAAGCGCGCCTTGAAATCCCTGAGCAACTTCAGCGAGTGCGCATAGTCCGCACCGGGACGCGCCAATTTGTACAGGCGCGGCACGGTTTCCAGATTGTGGTTTAGCACATCGGGCAGGCTGACGGAGAGTGCGTCCAACGCCTCTTCCAGCCGACCGCGAAAATCCGGCACCAGAATTTCCAAACGCGTCGCGGGCGAGCTGGCGCGAATCGCAGTCAGGCAATCGGCAAAATGTTGTGCGCCGCCGTCGCGCAGATCGTCTCTATCCACGCTGGTGATGACCACATATTTAAGTTTGAGCAGACCGATGGAGCGCGCGAGATTGTCCGGTTCATTCACATCGGGAGGCAGCGGCTTGCCGTGAGCCACGTCGCAGAACGGGCAGCGGCGCGTGCACAAGTCGCCGAGTATCATGAAGGTCGCCGTGCCCTTGCCGAAGCACTCGCCGATGTTCGGGCAGGACGCCTCTTCGCACACCGTGTGCAAATTGTGCTCGCGCAACAGGCGCTTCACGTCATGATAGCCCTGCCCGCTACCGGACTTCACGCGTATCCATTCCGGTTTGCGCAGACGCTGCTGCAACTGCACGATCTTGATCGGGTTGCGCGCGGTCTTTTCTTTTCCGGTCTGCTTGTGGTCGGCACCGGTTTGTTTCTCAGTATTGTTCATGATGCGTTATTTATTGCAGTAGGTGTAGGGTGCAATAAGCATAGCGCATTGCACCATTGGTTGTGTAAACATCCGGTGTAATGACCGTAGATTACTGTACGCGGGCTGAATTTACTACGCAGATAAAAAGCTTAAGCAGTACCGAACTTTATCATCTGTTGATATACTAACCTCATGCAAAACGTTAAGGGCATCGAAATGCTGCTCGAATTGGCCGGGCAGGTTGTGCAATAGCAACATGGCTATTGGGTGGAGACTCACGCATGGCGTGTTGAAGCCACCCCAGTTGTACCGCACGGCATACGTTACGCCTTAACGCTCCATGAGCCGGCGGGAAACGAGTCTTGGGATACGACAATGCCCATGCAGCCAAGCCGTCCGGCGGATTCAAGTATGCCGGACAGGTTTTGCCTTATGACCATAAGCACCACCACGTTTCCGACAAAGGCGCGCCATACGCATTCAACGACGCCTACCAACTGTTGCAGGATTTTTTCGTGGATGTGGATCGAATATTGAAGGAGGTAGAAAAAACATGAAAACCATCGTGATCGGGATCATGCCCCAAGACAAAATCCGAGAGCGGATTTACGCCATCGCCCGTGGCAAATACAAGCCAAAGCCAAGCGAACCAAAAATCTGGTTCACCTCGATGAAATCCCTGTCCGAAGTGCTGAGCGACGACAACCGCGCCCTGCTCAAGGTAATCAAGGAGGCGCAACCGGAATCCATCTCATCCCTGGCGGAAATGACCGGACGCAAACCCGGCAACCTTTCCCGGACGCTCAAAACCATGTCGAACTACGGCATCGTCGAAATGAAGCGCGAGAAAAACCATGTGCGTCCAATCGTCAAGGGCACGGCTTTTTGCATTGTGACGGCTTGAGTTTCTGAGCCATCCGGGCTAATCGCTGAATGACAAATGACCTAATCGCATGTAAAGTAAACTGCCCGAATGCAATTGCAAAGCAGTGTGGTGCGAAGTGCGTTCACAAGACCTGCTTAAGGATTAAGGTATCAGTACCATGAAAGAAGCTTTGGTTGCATTGAACACAATTACGCAAGATGGTGTTATCGGTGGATACGCGATCGGAGGTGCTATCGGCGCGTCATTCTATATCGAAGCAACCAGTACCGAAGACATTGACGCCTTCGTGTTTCTTGCCCCGGCAAAAGGGTCATCGCTGATTTCACTGGCCCCAATCTACGACGCGCTGAAAAAAATTGGCGGCGTCGTAGAAAAAGAGCATGTCCGATTAGGGAATTGGCCGGTGCAAATATTGCCTGCTTACAAGCCACTCGTCGAGGACGCGTTGCGTGAGTCGCAGGCAGTTGAATTTGCCGGAGTGCCAACCAGAATATTCACCCCGGAATACCTTTGTGCAATAGCGCTTGATACCGGTAGAACGAAGGATTATTATCGGGTCGCAATGTTCATTGAGCAAGGCGCTGTTGATATGAATTTGCTCAGAGGTTTAGTGGATCGCTACGGCCTCTCTGCTAAGGTAAAAAACGTGTCGAACTGGGAAAATCAAGATGGACAACCAACACCTGTTTGAGCAAGCAGTACGCGCAAAGGCAGCCTATCATAAGGATGCACGGGCGCTCACATGGGAAGAAAAAGTCGCTTCGATCGAGCGCATGCGTGAGGCGTCTACGGAGGCACGCAAGGCGATGAGTAAAGCACGTCAGCATAACCAATCTCTTAATAAAACCTAAACAAAAAAGCCTTCACGGGGCTTATTGACGTTTAGAGGTTCCCTTATATTTGGCAATCCCCGCCTTGATGGCGCGTTCAAAGTGCAGAATATTTTTACCCGTCCGGTTCACACAAGCCGAATTCGCGCGTGCCATCGGCGTTTCACCGATGAGGATTTCGCATGTCATCAATAGCAGCCGTCCGGTGACTGCTGAACTGGCGCTACTATTTGGGCGAGCTTTCGATCAGTCACCGCAATATTGGCTCAACCTTCAATCAAGCTATGATCTAAAAACGGCGGAAGCACTGATAGGCAAACGACTTAGGGATGTGCATTCGTTCGCACATGCTTGATAAATCTACATGACACCCATTTGCTGAAAGTTGCACGGTCTCGGCAACTGCGGGAGAATGCGGCCAGTTCACTTCTCAAGGAGGTACCATGCAATTCACAGCGGTTCTCACGCACGCAGAGGAAGGCGGCTTCATTGCATTGAACCCGGAAACGGGCACGACAACTCAAGGCGAAACGATCAACGAAGCCTTGAGCAACCTGCAAGAAGCAACCGCGCTCTATCTGGAAGAATTCCCTCTCGTCACATCGGATCACCCGTGGGTGACCACGTTCGAACTCCCCGTTCATGCCTAAACTTCCGCATGTCTCCGGCGCGCAG
>Ga0209880_1000269_pt1 | contig 13042 bp, 10 predicted proteins | sample PersoiDNA2013191_FD_185803 | JGI IMG/M metagenome (GOLD analysis project Ga0209880, IMG submission 185803) | Permafrost soil microbial communities from the Arctic, to analyse light accelerated degradation of dissolved organic matter (DOM) -... | ecosystem: Environmental > Terrestrial > Soil >... | reverse complement strand
CCACGTGCTGGGGAGGAACTGCATCGGACCCTGGGCGCCGGCCGATGACGGGCCGTTGATGCGGCCGAAGTTGCTCTCGATGAAGTTGATGGAGGCGAGGTAGCTCGCGTCGACGCCGTAGCGGTTCTGGGCCTCGAGGTAGTACGAACGCAGCGCACTCACAGGCTTCGCGTCGGAGTACGGATGCGTGAAATGGACGTTGACCAGGTAGTACTGGTCGATGCCGCCCAGGATGTAGAGCGAGTGCAGTCCCGCGATGGTGTTCGCGATCGGGTTCTGCTCGGCCGGCGGCAGCAGCGGGATGACCGCGCTCTGGACGCTCGCGTAGCCTGCGAGCTCATAGACCCGCAGCTCCTCCTGGCGGGCCGCCACCCGAAACGCGTAGTTGGCCCGCTCCATGGCGAGCTCCTTGCGCAGCGTCTCCATCAACCCGGATGGCTGCTGTGCGGCGATCGCGTTGAGGTCGTCGGTGGCCATCGTCATCGCGAGCTCGGCGGCGATGATGCGCGCCGCCTCGTGATGTGGATTCGGGCCGAGGTCCGCGTCCTGGGCATGGACCGCTTGCGCGGGAACCGCGAGCAGCAGCGCGGCGAGGGCCGCTGCCGCAAGTCGAATCAGGCCGACTCCGAGACGGCGATCGGCGCGCGCAGCTGCAGCCAGATCAGGGCGAACGCAAAAGCTGTGCTGCCGACGAAGAGCGTGAAGATCCAAAAGATGATCACGGCGGGTCACTCACTATACGGGGCCGGGTTTCGCCGGACCCCGCTGGAGATCGCATTGCCAGGGCGACGACGGCGGCAATTCCGGCGGCGACGATCACATCGCCGGGGCTGTAAGCCTCGGTCACCAGCCGTCCGATGGGGCCCGGCACGCCTATCCAATCGGCCATCCAGGTCAGGTTCGTATCCGAGGTCATCAAGACGTACTGGCCCACGTGTCCACTCTGGACGAGGCTGCCGGCCAGCTCGGACGCCACCGGCATGCGAGCTCCATTCGTCGCGATGACCACAAGGTTCAAGGCGCTGCCCACCGCGACGAGCCAGATTCCGCGGACCAGCTCGATCTGCCAGATGGTCCACGCGACCAGTGCTGTCAAGGCTGCCAGGTACACGTACTGAACGCCGTCGATGTGGCGGATCGGCGTGAGCAGGATCGCGGCGCGCACGACGAGCACGACAATGACGAGCCACGGCCATCGAAAGCGAAGGCGGGCGAGGTTATCGAAACGTCCGCCGGTCACCCACCCGACGAGCACTCCGATCCCCAGCGCTGCGATCCAGAGCAACGCCGGCTATTCGGCTGCGAGTCGGGAAGCCGCTCCGGCCAGGACCTTGACGCCGATGGGCAGCGCGTCTTCGTCGATGCGGAATCCGGGCGAGTGGTGGGCGGGAGGCGGCGCGCCCTTGGGCATCGCACCGAGCATGAAGTAGCAGCCGGGGATGCGCGTCAGGAACTCCGCGAAATCGTCGCTCACAGTCAGCGGCCGGCCGAGCACGCTCGCCTGGTCGCCGATGAGTAGCCGCCCCACGTCGAGCACCGTCCGGGTGACGTTCGGTTCGTTCATGAGGGGAACCGTTCCGTGGACGAGGTCGAGGTTCGAGCGAACGTCGAACTCGCCGTCGGTCTCGCGCAGCAGGTCGCGCAGCCGGCCCAGCGCCTCTTCACGCAAGGGCGCGTTGAACGTGCGCAGGCTGCCTTTGACGAGCACGCCGCGCGGCACGATGTTCCACGCACCGTCGCTCCGTATGTCGCCGACCGTCGTGTGGCACTGCACGCCGTCCTGCTCTAGCCCCTCGACGATGGTGTGCAGGCGCTCGATGAAAAAGGCCTGCGCCGCGAGCACGTTTCCGCGACGGCCCATCATGCCGCCGTGTCCGCCCGGTCCGGAGAAGCCGATCTCGAAAGCGTCGGATCCCGCCCACATCAGGCCGGGCCTCGTGACGACTGTTCCCGACTCTAGGAAGCTGGCGATGTGGAGGCCGATCACCGAGTCGGGATGGTGATCGTCGAGCAGACCTTTCGCGATCATCGCCTTCGCGCCTTCGACGATCTCTTCCGCCGGTTGAAAGACGAAGAGGTAGCGGCCGCTCACGTCCCAGATGCGATCGACCAACGTGCGCGCGACGCCGACCATGATCGCCATGTGCGCGTCGTGCCCGCACGCGTGCATCCTTCCGTCTGCCCGCGACGAGAAATCCACGCCCGATTCCTCGTGGATGGGCAGCCCGTCAATGTCCGCGCGCAGCATCACCGTCTTTCCCGGCTTGCCCGTGTCGAGCATCGCGACGACTCCCGTTTCGGTCGGACATGGTTTCAGCTCAAGGCCGAGCTGGCGCAGGCGCTCTCCCAGCTGCCGGCTCGTCTCGTGCTCGCCGAAGCTCACCTCGGGGTGGCGGTGGAAGTGACGCCTTAGCTCCATCACCTCGTCGATCACGGACCGGCTCGGCAACGGCGTCGTCGTCTCGTTGTCAGTCATGAATCGCCACCAGGTTGTACCCGCGCGCCGTGGCCCGCACGAACTTTTGCCCCAGGCCGGGCTCGAGCTCGTCGAGGCGCCGCCTCAAGGTCAGCAGCGCGGAGTGGACGGTGGAGTGCGCCGCGTTGCTGCGGAAGAGCCCGGCTTCGATGAGGTCGCGCGCGGTGGCCGACTTGGAACCCTGGGCGAGGAAGAGCACCAGCGCGGTCTGCTGCTGCGTCAGGTGGATCTCCCCGCGGCCGAACTTGACCGTGCGGCGGGTCGGGTCGAACTCCAGCCGCCCGAACCGATAGCTTCCCGGCCGGCCTGTGCCTCGCTCGACCAGGCGGGCGGCGAGGTCTGAGTAGATGTGCGCCATCGGCACGTTGCCCTTGACGAAGTACGAGCTCGCTCCCAGCTCGTAAGCCTTGCGGATGGACGCGGAGTTGACCTGGGCGGCCGACAGCACGATCACCGGGAGGCCGGGATGGTGATGGCGGATCCACTGCAGGAGCTCGAAGCCGGAGTCCTCGCCCTCGTCCAGCACGAGGTCGAGGAGGACCGCTGCCACGCGCTCTCGCTCGAGCAGCGCCCTGGCCTCGGGAGCCGACGAGGCGGCGGAGGGCCGGTAGCCGAGATCGTGCAGGTCGATCCTCAGCTGCTGCTGCATCGCGGCCTCGTCCTCGACCACCAGGACCGCCGAACCGAGCACCTCGGCCGGCCGGTAGACCTCGAGGCCGGGCGGAAGCGGCGGCAGCCTGACTTCGCGGCTGCGCACCTGGCCGCGCGCTCGGACGTTCACTGCGGGTTTTCCCAAGGGGTCATGTATAAGATTTTTAACGATAATTGACGGGATGCAAACACGTTAGTACGAATGGACCACCGCATACTCTCATCCGGTCCTGGCGTAAGTTGGAAAATCAAAGGGGAAGCATGGCGATGACTTGGGGAATCAAGGTCCAGAAAGTGGCCTTTGCGTTGGCAGTCGTAGCAGCTCTTGCGCTTGCTTCAGGCGCGAACTGGGTCGAAGCCATGTGCGGGTTGAGCTGGTAACCATCTAGGAATCGGAGTTTCGGCGCTCGCGAGAGCGCCGGATCGCGGGCGGGAGCAGGGCGTAGAGATCCGCCCTGTCGATCGCTTTGCTCATGTAGCCCACAACGTCGGGGTCGTCAGTCCCTGACGGGAAAACGGGGTACGCGGTGTAGAAGATGACAGGCACCTTCTGCCCACGCGCCCTCAACGCGTTCAGCAGCCCCCAGCCGTCCATAGGCTCGGGCAGCATCAGGTCGATGATCGCGACCTCGGGCTGGTCCGACTGCGCCTTCTCGAGAGCCTGGTCGGCGTCCTCAGCCATCGAGACCTTGTAGCCCAGCATCCGGAGGTCGGTTTCCAGGATCACACGCCACGCGCGCTCGTCGTCCACGACGAGCACCGTCGAGCCCCGCAGATCCTCCGGGGTCGGCGCAATAGGTTTGGGCGGGGTGAAGGGCACGGGGGTAGTGTATCGGTGGCAATGCCCAGCTCAGCCCGCTCAGGCGCCAGATCGCATGCGCCGTCCGGGGCGCTCAAGAGCACCCCCACGCCCGCCAGGCCAAAAGCTGCCCCCGGAAAGTCACCAAACAGTTCGGGGCTGGCGGCCTCGGCGCTCGTGCACGAGCTCGGCACCTGCGTCACCGAAGCCGACCTTCTTCAGGTCCTTTATCGAGGGCTTCACACCCGCTTCGGGTACGAGGCCATCCTGCTGCAGGTCCTCGAGCGAGAAGGCTGGTACCGGTCCCTTCCCATCGACTCGGGCGTGCTCCAGGACATGAGGCGCCTGGTCCTCAGCAAATCGACCTTCGCCAAGCTGTACGCGAATCCCCGCCTCACCGTGGTCCCGCTCGCGCTCAGCAGCCAGCAGCGCGGCAGAGGACCCGGCGTCGACCGCCAGGTCCGGCTCGCCATCTGGGTCCCGGTGATGCACCAGGGCGAGGTGATCGGCAGCGTCGTCTATCAATCTCATCGCAAGCGCCGGGTGCCCGACACAGAGGTTGCATATCTCACCGAGGTCCACCGGCGGCTTGGGGTCCTCCTCGCCAACGCGTCCCTCAACGAGCTCACGCGCAACCAGGCCCGCCGGCTCGAGGCGCTGAACAGCATCGGGCGCGCCATGGCGTCGACGCTGGACGAGGCGAGCGTGCTCACAGGCCTTCACACGACGCTTCGCGAGCTGCTGCCGGTCGACGCGCTCGAGATGGTCGCGATGCAGGACGAGAACGCGGACCGGGTCCGGTTGATGCACGTCGAGGCCGACTCCGCCCCGACGATGCGGTGGCTTCCATCGCGATCCCCGGCGGTCGCCGCGGCGCGCGCCGTCGTCCGCGACGCAAAGCCGGTCCTCGCGCATCAGCCTTCCTCGTCACTCTGGGTGCCGATCAAAGAAGGCGGCGTGGTGCGAGGAGCGCTCGGGATCCGGCACTCTCGCCCCTTCGCTTACGAGGCCTCGACCGCGGCCTTCCTCGAGCTCGTGTCAGACGAGGCGACACTCGCGCTGCGCAACGCTCGGAGCTACGAGGCGCTCGAGGACCAGAGGCGGAGGCTGGAACTCGTGAACTCGATCGGGCGCCGCCTCGCGTCGAGCCTCGACCGCTGGTCGATCATGCGCACGCTGCGCGAGGAGCTCGCCGCCTTCTTGAAGTTCGACGGGTTCATCCTCGCCACCATCACCCAGACCTCGGACGGGCCAGTCGCCGAGGGCTATCAGTACGTTGGCGGGGTCGAGGAGGTCGTGCCTCCGGTCGCTCTGGCCGTCACCGGGCCGTCCCGCGAGGCTTACGAGTCGGGCAAGCCGGTCCTCGTTCGCAACTCGCCCTGGGCGCGCACCTTTCAGCGCAAGGACCTCGAACGCGAGGGTTGGACCGTCGGCCGCGGCGCGGCCGTCTTCGTCTCCGGACCCTCGACCGACCGGCGGATGGTCTCGCGCTCGTTCGTCTGGGTGCCGGTGCTCAGCGGCGACCGCATCACGGCCATGCTGTCTCTCCAGTCGTATCGCGAGGGCGCATTCGACGACTGGCACGTCAAGCTGCTCGAGGACGTCGCTGCGCACGTGAGCCTGGCCCTTGCGAATGCCGACCACTTCGCGCAAGCGCAGGCGGAGCGGGCGCGACTGGAAGCGCTTCACGTCCTCGAGATGGGCGTCGCGGGAGCATCTGACGAGCACCAGATCGCGGACGCGATCTTCTCGGTCGTGAGCGACTACCTCGATGCATCGCACATGGTGTTGGCGTACCTCGATGTGGCCGGCGATATGGCCGGATTCACCGGCGAGAGGGGCGGGCAGGTGGCCGCCGTCGGACCGGTGCCGATGGCCGATGCGCCTTTCTTCCGCCGGATGATCGAGCACGGCGCGATGGTGCTGGACGTTGGGACGGCGGAGCCGTCCGACCTGGATGGCCCGATCGGCAACTACATCTTCAGCCGGTCTCCGAGCCAGGTGGTGTGGGTTCCGATCACGCAGTCCGACCGCGTCGTCGCGGGGATCGTCGCCATGCGGAACGACGGCGGCCGCTTCCAGCCTGTCCAGCTCAAGCTCCTCGAAACCGCGGCACCGGTGGTCGGCATCGCGCTGCGCACGATGCGCTTGCACCACGCCAACGAGCTGGCGTTGGCCCAGTCGGTCCGCATCCAGGAGCTCGCGGCCCTCGCCGGCCACGAGCTGATCAGCGTGGTGACGAACATCGCCGAGCAGGCGCGGACGATGCTCGAGTGCGCGGGCGCCGTGTGCTGGGCGTTCGACATCGAGGGCCGCATCAGCGGCACGCGCGGCAGCGGTGACTCCGCCGCGGAGCAGGTCCTCTCATGGGCCGGGCTCAGCTCCGAGGAGAGCTGGCGCGACGCCCCTGCCGGGCTGGTCAGCGGTACCACGCACGGACAGGCCTGGAGCCTCATCCCGCTGTGGTACGGCGACCGCCTTGTCGGAGCCATCGGCTCGGTTCACGCCTCCACGCACCTCGCCGAACCGACCTCGGCCGCCCTGGACTTCGCGCGCCACGCGGCAGTCGCGATCGAGAACTCGCGCCTCGTCGCGGAGACCCGAGGCCGCATCCGCACGCTGGAGGCGGTCGCCGCGTTCGCCAAGCTGAACCCGACCGAGCCCGAGCGCGCCCGATCCGAGATGGGCAGGCTCGTCAGCGACGCCCTGGCCGGATCGCAGGGTGAATTGTGGCTGCTCGAGGATGGACAGCTCGTCCGCCGCTCCGACGATGGCGAGGACGCGCCGAAGGTCCCGGTGAGCGACAGCACGCAGCTGCTGAAGGCATTGTCGTCGCCCGCTGGGAGCCGCCGGCTGCGCGCCCTGCTCGACCTTCTCGGCGCCCCGGCCGATGCCTTCGCCATCCCGATCCAGGTCGAGGGCGGCCTCGCCGGGCTGCTCGTCGCGAGGATGACCGGCGGTGGGGCCGAGACGCGGCGGCTCGGTGGGGTTCTCGCCGGCCAGGCGGCGGTACTGATCGGCCAGCTCGAGCTGGTCGACGCGCTGGATCGCGAGCGCCGGATGATGAACGCCATCCTCCGACACTCGCCGGTGGGAGTGATGCTGGAGGACGCCGGCGGCCGCATCGTGTACGCGAACCCCGAGGTCGAATCGATCTACAACCTGCAGGCATCCGAGATGCCGGGACGCATACCCGCCGAGATCTATTCGGCGGCAGGCGCGATCCTCAGCGAGAACAGTGAGGCGGACGGGACACTCGAGCTGCACATGCACGACCCGGACCGGACAGTGCATGTGCGCAGGGTCGTCATCCCTGGTCTCGAAGGTGAGCCCGCGGGCATCCTCACTCTGCACGAGGACGTGACCGCGCAGCGCATCGCGCTGGAGGCGAAGGACCTGATGCTGCGCGCGATCGGACACGAGGTGCGCAGCCCGGCGGCCGCGATGAAGAACATGCTGGCCGGGATCATGCAGTGGGACAACACAATCGACGCGACCGGGCGGCGCGAGCTTCTGCAGGAGGCCTACGAGTCGTCGGATCGCCTGCTCAGCCTTGTGGAAAGCCAGCTCATCATCGCGAAGCTCGAGACGAGGCACTTCGAGCCCAGCCCCGAATCCGTGGAGGTTGGCCCCGCTATCGATGGCGTCATGGGCGTCTTGATGCATCGATACGAGGAGCGCTCGGCTGCCGTTCAGGTCAGCTTGCCCGCGGGTTTGGCGCCCGCCTACTGCGAGCCCACCCACCTGGGCCAGGTGCTCACCAACCTGATCGGGAACGCACTGGAGTACACGGAGGCGGCCGTGCTGGTCGAGGCGCGACAGCTGAACCGCGGCTGGCTCGAGATCACGGTCGTCGATCACGGCCAGGGCCTGCCCGCCGCGAGCCAGGAGTCGCTGTTCGAGAAGACGGGGCCGGCCGGGCGCAACCGATCGCAGGGAGGGCTCGGACTCGGGCTGTACCTCTGCCGTCTCGTCGTGGAGCGGTCGTTCGGCGGACGGATCTGGGTCGCCTCGAGCGACCGCAACGGCACCACGTTCAAGTTCACGGTGCCCGCCCGGGTTCCCCGCTGATCCCAGGAAATCCACTGATTTACCGTTAAGCGGCAAATGAGTGCCGCCGCGCCGATGTGGGTGAGAGTTGGCGGCGGGATGGAGTCGATCCCCGGCCACCGCCGCCACGGGCCGGCCGATCCCGACTTTCCGCCCCCCGGCGGGCCGTGGACAGCCCTCAACCTCGGCGGGCGGCTGGTTGGTTGGGCCGGCGACGGCGGGCTCGGACTAGCGCGAAAATGCGCCGAGCTCGGCGAGGTCATGGTCGACGAGCATCGCGATTACCTGCTGGGACGGCTCGGCCACAAGCTTCGCTCCGCGGTCCTGGCACTGCAGGAGTCGGCCCGGCAGGCGGCGTTTGGACGGCCCGAGATGCTCGAGGCCGTGTACGAGCAGGCGCAGGAGGTTGGACGCCGCGCCGCCGCGCTGGAAGCCGCCGCCGTCCAGTCGAAGGACGGTGCGCGCGGCGTTGTGCTGGGCGCGGTGCTCAACCTCGCGACGCCTACGGCTGCGCGCGCCCTGCCCGCCGACGCAGTGGTCCTTGGCTCTGAGCCGGCGCTGGTCGAAGCCTTCACCCGCGCGCAAGACTGGCTCGGTCCGGAAGGCTTGAGCATCGCCGCGGAACACTTCGGCTCGTGGTGGAAGGTGCGCATCGACGCGTCGCACCCGCGGCGCACGATGGCCGTGCCTGAGATGGGCGAGCCGCTCCTCCGCCTGATCGTCGACACCCACCTCGACGGGTGGCTCGACGCCGCACGGCGCGACGGCGCCGATATCTATCTTCCAGCTCAGCGACCTCGCTGATGCTGCCGGCGCACCGACCCCGCTGATGGTAGAGCCCCTGCCGTGGTAGAGCCCCGGCCGGAGATCCTCGACGGATCTTCGGCGCCCATGCGGCCCATCTGCGTCGTTGCAGCCTGCGCTTCTCGCTCACGCATCAACGGATGCGCGCGCTGCGATGCTCGGCCGCGCCTAGCATCTGGGCCACCTGGTCACCGAATCTCTCGCCGAGGCCCCCGGCCGTGGCTCTAGTTCACCGTGTGATAGCGCCTAACCCGGGCCCGTACACCGGGCCAGGAACTAACACCTGGATCGTTGAGGCCGGGCCTGTCGTCGCGGTGATCGACCCCGGGCCCGATGACGACAGTCACCTCGCCGCGGTCAACGCTCGGATCGGGGGGGCGACGGTCGGGGTGGTGCTGGTCACCCACTCGCATCCCGATCACCTGCCACTTGCCGAGCGGCTTGCGTCCGCGCACCACGCGTCGGTCCAGCGCTATCCCGAGCTGGGAGACGGGGACGTGGTTCGCGTGGGCACTCTCAACGTGACGGCGCTCCACACGCCCGGGCACAGCGCCGATCACCTGTGCTTCTGGCTTGACGGCGACCGCGCGCTTTTCACCGGCGACCTCATCCTCGGCCGCGGCAGCTCGATGGTCACCTATCCCGAAGGAGACGTGGCCGCATACCTTCGCTCGCTGGAGCGGGTGGCCGCGCTTCGCCCGCGGCTCCTCTTTCCGGGCCACTGGGACCCGGTCGAGGATGCGATGGGGAAGATCGAGGAATACCGCGCGCACCGTCTCGCGCGCGAAGCACAGGTGCTGGCCGAGGTGAGGCGAGGTGCCGGCACCGCGCGGGACCTGACCAGGCGCGTCTACGGAAACCTCGACGACCAGCTGATGGTCGCTGCCGAGATGACGATGCGGGCGCACCTGCGCAAGCTCGTCGACGACGGCGCTGTGCGCTCGAGCGGCGACGGCGATCGAGAAGTCTTCGAACCACCGGTATGAACGCGGGGAAATCTGAGGATTTCCCCGCGGGGGGTTTCTCCTCGCAATGCTTGTGAGGCGTTTGGAAGTGGATTGATGGAGATGGCCGGGCGGAGCCCGGCCTACGTGCGACGCATTGTCTGACGTAGCCTGCTTTCCGTGATCGACACGAAGCCGGCAATTCTTTCGTTGTCGCCTGAAGAGCTCGAGGCGTGGCTGGCGACCAACGAAGTTCCCGTGTATCGCGGCAAGCAGATCTGGGGTTGGCTCGCGCGGGGGGCCGCGTCATTCGAGGCGATGCACGATCTGCCGAAGGCTTTGCGCGCGGCGCTCGAGCGAGACTTCAGGATCACCTCACTGCGACCGGTCGCGGTCAGCCAGGCCGACCGCTCGCTCACGAGCAAGACGCTGTTCGAGCTCGACGGCGGGCATTCGGTGGAAGCGGTCGTCATGCGCTACACCGACCGCACCACCCTCTGCATCTCGTCGCAGGCGGGGTGCCCGATCGGCTGTCCGTTCTGCGCGACGGGCAAGTTTCCGTTCGGACGCAACCTGAAGGCGCACGAGATCGTGGAGCAGGCGGTCGACGCCGTCCGTCTCCTGGGGGAGGAGGACCGGCGCCTGTCGCACGTCGTTTTCATGGGGATGGGCGAGCCGATGGCGAACTATGCGGCGGTGGTCGAGTCGGTGCGCCGCATGTCCGACCCCGAGCTCCTTGGCATCAGCCCTCGGCGGATCGTGGTGTCGACGAGCGGCCTGATCCCGAGGATCCAGCAGCTCGCCGAAGAGCAGCTGCCCGTGACTCTCGCCATCTCGCTGCACGCGGCTCGCGATGAGCTGCGCGACGTGCTGGTGCCGATCAACAAGAAGTACCCGGTGCGCGACCTGGTCGGCGCGGCGCAGGGGTACGCCGCCAAGACTGGCCGGCGGGTGAGCTACGAGTGGGTGCTGCTGGCCGGCGTCAACGACACCGAGCGCGACGCCAAGGAGCTCGGCTCGCTGCTGCGCCGAAAGCTCGCGCACGTGAACCTCATTCCCTTCAACCCGGTCGAGGACACGCCGTATCGCGCGCCTGACCGAACTGCCATCAAGGCTTTCAAGGAGATGGTCGCGGCGCAGGGTCTCAACGTCACCGTGCGCGACACGCGCGGGCGCGAGGCGGACGCGGCGTGCGGCCAGCTGCACGAGCGCGTGATGCGCGGCAAGGTCGCGGTTTCTTGATCTACGCCGGGACGTCCGGCTTCAGCTACCCCGGCTGGAAGGGAAAGTTCTATCCCGCCAACCTCTCCGGCTCGCGGATGCTCGCCTACTACGCGGAACGGCTGAACGGGGTCGAGCTCAACGGCAGCTTCTATCGCACTCCGCCCGCGAACGCCTTGTTGAACTGGGCCGCCACCACGCCGCCCGGCTTTCGGTTCTGCATGAAGGCCGCTCGCGGCCTGACCTATTCCGCGGAGGGATTCGATCGGGTCGGGCTCGCCCGTATCTTCAGCGAGCGCCTCGCGCCGTTGGGTGAACGCCTCGGTCCGATCCTCTTGCAGTTTCCACCGACGCGTCAGCTGAACATCGGCCTGCTCGACGCATTGCTTGGCGCCCTCGCCCGTCGGGCGGCCGTGGAGTTCCGACATGAATCGTGGTTCAACGATGAGACGTATCGCGTGATTCGCGCTCACGAAGGTGCGCTGGTCGTCACCGACGAGGAGAAGTGGCCGCGCGCGCCTTCGATCGAACTCGGCCCGGTGGCGTACTTCCGCCTCCGGCGCGGCTACACGAGCTCGTCGTTCAGGTCGTGGATTGCGGAGGTGGCGTCGGCGGCCGCGTCGCACGACGAGGTTCATGTCTATCTGAAGCACGATCCTGAGTCGCCGGGTCTGGCTCAGCGATTGCTGAAATCTGTGAGTCGACCCCAGCCTCCTCGACGGTAGATTCGCTTGCCGGGACTGGCTGAGCGACTGCTGAAGGCTGTGAGTCGACCGAAGGCGCCTCGACGGTGGGTTTGCCCGCGGTGCGAGCTCGGCGGAATAGGAAAGGAATGGCGACCGCCGCGATCGCGACCATCAGCAGCGACGCGAGCTGCGCCTGCCGCAAGCCGGCGAAGACGGCGGGATCGGTGCGGTAGAAGCTCAGGAAGAAACGGCCCACCGCGTAGACGCCCAGGTAGGCCAGCCCAAGCACCCCATCCGGCAGCCGTGCCTTCAGCCGCTGGTGGAACGGAAGCAACGCCGCGAGCAGCGCAAGCGTGAGGACCATCTCGTACGCGACCTCGGGATGGACAACCACCCCAGGCTCGCCCAGCGTGGCGGGGTTCACGTACTCGACTCCCCAGGGCGCGTTGGTCGGCGTGCCGTGGTGCTCGCCGTTGATGACATCGCCGATGCGGCCGACCGCCAGGCCGAGCATCGTGGCGGCGCCGCTCGCGTCGATGAGCTTCCAGTACGAGAACTTCGCGCGGCGAGCCCAGATGTAAGCGCCGACAGCGGCACCAAACAGCCCGCCCCACTGGCTGATGCCGCCCTCCGTGAGCGCGAACACCCGCAGGAGCTGGCCGCCGGCGAAGAGCTTGAAGTTCTCCCAGACGTAGAGGAGGCGCGCCCCGACGAGACCGATGACGACCATCCAGGCCACGCCATCCGCGCTGCGCGTGGTGTCGACGCCGTCCTTCTCCAGCAGCCACAGGCCGAGCCGCGCCCCGGCGAGGATTCCCAGCACCGCGAACACTCCGTGCCACGTGATGAGGAAAGGCCCGATCCGGAAAAGGTTCGGGTTGAGGTCGATGACGATGGTGAGGAAGGTCATGCGCTTCCGGCGATCGCGCGCTGCAGGCGCGACATGGCCACGTCCCTGGGCAGCAGGGCGAGCGTGTAGTCAATTGGCGGCGAGATCTTCTTGCCCGTCACCGCGAGCCGGATCGGCATGAAGACCTTGTTGGGCTTGCTCCCCGACTCCTCGACCACCCTCATGAGTGCGTCGTGTATCGGCGCCGGCTCCCATTCCACGTTCTGCAGCGCTCCGGTGGCGGTGCGGATATGCTCGACCGACTCGGGGTCGAGCGATCGAGACGGCGGTTCGGTCCACAGGTACTCGAGCAGCTCGGCGGCATCCGCGGTGGCCGAGCGGATCGCCTGGGCGGGGGTGCAGCCAAACTTGACCATGTAGGCGAACTGGCGGGCGTTCTCGCCGTGGGGATAGACGCCGGCATCGGTGCCGAACGCGACCTTCACGCCGGTCTTCACCGCCCTGGCGAAGTTCTCGCGCTGGAGCTGACCGAGCTTGCGTTCCTTCTCGAGGAACTCCTCG
>Ga0209880_1000266_pt1 | contig 13080 bp, 10 predicted proteins | sample PersoiDNA2013191_FD_185803 | JGI IMG/M metagenome (GOLD analysis project Ga0209880, IMG submission 185803) | Permafrost soil microbial communities from the Arctic, to analyse light accelerated degradation of dissolved organic matter (DOM) -... | ecosystem: Environmental > Terrestrial > Soil >... | reverse complement strand
CCACCGGTAGTTCGACCTCGCGGTCACCCTGAACGACGATGGCGGTCTTGGGCGCAAGGTTCATCAGCTTCTTGATGGCTTGTGACGTGCGCCCTTTTGAAACGGATTCCAGCGACTTGCCCAGCAGAATGAGCGTGAGGATGACGCCGGCGGTCTCGAAGTACAGCTCCTTCACGGCGCCGAACGAACCCTGCGCGATACGCCATGTCGAGTAGCCGCTGTAGAGGATGGCGGCAGACGTTCCCATTGCGATAAGCGAGTCCATGTTCGGGGCCCGGTGCCAGATGGCGCGGAACCCTACGATGTAGAAACGGTAGCCGGCCGCGATGCATGGGATGACGAGCGCGACCTCGACGAGCGCATAGCGAAGGGGAAAGTCCATGGGGCTCAGCCACGACGGGATGCGCCAGCCGAGCCACGGTATCATCGAGCCCATAGCCAGGTACAGCAAGGGCACCGCAAACAGAGCGGAGACGATGAAGCGCTGCCACAGGGAGCGGGTCTCCTGCGCCTTGCGCTGCGCGTCCTCGTCGACGTTCGCCGCGGTGACTTCCACGTCGAGGGGCGTATATCCGGCTCCGGTGATGGCCTGCTTCAACGCGGACACACGGACCAGGGCGGGATCATACACAATGGTCGCCTTCTCCGTGGTCAGGTTGACCGAAGCGCTGGTGACGCCCGCGAGCTTGCGGAGTGCGCGTTCAATGGCCGCGGAACAGGCTGCACACGTCATGCCGCGTACCGGGATTACAACAGTCTTGGCTCCAGACGGCTGGGCGACGCCATACCCGGCCTTCTCGATGGAGGCCTTCAGCACCTTGTCGTCGACGAGGGTCTCGTCATACTCGACAGTCAGCTTCTCGGTGGCAGGATTGACCGCGGCCGAGGCGACGCCGTCCAGCTTCTTTACGGAGCGCTCTACGGCTATTGCACACGCTGCGCAGGTCATCCCAGTGATTTCCAGATCCTTTGTCTTCATCTATTCCTCCCGGTTGCCGCCACGAGTGGCTGCACGTTCAACGTCGGTTGGTACCCCACCCCTCCAGGGGTGTGCCTCAATCCTATCTGAGTCGCCGGAATCTGCAACGAGACAATTGTGAACGTGTGGCATGTTGTCGCAACGCGGTCGTGTGGCGTCACTGATCGGTCGCATTGCCGTGAGGGGGCGTCCCCGCCGCCTCTCCGCAATGTTGCGTGTACGGAACCGGACATTCCTTGGTATCATACATGTATGGAGATGCGCGCTCAGGAGCCGACGGACGAGCAGCTGGTTCGACAGGCGCTCACGGACATGGACGCCTTTGGAATGCTGGTCGAGCGGTATGAACGACCCTTGTCGTCATACGCGGCCCGCCTCATCGGGCGGCAGGAAGCAGAAGATGTGGTCCAGCAGGCGTTTCTGCAGGCGTACCGCAGCCTTGCCGGATTCGATCCACACCTGACGTTCAGCGCATGGATGTACCGCATCGTCCACAATACGGCGGTGAACATGGCCCGCAAGCGGCATGGGACTGTGCCTACCGAGCTGGAGCTGGACGGCGAAATGGTCGAGATCCTGACCGGCGATACGGACGTCCCAGCCGAGGCACTGCACCAGGAGCTGGAAGATTTCGTGGCAAAGGGTCTCAACCAGCTGGACCAGCGCAGCAGAGATATCCTGCTGCTGTCGGTGGTCGAAGGCAAGAGTTACAGCGAGATAGCGGATATTCTGATGGTCGCGGTCAACTCGGTGGGACCCAGCGTGAGTCGGGCCAAGAGCAAGCTGCGGAACCTGCTGGAAGCAAATCCAGCACAACGGTCCGCATTGTGAATCCCTTGGTGTCAGGCACCATGGTCTTCACAATTAAGAGAGGATGAGTATGGACGACAATATGAAGCAGAAAATACTTGAGCAGATCGAGGAGCAGCACCTCGAACCCACGCCGGGCTGGCGGTTCCGCCTCGTGCGGGCCCTGAAGCACTCGGCCGTGGCGTTCCTGTTTGCCCTGACCGCACTGGGATTGGCTGGCAGTGTGTACATCCTCGTCCAGAATGGCACGCTGGACGACCTGCGGCTTGGTCCGCGGTGGGCGCATCCTGCCTTCTTCGACTTCCCATGGCAGCTCCTGGTCGTCGTCGTCGTCCTCGGTATCCTCTCGTTTGTCGTCCTGCGACGCACCGCCCGCCTGTACCGCGTTGCGAGGTGGTGGCTGGTCGCCGCGCTTATCGTTGCGGTCGTGGCCGGCGCCTGTTGCGCCTACGCAACGAACCTCACACGGTTTACCTTCCGCGCTGGGCCGGGTCAGGAGCTGTTTCGGCGTGGAGGGAACCCCTTCGGCGGGATGATGGGCGGTGCCGTGATCGGCGTCGTCGTCTCACGCACGACCCAGCGGTGGGTCGTCGACAGCCTTACTGGCGAGCGCTGGCTGGTTATCGTCACCGAGGAGACCTACTTCCCCTCCGGTTCGGACATCCCTGTGGGGATGATCGTCCGGGTCGTCGGGCGACACCTGAAGACCACGATCTATGCTGTCGGCATTCGCCCCGTGACCGGCATGGACGACATGATGGGTACCGGTGGCATGATGGGACCAGAAATCCTCATCCCCGGCACACCGTAGGAGAACGTCGCCTGTCCCACCCAGGTTGAATGAGCAGCGCATCCCAAAGAAGGGTTGCGTTTGACTCAAACCTGCTCATGCTGTAAGGGATACCACCGCATGGGAGGTGACGCATGTCACTCGGCATTAACGTTACGATTCCCGAAGGAATCGTGCTCGCGGCAGACAGCCGTCAGACGTACCGCAACCAGAAGGGCATGGCTCGTGTCGGCTCAGACTCTGCCTCCAAGGTGTTCCGCATCGGTTCGCGCATGGGACTTGTCATCGCAGGCCTTGCATTTATGCCTCAGCAGGGCGTGATGAAGAACGTCAGCGGGTTCATTGATGACTTCCGCCAGACGATCCCCGTTGACAAGCTGTCCGTCGGCGAGGTCGCTAAAGAACTCGCACAATACTTCGACGCCCGCGTCCCCTACCGTGACCAGCTCAAGGGCATGCCCGCCGGCATCAAGGCAGACATGGCCCGCCAGGGCATGGAGCTGCTGGACCTCAAGGAAGAACCGACCCGCGTCGTGTTCCACTTCAAGAACCAGCAGGGTCAGGTCCAGGAAGCGGTTGCCGCTCCCGACGGACTGCAGTTCATCCTGGCCGGGTACAACAAGGACAGGAGCAGCGAAGTCTACATGGTCTATGTCCCGGGCGCCACCGACCAGGCGCGTGATAGCCGCAAACAAGGCAAGGAATTCGGCGCAGGCTGGATCGGTCAGACGGACGTCGTCACACGCATCGTCCTGGGGTTCGACCCGCGTCTTCAGGGCATCCCGCTCGTCCGCGAAGCGGCCGTCAAGCTCGGCGAGGCCGCCGTGCAGCAGCAACTGCGTGGGGTGGAATACAGCATCCAGTGGGGCACCATGACCCTGCAGGACGCCATCGACTTCTGTCAACTCGCCATCGAGACCACAACCGCTATCCAGCGCTTCAGCGACGGCGTGCTCATGGACCCGGGCGACATGACCGGCGTCGGCGGACCCATCGACATGGCTGTCATCACCTATGACAAGGGTTTCACCTGGCTCAACCGCAAACACCTCAGGAGCAAGACCGGCGAGGTCGATCTCGAAGACCTGCCGTCCCTGGAGAACTAGCCATGCGACGCCGCACATCGCCACCCGAATACGACACCCTGTACCGCGACCTGATCGCACAGTGTGACAACGAGCCCGTCCAAGACGTCATCGCCGGGCAGATCTGGTCTCTGGTGCAGACGGAACATGCCACGGGACTATCCATGTCTCTGCGACCGATGGCCACGGGCGGGCACAGCACGTCCTTCCACCTGCGGGGCAAACCGCTCGTGGAGCTGGCCGAACTTTCAGTGTCCTGGAACCCGCGAGAGGCGGCGATCGGCATGGCAGCCATCTGCGCCGCGTGCAACCTCACCTCCCGCTTCGCGGGCGCCGAGGAGGCCAATGGGCGGGACCTGCTGCTCAAGAAAGCGGCCGGCAAGAAGGTCGGCCTCATCGGACACTTTCCGTGGACCGACGAGATCCGTTCCGCCTCTGGCAGCCTGACCGTCTTCGAGCAGCGACCACAGGAAGGCGATCTGCCCCAGCAGGCCGAGGAGTACCTCCTCCCGCATCTGGACGTCGTCGCCATCACCGGCTCTGCGCTCACCAACAAGACCTTGCCACGCCTGCTGGAACTCGCCTGCAACGCGTGGGTCATCCTCATCGGCCCTTCGACCCCCCTCTCGGTGCTCATGTTCGACTATGGCGTCGACGCTCTGTCGGGCTGTGTCGCCCGGGACCCGGAGGAATTGGCCGAGATCGTCCGCGAAGGTGGTGGCGTGCGCGAATTCAGAAATGCCGTCCGCTTCGTGACGCTGCAGAAACCCTGACAACCTGAGATTGTGAATCCCATGGTGCCTGACACCAAGGGATTCACAATTGCCGAAAAGGAGTCCAATGAACAGAAAACTGTGGTACCTGGTCGCCGGCTACGTTCTGACCGTCGCCTTTGGGCTCTCGCTTCAGTTCCTCCCTCCCATCATCCCCGTCATGAAGACAACCCTCAGCATGACCGCCGGGCAGGCCGGGGCGCTGATGTCGTCGCTGGCGCTGTTCGGCATTGTCATCTCGCCGCTGGTCGGCTACCTCGCCGACCGCTGGGGTGGCCGGGCCGTCGGCCTGCTGGGACTCGCCTGTCTCATCGCTGCCGAGGCCTGGTTCGCACTGTCGACCTCCTACGTGAATCTGCTGATGGCACGCCTCGCCATGGGCATCGGTGCTGCAACGCTGTCCATCCTGGGCGCGCAGATCATCAGCCAGAACTTCGCGGGCACCAGGTACCTCGGCGCGGCCATGGGCACCATGAATACGGCGGTCCCGACCAGCATCCTGATCAGCCAGCTGGGTTTCTCGCGGCTCGCAGCTGCTCGGGGATGGCAGGCGCCGGTCTGGGCGTGCCTGGTCTTCACCTGCGTCGTGGCAGCAGCACACGTCCTGCTCTACCGGGACCCGGAACCCCCGTATGACGAGGCCCCTGTCTCGCTGGTCGCGGGTCTGCGGCGCCTGAATCCTCAGGTCTGGGTGCTCGGCCTCATCTGGCTGTTCTGGAATGCCGGAGCGCTCGTCCTCCTGACGTTTGCCAATGACCTCCTGGTCGGCCGGGGCATGTCACCACAGACAGCAGGGACCATGGCCGGCATCCTCATGCTCTTCCCCGTCATCGCGTCGGCATTCATGGGCCACGTCCTGGACCGCAGGCGCTGGCAGGGTCGAGGCGCTGTGCTGGCCTGTCTCATGTTCGCCGGATGTGTGATCCTGCTCGGTGTTCTCCATGGCAGCGTCCTGCCCCTGTTCCTTGGCGTCAGCTTCACCTTCGCGCTGGCCCCGGCGGCCGTTTTCGGTCTGGCCCCCTACCTGATGCACGGCAGGGAGAGCGGCCTGGGGTATGGCATCCTGGCCAGCATGCTGAACCTCGGCGTCCTGTTTGGCCCTGCGGTCGGCGGCATCATGCGTGATGCGACCGGCAATTACCTTGCAAGCTTCATCATGGCGGGCGTCCTGACGAGCATCGGGGCAGCCTGTGTCCTGCTGTTGCGTCGACCAGCCCTCGAGAATGCCTGATGGCCTTGCGCCCCATGAGGTCCACGCGCAGGTCCGAGCTGCTCTTGCTGCTGGCCGTCCTCCTCTGGTCGACGACGTTCGCTGTCATGAAGGAGAGCCTGGGCAGCATCTCGCCCGCGCTCCTGGTCCTCATCCGCTTTGCCATCGCCTCGGCGGTCGTCTATGTGCTCTTCCGGCGCAGGATCGCGTTCAGCTGGTTCAACCTGCTGAAAGGGTTTGCCATCGGCATCCCGGAATACCTCGGGTTCATGCTGCAGGTCACGGGACTCACGATGACGACGGCAAGCAAGAACGCCTTCATCACGGGCCTGTCCGTCGTCATCGCGCCGGTCCTATCCTTCCTCTTTCTGCGCGAGCAGCACTCATGGAAGGTCGCGCTGGCACTTCTCCTGGCGGTGAACGGTCTCTGGATCATCTCCTTCGGGTTCACGCTGCGCGTCGGCGGCATGGGCATGGGAGACTTCCTGACGCTGCTGTCCGCCCTGGCCTTCAGCGTGCAGGTGCTCATGATCCACCTGTTCTCGGACAGGGATTCTTTCTATGCTACCACATTCTTCCAGCTGCTGGCTGTTGCCCTATGTTCCCTCATCTACGCCCTGGCAACAAAGCAGACGCTCGCCGTGAATCCTGTCTCATGGCCCTCCCTGCTGTACCTCGCCATCTTCACGACCGTCATCACGCTTCTGCTGCAGAACCGCTTCCAGCACGACGTGACGGTCGCGCAGGCCAGCGTCATCTACTCGCTGGAACCCGTCTTCGCCACCCTGCTGGCTGTCCTGTTCATCGGCGAACACATGGGTCCGGCCGTCCTCGTGGGCGGTGTCCTCATGTTCGCGGCGTCAGCGATCTCGTAGCAGGCCGGACAGACGATGCAACACGAATTCAGACGCTACTGGACCGCCATCTGCCACCTTGGCACCAACATGCGGCTGCTGCTTGCCGGCGCAGCCCTGCTGGGACTGGGGAACGGTATCTTCATGACCTTCTTCAACCTGTATCTCAAGCAGGGTGGACTGGGTGAGGCCTTCCTTGGCCGGCTGAACTCTCTCGGGACGATCGGGTCCCTTGCCCTTGCCATTCCTGCGGGACTGCTGGTGACACGCCTCGGCAGCAGGAAGTCGCTCGTCCTCTCGTGCGCGCTCATCGCCGTGTTCGGCGCTCTTCAAGCCAACGTCCTGGTGCCCGCGCTGCTCGTCGTTCTGCAGATCGGCATTTCAGCCAGCACCATGCTGTATGGAGCCACCTACAATCCGGAGATGATGCGCAGTACCGACCCCGAGGACCGGCAGGTCGCCTTCAGCCTTGCATTCACCACAGGGACCGTCATGTCGGTCATCGCGTCGGTCGTCGGAGGACTCCTGCCGCGCCTGTTCGCCCGTTTCGGAGCATCGCCCGTCACTGGACTCCGCCTGACCCTGGTTGTGGGAGCAGCGCTCATCCTTGCGAGCACCGCCGTCTTCATACGCCTGCGGGAATATCATGACGGCAGCAGTGAGCAGGTGGTGGACGCCACATGCTCCGTCCAGAGCGAGCCAGAGGTCACGTCCTCGTGGAAGCGCTTCGCGTTCCGGTACGCGGCGGTCAACGTCATCATCGGGTTCGGCGCCGGGCTGAGCATCCCCTATCTGAACCTCTATTTTGCCGACCGCTTTCAGGCGAGCACGGTCGTCGTCGGCAACCTCTTCGCCATGAGCAACGTCGTCCTCACGATCGGCGTCCTGCTGGCTCCATGGCTCGTCCGGCGGGCAGGCCTGCTGCGCACGATCGGTGTCACCGTCGGGGGCTCGCTTGTGTTCCTGGTCATCATGGCGTTCACGCACAATATCATCATCGCCGCCCTGGCATTCTGGATGCGCGCAGGTCTCATGATGTGCTCGACGCCGGTCACGGACAAGTTCTGCCTGGAACTGGTGCCACCCGACAAGCGCTCCGTGGCCCACAACGTGTTTCTGATGGCCTGGACCGGGTCCTGGGCCGTTTCGACGGCGCTGGGGGGCTGGCTCATCCAGAAAACGGGGTTCGCTCTGCCTATGATGCTCACGGCCGCTGTCTATGGCATCTACCTCGCCGTCTTCATCCTGTCCTTCCGTCACCATCCAACAATGCAGTACCCCAGCCCTGTCTGCCCGGCGACGATTCCCACACAGACCGACTAGTCGCCTGACAGTGCCACAGGGACCCCGACACGGGAACAGGAAAACCCCTGCTTATAGAGAGCGGGGAGCAAGGGCCTGCAGGTTCAGACACTGCTGCCTGTCTTCTTCAGTCTGAGTTGGTCCGTTCGGCCAGGAGTCGCCAAGCCAGCAAGCCGGCATCTTCACGCGTCAGTGGTTTGCCGGCGTATTCCATGACATTGTCGAACCCATGCTGCCTGCAGACGACACGCAGGGCCACGTCACCGACAGGATCCTTCATCTGGGTCTTCATGGCAGCGACCTCGCCCCCGAAACCGGCCGCCGTCAGGAGCATGTTGATGCCCTCACTTCCACTCATCAGCTGCATGGGCTGGAACGAAAGGTCGATGAGCCCGTCGTCGAGGTAGGCATCCCGCAAGGAGGTGAACAGCCAGTTATCGCGCCCGATGCCCCACGGAGAGCCCTCTGCCCGCCTGTAGCGTAGCCCAAACCAGACGTTCCGAATCTCCCTGCGCACGTGCAACACGCGATCCCACGCACCTCTCGTCCACGCGTATGTGCGTGTCCAAGCGACCGCCTCGTCGCTTGCAGAGGGGGTCCCAAGGCGCTGCAACGTCAGCTGTGGCTGGTGCAGGACGCGCTCCAGAAGGACCACGAACTCACCGTTGGTCACCTGACGGTCGAGATGAAGTTCACCATCAGGCGTACCCAGGACAAGGTGCAGGTCCAGCAATCTCTGGATGCGGGCATCCGAGGGAAGAGCGTTCTCAGCCGCCTGTACACGCACACCACCTGTGCAGCCCACGATGAGGACGAAGGCGATGAGCAACACTATTCCGCATCTCGCACAGGTTCTCATGATGCCATCTTCTCCCAGTCAGGTGTGCACTCATTCATACGCCCTGCAACCTCCGTGTCACTGCGTTGTGCTGGTTTGTTCCTGCAGTCGCCTCATGCTACCACCCGTCATGTCGCTGTCAAGCGCACAAGAAGGACATTCCGCGCACCCGCGAGACATCCATGCTACGAGCAACGCAATCAGCGACCCCTGTGCCTGCCCATGTGTGGCATGAGCCCCGGCGCCTGCAGCTTGGGAGGCTTCTCGCTGGTGAGCAGTGCGCGCAGCTGGGCGATCTTGTCGCGCAGCTTGGCGGCTTCCTCGAACTCCAGCGACTCAGCGTGCGCCAGCATTTCTTCGTTGAGTTCGATGACCAGGGCTTGCACCTCGGTAGGCGACATCTTCGCCAGCATCTCCTTGCCCAGCTTCTCGACCTCGTCCGGCTTGCGCCACGGCAGGTCGATGAGCTCCGAAATGGCCTTGTGGATGGTCTGGGGCGTGATGCCATGCTCCTCGTTGTAGTTCAGCTGATACTCCCGGCGCCGGCGCGACTCCGCCATGGCGCGGCTCATCGAGCCCGTGATCTCGTCGGCGTACATGATGATGGTGCCAGACACGTTGCGGGCGGCCCTTCCCATGGTCTGCAGGAGGGACGTCTCACTGCGCAGAAACCCTTCCTTGTCCGCGTCGAGAATGGCGACCAGGGAGACCTCCGGCAAGTCCAGACCTTCGCGCAGCAGGTTGATGCCGACCAGGACGTCGATGTCGCCCGAACGCAGCTGCCGCAGGATGTGCACGCGGGCGAGCGCGTCCAGGTCGCTGTGCAGATACTGCGCCTTGATGCCTTCCTGCTGAAGATAGTCCGCCAGCAGCTCCGAACTCTTCTTCGTCAGCGTCGTGACGAGCACACGCTCCTGCTTCTCGACACGCTGTCGTATCTCACCGATCAGGTTGGGCACCTGGTCCTTGCTGGGACGCACTTCGATGACCGGATCGACGAGGCCCGTGGGACGCAGGAGCTGCTGTGCAACCTGCGCCGAGACCTGGTACTCGTAGTCCGACGGCGTCGCGCTGACGAAGATGGCCTGCTGGACGTACTGCATGAACTCGTCGAACATGAGCGGACGGTTATCGAGCGCCGACGGCAGGCGGAAGCCGTAGTCGATCAGCGTCTGCTTGCGCTGGTGGTCGCCGTTGAACATCCCGCGGATCTGCGGGACACTGATGTGCGACTCGTCCACGAACAGCAGGAAGTCCTTGGGCAGAAAGCTCAGGAGTGTGTACGGCTGGGAACCGGGCGCACGGCCGCTGAAGTAGCGGCTATAGTTCTCGATGCCAGTGCAGTAGCCCGCCTCGCGCAGCATCTCGACGTCGTTCTTGGTGCGCTCCTCGATGCGCTGGGCCTCCACGAACTTGTTCAACGACTTGAAGACCGCGACGCGGTCCTCCATGTCCTTCTGGATGAGCGCAATATACTTCTCGATGCGCTCCGGGCTGGTCACGAACTGCGCGGCAGGGAAGAAGATGAACTCCTTGTACTCCTTGATGACCTGGCGCGAACCCAGGTCGAACTCTTGGATCTTCTCGACCGTGCCATCCAGCGACAGCCGGATGCGGATGCCGGTCTCCGTCTCCTTGGGCATCACCTCCAGCGTCGACCCGCGCACGCGGAAGGAGCCACCCTTGCCCACGTCGTCGACACGCTCATAGCGAAGCCCGATGAGCGACCGGGCGATGTCGTCGCGCTTCATGGCCGCGCCCTGTGTCACCGTCAGCAGTCCCTCGCGGTATTCCTCCGGCGAGTCCCAGCCGTAGATACAGCTCACGGAGCTGACGACGATGACGTCCTTGCGCTCGACGAGCGATCGGATGGTCGAGTGCCGCAGGCGAGCGATGTCCTGGTTGATGTCGGCGTCCTTCGCGATGTACAGATCAATCGTGGGGACATACGCCTCGGGCTGATAGTAGTCATAGTAGCTGACGAAATACTCGACCGCGTTCTCGGGGAAGAAGGCCTTGAACTCGCTGTACAGCTGGGCGGCAAGCGTCTTGTTGTGGCTCAGGATAAGGACCGGGCGATCGAACTCCTTGATGACATTCGCCATCGTAAACGTCTTGCCTGAACCGGTGACGCCGACCAGCGTCTGGAAGCGGTCGCCCTCCTGGATCCCGGCGATCAGCTTGGCGATGGCCTGCGGCTGGTCTCCAGACGGTTCAAACGGTGCCTTCAGCTTGAAGATGCTCAATTGTGAATCCCTTTGGTGTCAGGCACCATGGTCTTCACATTTCGACGGGTGAGGTGGCGCTGCTTGTCCAGATTCGCCGGACGCGGCTTGCCGATGCACTCCCGGACATAGGACAGGAATGGACCATTCGGGTCCCCCGGCGCACCACGGAAATCGACCGGCAGCCAGTCCATATCGAGCCATGAAGGCAACGGGGCAAGCCCGGACATGGCAGCGCAACTCGACCAGCGCCACTCCTCCGGAGAATGCACCAGCTGGGCCCGTACTGGGTTGAGCAGCAGGTAGCTCGCCGCGTCGATCAGGTAGTTGTCATTGAGCACGAGCCCCGACCAGTAGCGGCCGTGGAACACGTGGCCCGAATGCTCGTATCTCCAGTTGTACCGCCTGGTGTACTCCTGGTCCAGTTCCTTCATCCCCTGGGACAGGTTGGGCCGAGGGGTCTCCAGCAGCAGATGGTAGTGGCTGCCCATCAGGCAATACGTGTAAATCCGCCAGCCAAATTTCGAGGCGACGTCGCCCATGATGCCCAGGAAGGCTTTCCAGTCGGCTTCTTCCCGGTAGATCATCTCCTGGCCGTTGCCCCGGTTGGTCACGTGATACACGGCTCCCTCATATTCGATACGCGGTGTCCTACCCATCTCACATACCTCCATAATGAACTGGTTTATCAATTGTGAATGTCATGGTGCCTGACACCAAAGGATTCACAATTCGCGGGCCCAACCGAGAAGGGGGATTGCTGGGGCGGAGCCGCCGCATTCAAGGAAGGCCTGTTCGACGTTCATGACGTGCGATTCGGCATTCGCGACTGGGTTGCGGAACACCATGTCGGCACACGCCGCCACAGCTGCCTGGACAGTGCCGCCCGCGAGGACGACTGCTTCGATCCGTGTGCGCAGCTCGGACAGGTACGAGCGGTCTGCGTCGATGCGGCCCGTGATTTCGGCGCGGTCGCGCGTGCAACTCCCATGACCGGGAACCAGGAGGTGGATCTCCATCGCGGCGAACATGCCGAGCGTCCGCTCGAACGCATCGAGCCGGTCACTCACGAATGGGATCTCGAGGTCGCTCAGGAGGTCCCCAGCCCACAGGCACGCGGCGTCGGGGTCGTACATCGAGAGGTGATCGCGCGCATGTCCGGGCGTATGAACCAGCTGGACACGGATGTCCCCGACCATGAGCCCGATGATGTGGTCGACGGTCTGATCGGGCATGGGCGGGTCGAACGGGACGTCAGCCGCAACACCTTCCGCCTCCTCGTAGCGTCGTATCGAGCGCCGCGTCCGCTTCAGGTCGAGGGCGGTCTGAGTGACGTACGCCTGGTGAGCCACGACATGCGCACCGGGGAACCGTGCGGCTCCCAGGAGGTGGTCCCAATGGTGATGGGTGAGCACGACCGTTTCGACCTTCAGCTGCTGCGCCTCGCAGAAAACGGCGATGTCCTCTACCTCGTCGGGAAGGAGTGCCGGGTCAATAAGAGCAGCAAGACCCGCGTCGTGCAGGATACCCGTGTTCATGGCATATCCGCGGCACTTCGCCGTCCAGAGGTGCGGTGTCAGTGCTTCGAAGTGCAGGCTCATGTCAGAGAACCTTCACCAGGGGCAGCACGTAGCGCCAGACCAGGACGAGCAGGCCTGCACTGCCGGCCAGGACGAACAGGTGCCAGATCTCATGGAAGCCCACGACACCGGGCCAGGGATTTGGCTTCTTGATCGCATACAGCAGGGCCCCGACGCTGTAGGCAAGGCCTCCGGCCAGCATCCAGGCGATGCCACCCCACCCGACGGCATGCTGAAGCGGAATCGTCGCCCACACGGCGAACCAGCCGAGCGCGACGTAGAGGCCGGCCTTGACGCCCCGGGGAGCATCAAGCCAGAAGACGTCGGTGAGGATGACGGCCCCGGCCAATCCCCACACAGCCCAGCAGAGCGAGGTGCCCATTCTGCCCCCCAGCGCGATGAGACAGACGGGCGTGTAGGAGCCCGCGATGAGGATGGAGATACTGACGTGGTCGAGCCTGCGCAGCCTGACGTGACCCCTCGGACTGACGTCGAGCAGATGGTACCAGGCGCTGGAGAAGTACAGGAGGACCATGCTGAGGCCGTAGACGAGGAAGGGGACGGCCGCCCTGCCACCACCCCGGATGGCAGCAGCCCTGACGAGCAGGACCGTGACGATGATGGCGCCCAGACC
>Ga0209880_1000262_pt1 | contig 13160 bp, 8 predicted proteins | sample PersoiDNA2013191_FD_185803 | JGI IMG/M metagenome (GOLD analysis project Ga0209880, IMG submission 185803) | Permafrost soil microbial communities from the Arctic, to analyse light accelerated degradation of dissolved organic matter (DOM) -... | ecosystem: Environmental > Terrestrial > Soil >... | reverse complement strand
CGACGAAGTGCTTGGCGACCGCGGCGTCGGTGTGGAGCGCGGCGAGGGCCCATTCCCGCGCGGTGCGGGCGTTCGTCATGGTCTCGAGCGTGGTGAAGGTCTTGGAGGCGACCACGAAGAGGGTCTCCTCGGGATCGAGGTCGCGGGTGCACTCCCAGAAGTCGGTGCCATCGACGTTGGAGACGAAGCGGACAGTCAGGGATCGGTCGCTGAAGTCCTTGAGGGCTTCGTAGGCCATCCGAGGGCCGAGGTCGCTGCCGCCGATCCCGATGTTGACGATGTTGCGGATCCGCCGACCGGTGTGGCCGGTCCAGGCGCCGGAGCGCACCCGGTCCGAGAAATCGCTCATCCGGGCGAGGACCCGCTGGACTTCTGGCACGACGTCGACACCGTCGACTTCGATGTGCGCGTCTCGGGGGGCTCGTAAGGCGACGTGGAGTACGGCCCGGCGCTCGGTGACGTTGATCTTCTCGCCGGCGTCGGGGACCAGGAACACCGCCAGCAGGCCGGCCAGGTAGCGCCCGATTTCGGGACCGTGAGGAACCGGGTTCAAATCCCGGGCCCCCGACCAGTTCTGAATCCAGAATCGTCCCGATGGCGGAATTAAGGCGACAATTCCGCTGCATCGCTGCAGCAAACCGTCCGAACCTCGTCTGCCATACGTAGAGTGCTGGCCGTGGACTCGACAGAGCTCATCGAGCAGTGCGATCGCGTCGTGGCGCTCGCCGACCGTCGCCTCGAGTTTCCGATAGCGAACCTCGCGGCCAAGTCACGGGCGCGGCAGCTGCACGACCACCTCGAAGGCTTCGTGCGTCCGCGTCTCGCCGACATAGACGCGCCGCTGCTGGTGCTGCTCCTCGGACCCACCGGCGCCGGCAAGTCGTCGCTCCTGAACACGATCGCCGGCGCGGAGGTGAGCAAAGTCGGCGTGCTCCGGCCCACGACAACCGATGCGGTTCTCTACGCGAGCCAGAGCGATACGGATCGAATTGTCGCGAGCGGTCGTCTCGGCGCCGTCGCTAAGGACAGGCTGAAGCTGGCGGCGGCGCCCGCAAGCGCTGACGGGGTGGCCGTCATCGATGCGCCGGACATCGACTCGGTCGAGCGTGACAATCGCGAGCTCGCCGACCTACTGGTTGAAGCCTGCGATCTCTGCGTGTTCGTCACCACGGCGACCCGCTACGCCGACCTGGTGCCGTGGGAGGTGCTGCGCCGTGTGCGGGAGCGCGGTCTTCCGCTCGTCGTCGTGTTGAACCGCCTGCCGGATGATGAAGAGGATCGGGCGGCGGTCGTTGCAGACGCGAGGCGGCTCTTCCGCCAGGCAAGCACACGAAGCGACGAGGAGCCGATGGACCTGATCGCGATCGATGAGGGAGACATCGAGCCGCGCGTGAACGGTCTTGCGCGCGAAAAGGCACGGCCGCTTCTCGAGCGCATCGATCGTCTTGCTGCTACGGCCGACGAGCGCCGTGCAATAGCGACCCGGGCACTTGTGGGTGCGCTCAGGGGACTCGCGCCGCTCGCCCACGCGGTCGCCGACGATCTCGAGCACCAGGCCATCGACGCCGATGCATTGCGGCGAATCGCCGCGTCGATGTACGCCACAGAGCTCGAGTCGCTGGCCGGCGAGCTGCAGGGCAGTCTCATCCTGCGCGCGGAGGTGCTGCGACGATGGAACGACTTCGTCGGCGCGGACCAGGTGGCGAGATTCATCTCCACAGGTATCGGCAGGCTGCGCGCGATGGTGCTGACCGTGTTCCGCGGCAGGACGGCCGCGCCCGTGACGATCATCGAGGCGGAATTGACGAGCACGCTCGAGGCGCTCGGGTTGCGTCACGCGACCGAAGCCGCGCGGCGGACGGCGATGGCGTGGTCCGACCGCCCCGAAACCGCGGAGGTGATTGCTGGCCATCACGGGCTGTGGTCCGCGTCCGAAAGATTCCGCCCGGCCATCGAGGAGGGCCTCGGAGAATGGATGCGCGGGATCGTCGAGGACGTTCGTTCGCATGCCGGCCGCAAGCGCACGGTCGCTCAGGTCTCCGCGCTCGGCGTGAACGCGGTCGGCGTGGCCGTGATGCTCGCCGTGTTCGTGAACACGGCCGGCCTGACCGGCGCAGAGGTCGGGATCGCCGCCGGGACGGCGGTCCTCAATCAGAAGCTCCTCGAAGCGATCTTCGGCGAACGTGCGATGGCAGAGCTCATCGCCACAGCCCGCGAGCGGCTCATGACGCTCCTGACCACGCTCTTCGAAGATGAGCGCAAGCGTTTCGAGGAGCTCGTGCCCGCGCCGGGAAGCATGCGCGAGCTCGCCACAGAACTACGCGCCGCCGTCGACGGTATCGTCGCGTGAGCATCGATCGCTGCCTTGCGAACCTGGACGAGGCGATCGAGGCCGCGAACGCGCTCGGCCTCGACTCCAGATCCGCCGTCGCGACTCGCGACACGGTTCGTGCGCGGCTTGGCTTCCCAAGTAGTGCATACATCCTCGCCCTGGTCGGCGGCACCGGCGTCGGGAAGTCGACATTGTTGAACGCGATCGCCGGCGCGGACGTCAGTCCGGCCAGCGCGCGCCGTCCCACGACCTCGGACGCGGTGGCATGGGTCCCTTCGAGTCGCGGGCGCGAACTTGCGGACCTGCTGCGATGGGTAGGCGTGAGCAAGACGCGAGAGCACACAGGTGACGCTCTTGCGGATCTCGCCGTCCTTGACCTCCCCGACGTCGACTCTATCGTTCTCGAGCACCGTCAGCTCGTGGATGCACTGCTTCCCCGCGTCGACGCCGTCGCGTGGATCGTGGATCCAGAGAAATACATGGATCACGTCATGCACGGGAGCTATTTGAAGGAGTTTGCGCCACGCATCCGCCGCCAGATCGTCGTCCTCAACCGTAGCGATCTTCTGAGCCCCGCCGACGCGAGCCGCGTCGCCGAGGACATGCGCGGCCAGCTGCGTCGAGACGGCGCGGGCGACATCGAGGTCGTCGCGACCCGCGCGAAAGAGGGCGCGGGCGGCATCGAAGGGCTACGCAGATGGCTCGAGTCCGGGGTCGAGGCGAAGCGCGTCGTCGTGTCTCGGGTGGCCGTGGAGGCGCGCGAGGCCGTGCGCGATCTCGCCGCCGATGCGGGCGTGGTGGGCGGGACGAATGACCCGCTCGTCGAGCCGGCCCGCCGGGAGCGCGCTCTCTCCTCGGTCACGCGAGGCGCGCTCGCCGTCGTCGACATCGCGGCTCTGGAGCGTCAAGCCGTCGCCGCCACACGTTTCGCGGCCCGGCGGCGCGGCGCAGGACCGCTGGGGGCCCTGACGAGCGCGATATACCGGCTGATCGGGCGTAAACGGACGTCGGCAGACCCCGCCGCCTTCTTGAACCGCTGGCAGGTGCGCGGCTCGCTCGCGCCGGCGGTCGAGCCCCTGCGCGAGCTCATCACGGCCGCCCTGCCGTCGGTGCCTGCGCCGCTCCGCCGCGGGCTTGCCGCCCTGAGTGCGCCCACGTCCCTGGAGCATCGACTCGCTGAGACGGTCGATCGTTCACTGGCGGGCGAAGCGGCCGGCTTCCGGGTGCCCACGAGCGCGCTGTGGTTCGTGATCGGCGCCGCCCAATATCTCGTGACCGCCCTCCTCGTCTTCTCCGCACTCTGGTTTGGGTCGCTCTTCGTCATCCACGACGCGCCGGTCGGCTCCATCTCCGTGCCTTACCTCGGGCCCGTGCCCACGCCCGTCGCGCTCCTCGCCGCCGCGCTCGTTGTCGGCTACTTGCTCGCGAAGCTGCTCCAGCTGCATGCCGGCTGGCTTGGGCGACGGTGGGCAAAGCGCATCGGCGCGCGTATCACCGGTGAGGTTCGCCAGCGGGTCGTCGATGAGCTTCTGGTGCCCCTGGACCGGTTTGAGGCTTCGCGCGCGGCGCTCAATAAGGCGGTGAGCGCGGCGGACGACTGCCCATGAGCCGCGTGTGATAGACGTTCGCTAACCCAGAAGCGGTGATCAGACCCGACGGATACGTCGCCTGGTTGGCGGGCGGCACAGATACCGTGTAGTAGTTCGTGTAGTAATTCCGGTGACTCCGGTGGACGAAACCGCACCCAGAGACCTGGCGAGGCTTTCGAATTGAGCTCAAAAGCGCCGAAAACAGTCTCGGTGGATGACACAGCCTAGATTTCGGGACCGTGAGGCCCCGGGTTCAAATCCCGGGCCCCCGACCAAAATCTGAATTTAGGAACATCCCGCCGGCGGAGGTAACGGGGTAGCTCCGCTGTATTACTGCACAAATTCCGTACAAATCTAAGTTGCCGTCAATGTGGCGTGGGCGCTGACCTGAATCTGGTCCGCTCGACGACGAAGCTGACCCGCCTACTCAGTGGCACTCAAGCGATGTGAGGATGATGCGTCACCTGCCCCAGTACAAGAGCGACCTCGGCTGGGAACTCGACCTGCACACCCTTTCGGCACCGACGGTGAATAAGATTGCCGCCAGTGGCTCAGCCGCTCGAGGAGGTCATCGAGCTCGACCCGTAGAACTGGTGAAGCGCGTTCGCGTAAGCGGAAGGGTTCTGAAGCCAGTGCAGATGACCGGAGCCCTCAAGTGTTACCTGGACAGCTTTGGGAAGCCGCCTTCGGACGATCTCGGTAGCGTCACCGAAGATGTCGTAAGCGCCGTAGAGGACCAACACAGGCCCTTCATAGCTCGACACACCCTCGAGCGCGTCTGGCTGTTCCTTCGACACCTCCCGATCTGTCTTCATCATGGCTTCCGCGGAACAACCAAGCAGCCAGCTCGGGTCAGGAGCTGGGGCCGAACCAGGGTCCAAGAAGTAGTTGTGCCACGTTTCGGTCATCACATGACGCATCGACCACGAACCGATCGGACCGGGAACCACCAGACCTGACCCATAGGCGAAGAAGCGAAGGCGGCCCCAGAATCCCGCACGAGTGAGACCAGTGCGAAAGGACTCACTTTTGGTGCGCTTCCAGTCAGGTCCGACACCGAGCGACGAACTGGAGAGGACAAGACTCTTGACCCGTTGCGGGTACGCCGCGGCGTAGGCCTGGGCGACGAGACCACCCCAGGAATGTCCCAACACGTGCCAGGATGCGATGCCCAGGCGATTGCGAATGGCTTCGACATCGTCCAAATAGGCATGCAAGTCGTACCGTCCATCGCGACACACGGATTCGCCGACCCCGCGCTGGTCGAAGCTGATGCACCGGAACTCGGGCAACATCGGAGCGATCGTCGTCTGCATGCTGTCGGGCACTCCGGGGCCGCCGTGCAGCAGAAGCAGCGGCTCGCCGTCGTCACGGCTCTGCCGTACTGCGAGGAGAACACCGGGGGATTCCACGATGAAGTGATCCATCTAGACGCCGGCCCTTTCCACCGGGCGGGCGTCCCGCAGCGTGCTGTCGCGCTGTGGGGGGGTGTCGCGGGTGGGGGGTTGATGGGAGGTGTCGAGGCGGAATGTGTTGTACGCGGTGCGCCGTTCCCCAGTAGCGGTGTCGGCGAGGTGGAAGCTGATCTGCATAGTGAGGGTGGCCGGGTCGTAGACGACGTGCCAGAGGGTCCGGACCGGTACGCCGGGTTCGCCGATCCGCACGCACGAGTGGATGTCTTTGAGCTGCTCGGGGTCAAGTCGTCCTGGCTGGTTGATCGCAGCAGTGAGGTATCGCGCCCGGTCGTAGGTGGCGCCATTGCCGGGTTGGGCCGGGAGGTCGCCGAGGGCGCGGTAGCGGTGGAGGAGGTGGTTGGTGACCACCAGGGGGCCGTCGGCCCAGACGATGTGCTCGCGGTTGTGGGCGCCGCTGTGCTCCCACACAAAGGCCCGCCCCGCGCGATCCGCGACAAGGTAGTGGCATGGGACGAACTCGTAGTACTGCTTGGCGACGCGCAGCGCTTCGATGGCGTCGTCGACGGTTTCGCAGGTCTCGAGCAGATAGCGGCAGATCTCGTGCTCGCCGAGCCCGACCTGGGGGCTGTAGGTCGGCTCCACACCAGTCGATTCGTTATCGGCGAGTAAGGCGGCGACCAGCCCGGCGTCGTTGATCCCATCGACAGCTCCGGAGGCGAGGTCGAACAGGCAGACGATGAGTGTGGCGTGACCCTCATCCGGGTAGGTCTCTATGACATACGGATGGGCGGCAAGGGTCGGCTCCTCAGGGCCGGGCGCACGCCCTAGGAGCTCGCTGAGGGTCTGGGTGGTGAAATCGAAGTTCCGACTGACAAGGGCTGTTCCGGAGTCGGTGCGATCGGGGGGGATCCAGGCGACGGAGCATCCGGCTGTCGGGAACCCGAAGGGCAGCATTGCGAGCTCGAAGCGGTCGTCGTCGGGGTCGACACCCCAGCGGCGGGCAATGCCATCGGCGCGTGCGGCCAGCTCGGGGTAGAAGTGGGTGCGCCACCGTCGACGGGCCCGGGTCAGGATCGGGTCGGGCGCCGGCTGCGGTCCGACGCCGTCGTTGCGTTCGGCTGACTCGGCGAGCAGTGCGCCGATGCTCTCCTGGTCGCCGCTGAGCGTGAGGTGGCGAACAGTGCAGAAGTCTCCAGGTTGTCCGCCGCCGACGATCTCTTCGTGAATGGTTGCAGGCATGAGGGCCTCCCCTTCGAGTTACTGCGATCTCGTACTAGTTCATATAGTACGATTTCGCAGTAGGATGTCAAGTTGTGGGAGCGAGCGCTGACGGTGGAACGTTGCTGTTCGATGTGTGGGTCGTGGCGAACTCGACCCGAGCCCTGCTCGATCACGCGTTGCGCCCCAGCGGGCTCAGCGCGGAGGAGTTCGCGCTCTACAGCGCCCTTCGCCGAGACCGGGGCGTAACCCCGACGGAGCTGGGGGCGCTGATGGCGCTCCCGTCGACGACTGTCTCCTCGATCGTGGCTCGTCTCGAACGCCGTGGGCACGTGCGGCGCGCGCGCAATCCCGACGACGCCCGCTCGTATCGGATCCAGCTCACCCCGACAGGTCGGGCGACCCACAGCGCGGCCGCAAAGCTGTTCGCGCCTGTTCTCGCCGGGGTCAAGGCGGCGCTCACGCTCCCAGTCGCGGAGGCGCAAGCGATGCTCGCCGCGATCAACAGCGCGGTCCACATCGCGAACGCCGACCGGTGAGCGCCAACCCACCTATTCGACGAACTGGAAGATCGCCTCGGCCGCGTCACAGCGCTCGTTGCTGCTCACTGCCGCGACATCGAACCCCCCCTTCTCGGAACCCCTGCCGAGGAGCTTGACCGCCACTTCGCGGTCAACGCCCGGTCGGTGGCTCTACTCGTCCAGGAGTTGGCACGCCGACTGCCTGGCGACGACGGCCGGTTGTCGCGTTCACCAGCGATGGGCTCACCGACAACGTCCCCTATGGCGTGAGCAAGGGTGCGCTTGACCGTATGGTGAGGGCTGCCGCAGTGAAGCTGGGATCGCGTGGAATCCGGGCCAACTGAATCAACCCAGCGAGTCCTCAGTCGGACTCGTGCCGATTCGATAGCGGTTCGTGGTGCGATCACGTACCTCGCTGGCGGGCTATAGCTGAGTGCGGTCAGGTCTGCTGCAGGCGCCGCGATGGGTGATACGGGAAGAGGTCGATGATCTCCCCGCTGGTCACTCGCATCTGCATGTCGTGCCAGTAGGCGACGTCGAAGATCTCAGCATGGCTCCGACCCAGCACCTCGAGTAAGTGGTTCGGGAGCCCGATGAAATGGCGGAACTCCTCGGGGAAGAGATCTCGAGGGCCGACGCCGAACCAGCTTTCGTCGGACAGCTCGTCCTCATCGAAGAGCGGAGGCGGCAGCTCGCGGAAGGTGAAATCGGTGAGAAACGACAGCTCGTCATAGTCGTAGCAGACGACCCGAGAGTGACGTGTGACCCCGAAGTTCTTCGGTAACAGCTCTCCGGGGAAGATGCCGTTAGCAGCCAGGTCCTTGATCGCCTGGCCGAAGTCGTCAACGGCGGCCCGCGCCGCCTCGTCGGACACTTCACGGAGGTACAGGTCGAGCGGCGTCACGCGGCGCTCGACGTAGGCGTGGTGGATGACGACAAGGTCGGAGGTCACCTCCACGGTCTCATCGGTGTCACGCCTGAACTCCTCAATGAGCTCCGGTGCGAAACGCCGGCGGTCGAACTCGAGGTGCTCGAACTCCTGGGCCTCCACGAGCCTGCCCGCGCGCTCCGACCGGAACACCATGCGGTAGGTCCTTCTCACGTCTTTGGGCGTCATCGGCTTGACGGCCGGGAATCGGTCCCTGATGACTTTGAACACCACGTCGTAGCCCGGCAGTGTGAAGACGATCATGACCATGCCGTGGATCCCCGGCGCGAAGACGAACAGCTCCTCGCTCTCTCGCAGGTGGCGCAGGAGATCTCGGTAAAGCTCGGTCTTCCCGTGCTTGTGATGCCCCATCGCGATGTAGAGCTCGGCGACCGCCTTCTTCGGCATGAGGAGCTTCAGGTACCGGATGGCCTCGACGGCGGGGTCGAGCTCGACATGGAAATGCGAGCGCGCGAAGCTGAAGACGATGCTGATGTCATCCGAGTCGGTCAGCACCGCGTCGACCACGATGCCGCGCTCCGAATTGAGGAGGGCGAGCCCGAGCGGGATGCAGGCCGGTCCGCTGTAGAGGCGGCCGAACAGGTAGACGCCCTTGCGCCGGCAGAACAGGGCCGGGATGATCTCCGCCCGGTCGACGCGATCACAGCCTCCGGCTGAGCGGAGCAGGGTGGCCAGCCGATCCGCCACGAGGCGGGCATCGCGGCTCGAATCCTCGAACTCGCAGTCGAAGTTGCAGTCGCGCAGGATGGTGGCGACCAGCTCGGCCAGGTCCGACACCGGTTCGTAGGTGCGCAGGGGAAGTCCCGGGGACTCGGTGGGCGACGGCTGGAAGTCCGAGTCCGCGAACTCGATGTTGCGGTCCACCCCGACGGTGGCGAAGATGCGCCGCGTCACGGAGTTGAAGAACGTCTCCGCCAGCGCGTAATCCTGCCGGTCCGCGATGAGGGGCGAATAGGCGGCCTTCATCGCCGCCCACACATTCCGGTCCGCGACCCGCTCACCCAGGGCCGAGCGAACCTCACTCTCGAGGTGGTCGATCACGTGCCCGTACAGGTCGAGACGCTCGGCGGCGTCAACCACGGCGCCGCGCCAATCGCACCGCTCGAAGCGATCTTTCGCTCGCCGCGTGATCCTCATGAATGCGGCCTGGTACTCGTCGAAGCCGGCGACGATCGCGGGCACGACTGCGGCTGCGAACTGGCCTGCGGAGAGGCCGCCGACAGCGCGGTCTGCCATCAGGTCAGCGTAGAGGAAGCCGGGGGCCTACGCCCGGCCCGGGGTTCAGCAAGCTGCAGTAGGCATCGCAGGCTTGAGCGTTACCCGGATTGCAGGGGCGTTGGGCCGATTGGTCTGACACCGTCTCAAGCGCGGGGGCGATCCTCAGCTCTACCGCTTATGCCGCGCTCCGCCGCGGCGATGGGAGGGGAGCGTGAGATCCGTCGCTGCGTGAAGGGTCGCCGAGCTTCGCAGGATCTTCAAGCTGCTGCAACTCGGGTTGAGAGTTTAATACGCGTCGACCCACTCGTAGATGCCTTCATCGCGAAGTACGGCGGCCGAAGCAGTCGTTGGCCTCGTACGTCGTGGATCAGGTCGTACGCCCAGCCGTCGGGATCGAGGCCCAAGACCAACCAGGCTGACAGGAGGGCGGCCCACCCGCGCGGAGGGTATAGGGATGCTTCTATACACGCGCGTTGTGGTGTGGGACAGTAGGTGGTGGCCATGCGCGTTAAAATCGTCAGTGGCATCGACCGCCTAGAGGACGCCATGTACGCGCTGGTCGCGATCCTGCTGGCGGCGGCGGCGTTGCTCCTAGTCTGGAGCGCCATCTCCTCGAGCGTTGCCGATCTCCGGCACTCTTCGGACTCGCTCACCGTGGTCCTCGATCTCCTCGACCGCGGCCTCATCCTCTTCATGGTCGTCGAGCTACTGCATACCGTGCGCATCACGCTCCACGGCCACGAGCTGACGGCCGAGCCCTTCTTGATCGTCGGACTGATCGCAGCGATTCGGCGCGTGCTCCTACTCACCGCTGAGTCGGGAACCCAGTTCCAGCTTAACCAGCAAGGCGCCGAGCTGATCATCCTCGTCAGCCTCATCCTGGTTATGTCGGTTGCCATCCTTATTTGGCGGCGTTCGGTGGGCAGATCGGCTTCCAGTTGAACGACGCCGACGCCTGTCAAGCAAAGTTTCACGCGGCCTGCTAAATTTAAGTTCCAGGCTTGGCGCTTGTAGGTCCAGTTCTCCGGCCGGAGTGCGTGAGCGTGTTTGAAGTGGACGAGCGCGTCGTCAGGGGTGGCCTTGTTGCACGAGATACGTGCCAAGGTGAAAGAAGGCGGCGGCCTCCACGTCATCAGCATCCAAAACCGGCATGCGCGAGTCAAGCCTAGTCGCGTCCATCACATAAGCGCTCCGCGCGCCTTTCGCGACCCAGTCGCGCACGGCATCTAAGTACTCGCGGTTGATCGCGACCTGTAGGGTTCAGAAACTCCGTCGAGTTCGACCTCGCACCTCAGCGCTGCCATTTGTGCCCGTCGTTGTGGCCGCAGGCACGGATGTCGCCCAAATCGTGTAGCAACGCGTGTAGCAACCCAGCCGGTATCCCCCGGCACGTAGCGGCATCCGGCGGCCTGAAGCCGCGGACGGGGTGAACTCAAACGGCCTTTGGCGGCTCACACCGAATCGAGCGCTATTGCGGTTCGGGACCGTGAGGCCCCGGGTTCAAATCCCGGGCCCCCGACCAATTTTCAAATTCAGAATCACCCCGGCCGCGGAGCTAATGTGACAAAAGCGCTGTATTACTGCAGTAGTTCTGCAGTAGTTTGGGACGACTGACAGCCGGTCGCAGTCTGCAGAACCGCGGCGAAAGCTCTGGACGGTGAACTGGGATGTTTTCCCTCGGAAGTAAGTCCTCTTCCGCGCAACAGGGCTCTAAGTACAAGAACAGGATTTCCTAAACGGCTCCGACACAGCACGGCCATTTCCTTACAGGCAAAGGCAGACACCGCGTCTTACCTGTCATCGGCGCGCGTGGCCGGCACGTCGACCGTCACCTTCTCCGTGAGCTGATTGGCCTCTATCGCTCAAGGATCGCCTGCATTCGTTGCGCGGCCTCTTGCTGAAGTTCTGGCACCACGTGGCTGTATGTTCATCGTCAATGCAATCTCCGAGTGGCCGAGTACCTCCATCACCACTCGTGGAGGGACCCCCTGGCAGTAGTCCTCCGGCGCTCGGCAAATGGGTGGCGCATCGCTCACTGGCACGCCTCTGGTTCCGCGGGTCAGCGCCGAAGACTAGCTCAGACCGGCTTCGCGAGTAACTCACGCACGCCCTCCGTTGCTGCTCCATAAGTACTTGCATCCCACAGTCCCGGACTGTTTCCCCAATTGCGTTTGGACCTCCGACTCCAGCCGACTCTAAGATGGGACATTGAGCATGGTGAACGTGAGCCGATCAGGCGGGGGTTCCTATCGCGCCGCAGCACGCCTGGGTGCGTTGGCACTTGCGGCTCTACTAATCGCCCTCGCGTGCGGCTCCACGAGTCCGAGCGGCTCGGGCACTACCACGCCTAGTCCGTCCGCTTCGCCGAGTGCGTCCCCGACCGGTACCGCATGCTCGACCCCATTTGTTACTTCGGCCGCTTCCGAGCCACAGCTCGTCCGTGCCGCCATCGCATACGACAAGGCAAGCCGCCAGCTGATCCTTTTCGGTGATCCCGGCGGCGGAGCCGTCACACAGACGTGGGCATGGACCTCACAGGCTGGATGGAAGCAGCTATCACCGGCTCACAGTCCACCCGGGCGCACTTGGGGCAACATGGCATATGACGAGGCGACCGGCGTGATCATTCTCTTTGGCGGCCAATCGGCCACGCCAGTGAACGGTGGGCTCAACCCGCTAAATGACACGTGGACGTGGGACGGCGCGGATTGGACGCAGCAGAGTCCCGCCGCTAGCCCGCCCGCAACCGTCAACATGGCACTGGATTACGAGCCTGCACGCCACATCGTCCTTGGGGTCCGTGACAACGACGCGTCCGCCGACACGGAAACATGGCAGTGGGACGGGAGCAGCTGGTCGCAACTTCGGCCGATCCAGGCTCCGCAATATGCCAAGCAGGGTGCCGGCCTGGCATATGCGCCTGCTGTGTCCGCTTCGGTGCTTTTCGGAACAGTCTTCGGAATTGGTGTGCCTGCACCCGACGGAACAACATGGACGTACAGCGCCAACACATGGACGGGCTATCCGCCCGGTGCCGGTGATCCGCAGCCGAGGTCCTTTCCCGGTATGTCAACCGACCAGCAAGGTGGCGTCCTCCTTTTCGGCGGAGCCGGCAGCGGCTCGACAGTCTTCAACGACACGTGGGCATGGGCGGGCGCGTGGGCGAAGCGGAGCGTCGCGGTCGCTCCGGCGGCGCGCGCCATGCCGTTGATGGCGTTCGACTCGACATGCAGGTTGGACGTTCTCTACGGCGGGGAGTTGCAGACCGGCTCCAATCGCACAGATTTCTACGACACCTGGGTGTGGGATGGCCAGGCTTGGGTCAAGGTCGGCTAGATACCCCACCTAGGTTCTCGCGTGCCAGCCTCAGGACCAGGTCGACGAGCAAGGAATGGCCCGGCGCCAGGATTAGAAGACGCGCGCGTGTGGGGTGCAATTATCCCGTCACGGTCATCAGCGACGTCAGCTAGTCGTCGGTTACCATGCTCGGCGCCTGTGGTCCAAGGCGATGTAGTAGTTCATGTAGTAATCCGGGCGATCTTGGTGGCTGAAACCGCGTGAATGCCCCAATCGACCATCCGGAATTGATCTCAAAACGCTCGAAAGCAGTTCAGGGTGCACAAAGTCCGTCGAGTTCGAAGTCGAACTCTCAATAGGCCACTGAGCAACGCCAACGAAGGACCGGTACGATCTGCGGCCGTCGTGATGGCCTCGATGCTCTACTCGCTCATCTGCGTCGTACTCGACGCGATCGCAACGAGCCACAGTAACGAGGCCAAGTTGAGGGCCGAGGTGCTGGCGCTGCGCCGGCAGGTTCAGGTGCTTGAACGACAGATCAAACGCGTCCGATGGGAGCCGGGTGATCGGATGATCCTGGCCGCTCTGCGGGAGCGGCTGCCGCGCTCGGCCTGGGCTGCC
>Ga0209880_1000258_pt1 | contig 13217 bp, 10 predicted proteins | sample PersoiDNA2013191_FD_185803 | JGI IMG/M metagenome (GOLD analysis project Ga0209880, IMG submission 185803) | Permafrost soil microbial communities from the Arctic, to analyse light accelerated degradation of dissolved organic matter (DOM) -... | ecosystem: Environmental > Terrestrial > Soil >... | reverse complement strand
TTCAAGTCCCGAATCGGGATACCGACGCGCTGTTGCAAATCCAGCAGCAGTTTTTGCTGCTCTACGATGGCATGCAGGTAACGCTCCAGCGTTTCACTATAGGGTTTTTTTGTCTTCAGTTCCTGCGATACCCATTGCAAATTGACTTCATTGCCCGGAAAGGTTTTGATGAAATGCGGGCGCGGCATCTTGCCTTTGGTCACGCACATTTCCTGAATGCTGCGCTCACTGCGGCGCACTTCTTCAACCAGGCCGCGCATGGTGTCGCACAACGCGTCCACCTGCTTCGCGGAGAAGCGGAACTTCATCAGTTGGTCCGAGATGCCAGCCTGTAATTTGTCGTACTGTTTGCTGCGATAACCGTACTTATCGTAAGCCTTGCCCAGCTTGGTGAACAAGTCGGTAATCACGGCAAAACGCGCCAGGGCATCCGCCCTCAACTGCGCCAGATTGGCCGCAGCCGCTGCCGCGGCCGCTTCTTCATCCTCTTCTTCGTCGATGTCATTGGCGCTGATTCCTTCTACCTCGCCATCGCCGCCCGCGGCGATGACGGTTTCATCTGCAACATCCACAAAACCGTCAATCAGTTCGTCGATGCGCATCTGATTGCTTTCGATCTTTGCGGATAACGCCAGGATTTCGGCTATCGTCGCCGGACACGCGGAAATCGCCTGAATCATGTGTTTCAGGCCTTCTTCGATACGTTTGGCGATCTCGATTTCTTTTTCGCGAGTAAGCAACCCGACCGTGCCCATTTCGCGCATATACATACGCACCGGATCGGTGGTGCGGCCGAATTCCGAGTCCACCGTAGAAAGCGCGGCTTCGGCTTCTTCCACCGCATCTTCATCCGCCACCGCAGGTGCGACATCCGTCATGATGAGAGTTTCAGCGTCAGGAGCCACGTCGCACACCGAGACGCCCATCTCATTGATCATGCTGACCACGCCTTCGATCTGCTCAACTTCGAGCATATCCGGCAAATGGTCGTTGATTTCCGCGTAAGTCAGATAGCCGCGTTCTTTGCCCAGCACGATCAAAGCTTTCAGGCGCGTGCGCCTCGCCTCGATATCCTGCAACGGATCAATGATCGGCTGCACGATAACGACAGCTTGTTTCTTGATCTGCTTTTTCTTGTCTTTAAGCTTTGCCATGTTCATATTCCCAATTGCGTAAGGCCCAATATTGCGTTAAGGCCGCAGAAAAGCGGCGGATTATACCCGATTCCATCAACTTTTTCCTACCCTCATTAGATACTTAGCTTCGTTGTAGCAGCAGCAGGTATTGCTCGCGTTCCGGGTCGGTCAGGTTGGACAAACCCTTAGCCTGCAGGGCTTGAAACTGCTGGCGGCGTTGACCTTCGTTGAACTTGCTGATCAGCCCGGCAAACTCGGCACTTACATCAAAACTCTCGCCCCAATTCAGCATATCTGCCTGTGCGGCGGCCAGCGTTTTTTCGTGGCCAGTGCCTTGAAACAACTGCGCAAGGGTAGGACTGCTCAGCGTGAAATCAGTTTCACGCAACACCGTCAGCACCGCTGAAACCGCATCGGCATCCGCGCCCTGGCCATGCCACTCGCCAGGCACCTGTTGCCCTAACTCGGGTTGTGCAATCAGGCATTGCAACAGCAACCGATGCGCCGAAGGCGGGGCGCGCCCGGCTTTTTGAAAAGCGATACGCGGCGCACGCACCACCGGTTTGATCTCATACAACGCTTCCAACTCCGCTTGGCTGACACCCGAAAGCGCGGCAACCTCTTTGCGCAGCAACAAGGCAGTGGTCGGCGCAATAATCGAGGTCAACAGCGGTTTGGCGCGTTGCAATAATTGATTACGCCCTTCCTGGCTGCGCAAATCCAGTTCCGCACTGATTTCACGCAACAGGTAAGCTGACAGTGGCATGGCTTCCCGCATACGCTGCTCGAAAACAGCTTTGCCGAATTCGCGAATGAAGCTGTCTGGGTCATGTTCGACCGGCAAAAATAAAAAACTGATGCGCTTGCCGTCTTGCAGGTATGGCAATGCGTTTTCCAGAGCACGCCAGGCCGCACGCTGCCCAGCCTTGTCGCCGTCAAAACAAAATACGATGTGTTCGGTGAGGCGCAATAATTTTTGCACATGGTACGGAGTGGTCGCCGTGCCTAGGGTCGCGACGACATATTCCACGCCGTGTTGCGCCAGTGCCACCACGTCCATGTAACCTTCCACCACCAGCACTCGTTGCTCGGCGCGGATGGCCTTTTGCGCCTGGAACAGGCCATACAACTCGCGGCCTTTTTCAAACAGCGGGGTTTCCGGCGAGTTCAGATATTTGGGCTGCGCGGAGGTGGAACCGGAGGTTCCGGTTACCTCGCGGCGTCCCCCTTGCGGGGGTTCGCCCTTGTCCAGCACGCGCCCGCCAAAACCGATGACCTGACCGCGCACATTGATGATGGGGAACATGATGCGGTCGCGAAACCGGTCAAAACGTTTAGCTACCCCCTTTGCTGGAGCCTCATCAAAGGTAACTACCAAACCGGTTTCGCTCAGCGTCGCATCCTGGTAATTCGGAAATGCGGCGGCGAGATTTTGCCAACCGTCCGGCGCGTAGCCGATGCCGAATTTTGCCGCAATTTCACCGCTCAACCCGCGCTGCTTGAGATAATTAATCGCACGCTGCGAAAGCTTGAGTTGCTCGCGGTAATAGCGCGTGGCAGTTTGCATCACCTCATACAAATTCGGCGCAACTTTCTGGTATGCCTCACCTGTTGCCTGACGCTCATGCGGAACCTCCAGACCCACGCTACGCGCCAGTTCCTCAATCGCATCAACATAGCCGAGTCCGGCATGCTCCATAACAAAACCAATTGCCGTGCCATGCGCGCCGCAGCCGAAACAATGATAAAACTGCTTGGTCTGGCTTACCGTAAATGAAGGGGATTTTTCGTTGTGAAACGGACAGCAGGCGACGAAATTCGCACCGGCTTTTTTGAGCGGCACATAGCGCTCGACCACGTCCACGATATCGAGACGATTAAGCAGATCCTGAATGAAATTTTTTGGAATCACGCCAGCACCGCCCTTTCATCAAGATCGACACTCCCCTTTCTTCGGAATCAAGACGCAAGGGTGTCGCGCAGCGTGGTTTAACCAGAGACTATTTAGCCAGAATCTATTTAGATAACTGCGCCTTTATCAGAGCAGAAACCTTCCCCATATCGGCGCGTCCGGCCAACTTGGGTTTGAGCACGCCCATCACTTTGCCCATGTCTTGCTGGCCAGCCGCACCGCTCGCGGCAATCGCCCCAGCAACAGCCGCACTGATTTCGGCTTCGCTGAGTTGTTGCGGCATGTAGGTTTGCAACACGCTCATTTCGAACTTTTCGACATCCGCCAAATCCTGGCGTCCTGCCGCTTCATATTGACTGATGGAATCGCGCCGTTGCTTGTTCATCTTTTCGATGATGGCGACCACGTCCGCATCCGACAACTCGATGCGCTCGTCCACCTCGCGCTGCTTGATGGCCGCGAGCAATAGACGGATCGCCCCGAGGCGCGCCGTATCCCTGGCGCGCATCGCGGTTTTCATATCTTCAGTGATTTGTTGCTTGAGACTCATATCGAAACCAACCGCTACACCCAAGTCGGGCGCAGCAAATCAACAGTTTGTGGAAAAACGTAGCGAGCGCAGCCCAGACAAGGCGCAACAGGCCGAAAAAGCGGAATGTATGTTGGTATACATGAGCATTTTGAGGCCTTTTGCAACGCCGTATTGGCAAGCGCAGTAGTTTTTTGTTAGTAGAGCTTGGGAGGGAGAACTTGGCTCATCAGGCGCTTGTAATGACGCTTCACGGCAGCAGCCAGTTTGCGCTTACGTTCTGCGGTAGGCTTCTCGTAAAATTCGCGGGCGCGCAAATCGGTCAGCAGACCGGTCTTTTCCACGGAACGCTTGAACCGGCGCATCGCAACTTCAAACGGCTCATTCTCTTTAACACGTACTGTTGTCATGAACAAACTACCTTCTACTAAAAATTGAGGGCGCGATTCTAGCAAAAGCACCCTCCCCCCACAACCACAATTTACTGAACCGTAATTCGGGCGAATTTTCGCTTGCCGACCTGCGCCACGACCACCGTACCAGCCTTGACCACGACTGATTTGTCATTGATACGCTCACCGTCCAGCTTGACCGCGCCTTGCTGGATCATGCGCATCGCTTCGGATGTCCCCTCCACCAGCCCGGCCTGTTTGAGCAGTTGCGGCACGGCAATGCTGCCGCCAAGCGCAGAAACATTGACTTCCGGCATATCATCCGGCAACACGCCCTGACGAAAGCGCGCTTCGAATTCCGCCAAAGCGGCTTCTGCGGCCTGCCGGGTGTGGAAGCGCGCCACGATTTCCTGCGCCAGCAACACTTTGATGTCGCGCGGATTGCGTCCGGCAGCCACTTCTGCGCGCCAACCGGCGATCTCGTTCAGATTGCGGAACGACAGCAATTCCAGATACCGCCACATCAAGGTGTCGGAAATAGACATCAGCTTGCCGAACATATCCTGCGGCGTGTCGGTGACGCCGATGTAATTACCCAACGACTTGGACATTTTGTTCACGCCGTCCAAGCCTTCCAGCAACGGCAGGATGAGTATGCACTGCGCCGGCTGCCCGTAATGCTTTTGCAACTCGCGTCCCATCAGCAGGTTGAATCTCTGATCCGTGCCGCCCAGCTCGATGTCCGCCTTGAGTGCCACGGAGTCATAGCCCTGCACCAACGGATAGATGAATTCGTGGATGGCGATCGGTTGGTTGCTCTTGTAGCGTTTGGAAAAATCGTCGCGCTCCAGCATTTGCGCGACGGTATGGGTGGCCGCCAGCTTGATCAAGTCCACCGCACTGAATTTATCCATCCAGGTCGAGTTGAACACGATCTCGGTTTTTTCCGGGTTCAGCACTTTGAACACCTGCTCGCGGTAAGATTGGGCGTTTCCCATCACTTGCTCACGCGACAACGGCGGGCGGGTGGCATTTTTACCGCTGGGGTCGCCGATCATGCCGGTGAAGTCGCCGATCAGAAACAGCGCGTGATGACCGAGGTCTTGAAACTGGCGCATCTTGTTGAGCAGCACGGTATGGCCGAGGTGCAAATCCGGCGCGGTCGGGTCAAAGCCCGCCTTGACACGCAACGGTCGTCCCAGCGCGAGCTTGTGTTTCAATTCTTCTTCGAGCAGCAGCTCGTGAGCGCCGCGCTTGATTTGCGCCAGCGCGTGTGTCATTTCTGCGTGCATCATTTCTGGCTGTGTCATTTCAGTCATATTCATCATCAAATTCAAGTACGAAAAAGGCAATAAACTGCTCATTCCCGCTCTTTATAACCATTCATCGGCCGGGTTTTGCCACCCATCAGTTCAGTTTTGAGGGGATGCCACTTTCTGGTAGAGTGCGCACCGATCATCAACACAACACGTTGCCAGAACAAAGCAAAGCAACTCAAGGAGGCACGAATGTTAACCCAAAACCCGCTCAGCCAAGAACGCAACATGCCAGAAAGCAAAAAAAAGCTGCGCTGGTTCGTGGCCCTGTCCACCCTGCCATTGCTGGGCGTAGTCACCGCTTTCGGCCTGGTGCCGCAAAGTGATCTTGATTTGACCTCGACCCAGGTTGCCATCGAAGAGATTGCATTACCCAAAGTCACCGTTGACGAAACTGCTGCTGCCAGCTACTGGCGCAACGAACGCGTGCAACGCGGCGATACCGTGGATGAACTGTTACGCCGCCTGAGTATTGAAGATGCTGCCGCCAGTGCCTATTTGCGCAAATCCGCCGATGCCGAATCTTTCCGCAAATTGCCGGTCGGCACCGAAGTGCAAGCCGAAACCACTGCCACTGGCGGTTTGATCGCGTTGCGCTATCTCGGTGACAACAGCGCGCAGATTTTGATTGACAAACAAGACAGTGCTTTCCATACCAAAATACTCCCCGCACAACTGGAAAATCGCTTGTTCGTGCGCACTGGCGACGTAAAAACCAACTTGTATGCCGCCACCGACGAAGCGGGCATGCCGGAAGCCGCCGCCAACCAATTGAATGAACTTTTCAGCGGCGACATCGATTTCCATCATGATTTGCGCAAAGGTGACAAATTCACCGTGGTGTATGAAATGACCTACAGCAACGGCGCATTGCTACATACGGGCCGCATCCAGGCTGCTGAATTCATCAATCAAGGCCACACTTACCGTGCCGTGTATTTTCAGAAAGATGCGCAACACGGCGATTACTACACCCCGGAAGGCAAGAGCATGCATAAGGCTTTTTTGCGTTCGCCCGTTGAATTCTCGCGCATCAGCTCCGGATTTACCACGGCGCGTTTCCATCCCATATTGAAAAAATGGCGCGCACATAAAGGCGTAGATTTTGCTGCGCCGATGGGCACCAGAGTCAAGGTAACTGCCGACGGTATCGTGTCCTTGGTTGGCAAGCAAAACAGCTACGGCAACGTCATCATGGTCAACCATCAAGGTCGTTACACCACGGTATATGGGCACTTGTCGCGCTTTGCCAAGGGTCTGCACCAAGGCCAACGCGTGGCGCAGGGCGATGTCATCGGCTATGTCGGCATGACCGGCTGGGCTACCGGGCCGCATCTGCATTATGAATTCAGGGTGAACGGCCAGCAACACGACCCGTTGCGCGTTGCCTTGCCCGATGCAAAACCCGTCGACAGTACATACCTCGCCGAGTTTCAACCCGTGGCGAACGACTTTGTTGCGCGCCTGAACCTGCTGCGCAACACCAACCTCGCGAAACTCGACTGATTAGCCAGTGCCACAGCCTGAGCTATACATCGGGTTAATGTCGGGAACCAGCCTGGACGGCATTGATGCCGTCCTTGTTGATTTAAGCCAGCCCAAACCGCTGCAACTCGCCAAATACTATCTGCCCTTTGACGACACTCTGAAAAATGCCTTGCTGGCGTTGCATCTGCCCAGTCACAACGAGCTGCATCAGGCGCAGGTCATTGGCAATCAGCTGGCAAGAATGTATGCCGCAGCAGTTGCGCCATTGCTCGCTCAAGCCAAATCATCCAACAAAGAAGTTAAAGCTGTCGGCTGCCACGGCCAAACCATCCGCCACTGTCCGGGGCACGGCTACTCCCTGCAAATCGGCAACGCCGCACTACTCGCTGAATTGACCGGCATAACCGTGGTCAGCGACTTTCGCAGCCGCGACATCGCCGCAGGTGGACAAGGCGCGCCGCTGGTTCCCGCGTTTCACGATCATGTGCTGCGTCATCCAGACATCCACCGCGTCATTGTCAACATCGGCGGCATCAGCAACCTGACCAGCCTGCCACCGCGCGCCGCCACCTCCGGCTTCGACTGCGGCCCCGGCAACCTGCTGATGGACGCCTGGTGTATGCAACACCTGGGCAAACCCTATGACAACAACGGCGCATGGGCAGCATCCGGCAAAGTGCTGCCCGCACTACTGGAGCAAATGCTCACTGAACCATTCTTCGCCCTGCCGCCACCCAAAAGCAGCGGGCGTGATCTGTTCAATATTGCCTGGCTGCAAAGCAAACTGCAAGGCAATGAAGTTGCTGCAAACGTGCAAGCCACCCTACTGGAGCTGACTTGCCGCAGCATCGCGCTAGCCATCCAAAATCATTGTCCCGGCGCAAAGGAAATTTATTTATGCGGCGGCGGCGCGCACAACCAGACCCTGCACAACCGTCTGGCTGCTTTGCTGCCTGACAGCAGTGTGAAAACAACTAACACCCTCGGCGTGGATAGCGATTATCTTGAAGCCATCGCTTTCGCCTGGCTGGCGCAACAAGCCCTGCATGGCAAACCCGCCAACCTGCCGCTGGTCACCGGCGCAAAACATCCCTGCATACTGGGCGCGGTTTATCGCAATCTATGACGCACTAATTCCCAACCTTTCATTGCAAGTCATTTTTATGTAAGAAGGAAACATAATGTCCGAACTTAATGATCCAAGAGTATTCTTTGCGGCAGAGCGAACCTTACTTGCGTGGAACCGAACCAGCCTGACGCTCATGGCTTTCGGATTTGTCATAGAACGGTTTGGGCTGTTCCTGCACTTGCTATCACCAAAACAAGGAATGCCTGTTGAGAGAGGCGTTTCATTCTGGGTCGGCATCGCCTTTATTCTCTTGGGCGCATATTCTGCTGGAACGGCAACTGCACAGTATCGAAAAGTACTCAAAACGCTAAAGCCCATCGAAATCCCTGATGGCTACAGCGTCAATGGTGGTCCGATTATTAATTTACTTGTCGCTTTTCTGGGTCTCGCATTGGTTGTTTATCTCTTCGTCACGCAATGATGTGGCCCCAATTTATAAGCGCGGTAGTTTGAATTACGAGGCAAACCGCGGACCCAACCCATGAACGGACTGATGTTAGCTATAACGACTGACTGACCTTTACTCTCGTGCGGTCGCCGGTTGGTCGATGAAACCGACGATGGCGACGGAACTGGCATTGGGCGCATTGATGATGGCCGTCTGGCGCAGAAAGCCCAGGCAACCGGTAATTATCCACTCTGATCAGGGCAACCAGTTTGGCAGTGATGACTTCGTGCGTTGGTGCAAGGATAACCGACTCACGCCGAGCATGAGTCGCCGTGGCAACTGCTATGACAACGCGGTTGCGGAGTCTTTACTTCAGCAGCTTAAAGAAAGAGCGTATTAAACGTAAGATTTATCCAACCAGGGAGGAAGCCAGGTTAGAAATATTGGGCTGCATCGAAGTAGTAGTTCACACCGACTGAAATGTTGTTATTCTTGTATTTTTGAGAATTAACAGTCTTGCTGTCTGAAGTGTACTCACCCACAACACTCCATTGGGGGGCAAACTTATATTCAATTCCCAGGCCATCGTGCACACGGGTTCCCGGCGCTGAACCAGTCACACCCAGTTTAGCGTAAGGCATGAAGTTATTCATAGGGAAGCCCAGCTTCACATCGGCACCATAATCTCTACCAGTTGCGGATTTAGTATGCCAATCCACAAAACCGTCTACGCCTAACATCACCTTACCGATATCCCATCCCCAACCTGCTTCAACACCTGGATAGATTTTATTCGAAGTGGATTGAGTATCCGGGCTATTTTTGTTGTAGCCGATTTTGCCATCCAGATAGCCACTGTCGAATTCGCTGGCTTATGCGGCGGTCATGCTCAGCAGCGCGGCTGCCAGAGCAATTGCCATTGTGCTTTTTTTCATTGTTATATCCTTTATAAAAATAAATTTAAGTACCATCGCACCAACCTGATCCGACAATATTGTGTTCCAACATATTGTGGGCGGATTGTACACAGCAAGAATAATTGTAGTTCTCTTGTTGCAAAAATACAACGCTCAAAACCAAGCGCGCTGCCGTCTCGCCTCACACAAACAAATACCGGCACTCACCGAAACATTCAAACTTTTCACACTGCCCAGCATCGGGATGCGCACCAGTTCGTCGCAGGTCTCGCGCGTCAGGCGGCGCAGATTACGCGGGGTGAAGTGTCGGCAGAGCCGGCTCTGGTATTGTGGTTGTTCGGCATCCCCCTGATCGACACTCTGGTCGTGATGGCGCGGCGGATGAAGCGCAAGCAATCACCGTTTGCGGCCGACCGCACACATATTCATCATGTGCTGGAGCATGCTGGGCTTTCGGTCGGCCGCACGGTGCTGGTGTTGTGTCTGGTGCAGCTGGTGTTGGTTGGAACCGGTGTGTGTTTTTACCTGATTCATGCTCCCGCTGTGGTGGCGTTCTGGAGTTTCGTGCTACTGATGGCAGCGTATTACTACTGTTTCCGCAAGTGCCAGGACAGGGGATTGATTTCTTTGGTTCAGATAGTGTTATACTGCGCCCCGTATAGGTTGGGTGTATGGATTTTTGGTTGTTTGAACGTTAATTTTTTAAGGAGTGGCCATGAAAAAAATCGCATTGATGTTTGTATTGTTGTTTACAGCTTCTGCGGGCTTTAGCGCCGTAGCTGCTCCGGGTGCAGGTAAAGGTGCAGCGGCTGCGGCCAGCGGTACGACCGTCCAGCCTAAAGCTGCTTCTATTGGCTTGACTACGTTCCATGCGTTTTCGGGAAAGGGTACGACCGGTACTCGCGGCGATCACGATCACGGCCACGGCCACGATCACGACCACGGCAATCACGGCCATCACGGCCACGAGTACGTCACTCATCACTGATTTAACCGAGCATCTAAAGATCCTTGGCTTTGCGCCAAGGATTTTTTTTGTCCGTTTAATTTGTGATGCTCATTACATAGTCTGATCTTATTCTCCATGGTTTATCTGAGGTCACTCTTTAGCTCGTTTTTATTCCTGCTAACGTTGGCGGGGTGTTCTTTTTTCGTTAACGATTCTGTGATGGCGACGCTGCATCACGTTGCTCCGCGAGGTGGCGATGCCGAGCGAGTAGAGTTCGATCCAGGGTTCCATTACTTGAGAGTGGAGACCGGTGGTAATGTTATCTTCATGGCATCGGATACCCCGCGCATCGATACAGCCGACACTGTGGGCATTTGGTATAGCGCTGGGCGTGAGGTGCTGCGTTTCCGGAATGGTCGATTGGTCGCTGCGGTTGGTCTTGCCACGGAATGGCGAGGAATCGTTGTGCAGGGGCTGCCGACGTGGGCAAAAATTGCAAGTGCGGTACAACCGGTCAGGTGGTCACGCATCCGCGACGTGATGCCGGGTTATCGTTACGGTGTGCATGATGCGCTTGTTCTGTCGGGCATTCCTCCGCCCGACGACAGCCGGTTGAAGGGAATCGACCCGTACTCGCTGAGCTGGTTCGAGGAACGGCTCGACACACAGAACACGGGCACTGATTCGCGGGGGGATGAAGAATTGCCGCCCGCACGTTATGCCCTGGATACCCGGAGTGCCGGCGAGACGGTGGTGTATGGCGAGCAGTGCCTGTCGGCGGAACTGTGCTTTACCTGGCAGCGATGGCCGGTGCATATGGAGGAGAGCAAGTGAATCCAAGTCGTGCGGATGCACGGTCATTGACGGGTTTTGTGGGATTGCCCGGACTGTCCTTGCGCGACGCGGCAATGATCCGGGCAGCATTTCTTTTCTGCGCGTTGGTTCTGCCTTCCACTTCCTCCAACGCTGAAGAGGTACAGGGGCGATTGAGCGTATGGCTGTCCACCCGAACCACCGCTGCGGATGACTATCCATTGGGATTGGTCTGGGGCGTGCCCGGTGAGAAAGTGGCTCAAGCCCAAATGCGATCGGAACTGCTTAAAGCGCTTTCTGATGGAGGCCGAGATCCCAAAGCGATGCGACGCTTATACGATTGGATAGCAGGGCTTCCAATCACGGGGCGCGTTCCTGTATCGATCGTCGATGCCGATTGGTTGAGTGCCAATCCGAATCACGACCCGGTCATTCTCGCGGGTCAGCGTGTGATCCTGCCCAAGCGTCCGCGTAGCGTTACGCTCGTCACCTCGGGTGGCGTGCGTTGCCAGCCGATGCACGTGCCGGGCCGCATGTCCAAAGACTATCTGGCGAGCTGTGTGCCTGCGGCCTCGCATCAGGTCGACTGGGCATGGGTGGTGCAGCCGGATGGGAAGGTCAAGCGCTTTGGCATTGCCGCATGGAATATACAAAAGCAGGACGAACCCGCTCCGGGCGCCTGGATATGGGTGCCGTATCGGGAGGATAAGTGGGCGGAAAACTTATCCAGCAAACTGGCCGCCTTTCTGGCAACACAAGGGGTCGCGCCAGAATACGCTCCGGCTGAGGCCGGTATGCACACTTCGAAAGCCGGGGTTTCGCCCCTGCGCGAAGTTGATAGACATGTCTATTACGTGGATCCTGTCGTGACGGCGAACGATTGGGGTGAGGCGGGTCTGTTGCAGTCGCCCACAGCGCGTATGCGTGCGACCGGACAGGCTTCGATAACGCTAAGCCGCACTTACCCCTATACGCACGCGAATTTCTTCTTGCAGCCGTTGGGCTGGCTGGAGGTGGGTTTCCGTTATACCAATGTGAGCAATCGGCTCTACGGCCCATCAATTGCCGGAAGTCAGGCTTACAAGGATAAGAGCGTTGATGTGAAATTCGGCTTGCTCGAAGAATCGGCGTATCTGCCGCAAGTCGCGCTGGGCATGCGCGACTTCATGGGCACCGGATTATTTTCGGGAGAATTCCTGGTGGCGAACAAACGCACGGGGCCGTTCGACTGGAGCTTAGGTCTGGGGTGGGGCTATGTGGGTAGTCGCGGCAATCTGCGCAACCCGCTTGGATTGATAAAACGCTCATTCGATACACCTCGCAATCTGGATCAAACGGTAGTTGGCGCAGGTGGAAACTTCGCGGTGAGCAGTTATTTTCATGGCCCAACGGCACTGTTCGGCGGGGTGCAATATCAATCTCTTTGGGAACCGTTGATCCTGAAGCTGGAATATGACGGCAATAATTATCAGCATGAACCACTGGCCAATAACCAGCGTCAAGACTCACCCTGGAACTTCGGCGCGACCTATCGTGCGGGGCGTGATCTCGAAGTGACGCTGGCGTTCGAGCGCGGCAACACGCTCACGCTGGGCCTTACGCTGCAAACGGATTTGCAAAGGCTGGCCACGCCCAAACTGGACGACCCGGCACGTATACCCGTTGTTGAGTATCGCCCGCAGCACTCGGTCATTGGCGAGGCGACGGCACGGGATCTGGAGATGCAAACAGGTTGGCCGGTGCACAGCATCGAGCAACATGGGCACGATTTGATCGTGAACATCGATGATGCAGATGCGGTCTATTGGTCCGAGCGCATCGACCGAGCAAACGCGGTGCTACACCGCGACGCACCGTACGCGATCGATAGCTTCAGCTTCGTGCACCGTCAACGCGGCATGGAACTGGCCGAACATCGGGTCGATCGCGATGCATGGATGCTGCAGCAAACGCAACCTTTGCCACCAACCCAACAGAAAGAAGCGGTGGCCGTTCGTTCCGCTGAGCAAAACGGACCGGCGAGTGAACGACCTAAGACGCTTTATCAGGCGGAAATTCCGATGTTTCAGTTTGAACCCGGCTTCAATTTAAATGATAACTTGGGTGGGCCGGATGGCTTCATTCTCTACCAGTTTTCGGCCGTAGGGCACGCCGAGCTGCGGCTGCGTGAAGACACGTGGTTGCAGGGCGGTTTGCAATTGAGTTTGTTGGACAACTACGACAAGTTCATCTTTGACGCGCCTAGCAA
>Ga0209880_1000257_pt1 | contig 13230 bp, 14 predicted proteins | sample PersoiDNA2013191_FD_185803 | JGI IMG/M metagenome (GOLD analysis project Ga0209880, IMG submission 185803) | Permafrost soil microbial communities from the Arctic, to analyse light accelerated degradation of dissolved organic matter (DOM) -... | ecosystem: Environmental > Terrestrial > Soil >... | reverse complement strand
CGGCTGCGCTGATGGGCCAATCGCTCATGTCCTCGGCGCGATACGGCAGGATGCTCGCTCCCCACACGTTGCTGAGTCCGCCTCGCGCAAACGACTGCATTCCGTGTGCGCCATCCAGCGTCATCGGCTGGCCGATCGGGTCGCGATAGGCGAAATCCGAGCCGTACGCGAGCTTCACCGGGATGCCGTCGCGCGTCGCCTCTACGCCGTCGCGCAAGAAGCCGAGCGCCTTCGGCTCCCATGACGTCGATGGACGCGACTGGAGATCGGACAGCTGGCGGCGCCGTGCGACCTCCAGCTCGAGTCCGGCGTCGACCATCGTGACCTTTTCGCCCGCGTCGAGCAGCGCGCTGGCGCACGCGACGCCCGCGGGTCCAGAGCCGATCACCAGAATCATTTGGGTCCGTAGAGCATGACTCTCCCTCCCCACAGAGGGCGATCAGTAAGTCCCACCCGCATCGCCGCTATGCGCGCTGGGTCGGGGTAGGAGTCGATCCAATCCACTCAGGACGAGCGTTCGGCTGAGGGGCGAATTTTTCGTCCGGGCTTCAGGCGCCGATCGGAACATAATGAAATTCTCGCCGACTGGGGTAAGCGCGTTCGCCGCCAAGGAGTGGATATGAAACGCTGGTTGTCTCTAGCCGCAGCCGTTGTAGCGCTCGCCGCGACTCCCGCCATCGCCACCGCCTCTCAGGATTCGGTTCACTTCGGGCCGATCAACAGTAGCTCTGGAGACTCAGGGACATGCGGTCCCGACTGGGCCACCGACACCTACAAGCGAGTCTTCGATGCCTCGACGGTGCCCAATCCCGGCGGCACCTACGACGTTACCGAGAGCTTTATCTCGGGCCGCTTCGTGACCGTGGCAGGTCCGAGCCCGGATGCATGTGATCCGTCCGGAACGCCAGGCAGCACCATCGCCGCCGGCGTGACCGGCAGCTTCAATGGCAATTTCCTGATCGTAGTCACGGGTGGGACGTTCAATCCCGATGCGACCTGCGACCCGACCAGCTGCGGCACCACCACCGACTTCGTGGCCACCGTCTACGGGGCGGACGCGACGTTCAACGTCACGAGCTTCGGCTTCACGTACCACGCCAACGGACCGGGCCTCATCCAGCGCGAGTGGATGAACGCGTCGGCCGACCAGGGCGGCAACGACGGCGACATCAGGACCACCTAGTACACAGATCGGACCGAGGCGGTGACGCCCCACCGTGGGGCGTCACCCGTTCGGATCAGTCGCCCTGCTCGGAAACGCGCTGCATGAGTGTGGACTCTGCGTAGTTAGCGACCAGCAGACCCATGCGGGTTGCATCGTCGCAAGAGAAGCGGAAGTGAAAGCCCGCGAATACGCGCGCGTCCGCCACTTGTGCGACCGCGTCGGGGAAGCTCGTAAAGCTGCGTTCGACCCCGGGCACGCCGTTGGACGTGGCCGTGAACTCGGCATCGGAGCCGAAGAAAGACGCGAGGACGGTGGCTGCCGCGCTGCTGACGCCCGAATGGCCGGACGGATATTCCTGGAAGTAAGGCGTGACCATCAGCGGCGCCCAGGCCGGATCGCCGATTGCCGTGACCGGACGCCAGAAGTTGAACGTGTTCTTCGCATCCCAGACGGCGATGGCTGCATCGGCCTGGGCCACGTTCACCAAAGCGAGCAGTCGCGCGCTGCGCAGGAGGTCGAGGTGATTCTCCTGGGCGAGCGAGTCAGCGACCCGGTCCCATATGGCGGTCGCCGTGTCGAGCTGCCAGAACTTTGCGGTTTCGGTCTGATAAGTGGTGCGAACCGTGCTGGTGGCGCTACCGAAGGCCTTGACCTCGTTGAGGTCGGTGGTGTAGCTCACGCTGTCCAGCGCCGGAGGTCCGGCGGGCCGGAACTGCGACGGGGAAGTCATGGCGAATGGAGTCGTGGTCGCAAGCGTCCGGAACTTGGGCGGTCCTGACCCGCCCGGCGTGGGCTGCCAGTCCCCGGGCGCGGTCCCACCGAGATAGGTCGGAGGAGTGGCGCTGAAACCGTCCGTTGCTCGCCAGGCAACGATCTGTGTTGCGACGGTGTTGCCCCAGTTGAGACCACGCGCGATCGTCGGATTCGTCCCATCCCCACTCAGCGCTGCCACCGAAGCTGCCAGGTCGGCGTCAAGGGCAGGCTTCTGCGCCGGAAAGAGGGACACCAACGCCGTGTATGCGGCGCCGATCGCCGCGGCCTCGCGCGACGCCCCGTGTGGTCCGGCTGACGAGACATGGATCGGTGTGTAGCGCGGCTCGATCGCATTCACCGCGTCGAAAACTGCCGCCTGGACGATCGCACCGAGCCGGGTGGCGGCCGGCGCCGAAACGTTGGCGGTGGCGAACGTGGCCAGCATGGTCGCGTTCCACGCGATCACCACGTTCGAACTGTCAGCGGCGCGGGCCGAGAGCATCCCTCCAGGCGCAGCCGCACTACCGCTGATCGCGACAACAAACGCCAGCACGCTAAGCACGAGACTTCGTTTCATGGATCCGACGCTATCCGTTGAAACCAGGGCTGCCTAGTTCGAAATCTGGACTTGCTGCTACAAAATTTGTACTTGCTCCCCAGGCGATGTGGGCACACAATCTGGCGATGGCCGGTTACGGACAGTTCTGCCCAGTCGCGCGAGCCTCCGAGATCTTCGCCGAGCGGTGGACTCCGCTTATCCTCCGCGAGCTGTTGGCACAGCACCACCACTTCAGCGAGATCCTCAAAGGCCTTCATCGGATCTCGCCGAGCCTCCTCGGCCAGCGGCTGAAAAGTCTCGAGCGGGTCGGGGTCATCGAGACCCGGCCGAATCCGACTGGGAGGGGCTCAACGTATTACCTGACCGAGGCGGGAGACCAGCTCGCCCAGCTGATTGGGGCGCTTGGCATCTGGGGCCAGAACTGGCTCGACCTTCAGCCACAGCACCTCGACAGCGACATCTTGATGTGGGCCATCCTGAGCCACCTTCAGATCGACAAGCTGCCGGTGCAGCGACGCGTCGTCCGCTTCGAGTTCCACAACGAGAAGAAGCGCTACTGGCTGGTGTTGAGGCGCGACGATCCAGACATCTGCTACAGCGACCCGGGATTCGGTGACGACCTGGTGATCCGGACCGACCTCGAGGCCATCACGAGGATCTACCTTGGACAGCTCAGCCTCGCCGACGCCCGCCGCTGCGAGTTGCTCGAGATCGAGGGTCCACGCGAGCTGGCGCGAGGGGTGGACGAGTGGTTCCCGGTGAGCGGCTTCGCACGTCACGCGCGCCCGGTGACGTACGACCGCGCCTCGCGGTCCTACAGCAGGTCGGCCTGAACCGCTAGGTCACAACCCTGGTTCGCTCGGGATCGAGCTCGCCAAGAAGTCGAACCAACACCAATCCGGTGACGATGCCAGCGATCAGCCACCCGACCGCCCCAACCACGGCTTCTACGAAATAGATGTCGGTCTGCGTCGTCATACCTCCGCCGGCGACCTGCCACCGGATGAGAAAGAGCGCCACGTTCACAATCGCGCCAGCGACGGTCGAGACCGGTATCCACCAGGCCCCCCCGCGAACATATGGCCTCAGCACGATCGCCTGGGCCACGCCGGTGGCGCACCCTGCCACCACCCCATAAAGCAGAGGGATGACACCAGAGGGCCGCGCCGGCCCTCCCATCAAGTAGCCGGTCCAATTCACCAGCCATGAGCTGACAGGGATGACGGCCACCACCAGCGCGGCAACAGCGCTCGCGACGATCCAGGGAATCTCGATCCCGACCAGCCGCCGGCCGAGCACGAACGCTGGCGGGCCGGCAATCGCAATGGCGCTCGCCACCACGACAACGAGCCCTATCGTGGCGTATGTCCAGTTCAGGGAATTGATAGAGGGAGTGGTGGCGAATCGCATCACCAGCCAGTAAAGAAGCGGCAGAAGGGTCTCCTGGACAGCGATCGCGAGCAGGCCGCCACCCACGACCGCAGCGACCCAATAGCCAAGCATTCGACGCCCGCCAGTCGTCATCGCCTGAGGCAGACGTTACTCTCCCTCCCCCCTGTAGGGGGGAGGGTCGGGGAGAGGGGCAAGCGGCTCCCTGTATAAGCGAATATTCGTTTATTCGCCTATACTCCTCCCCTTGGCGATCTACGCGACCCCTCCCAAGTCTGATGCGCTCCTCCGGCGCCTGGAGGAGCTCGACGAGCTGCGCCGCTACCTGGCGGAGCACCTCGGCACCTCCGCACACCCGTGGACCGGCGCGCTCCGCCGGCTGGCGGCGGCCGAGGCGACCGTGGGTTCGACGTCGATCGAGGGCTACGGCGCCAGCCTCGAGGACACGGTCGAGATCCTCGCGGGACGGCACCCGTCAGGCGCTTCCGACGAGACCCAAAGAATCATCGCCGCGTACGCGCAGGCGATGGATCGGGTCGCCGTGCTGGCCGACGACCGCCGGTTCCAATGGTTCCCCCAGACGATGCTCGACCTGCACTTCCTCGTCTGCCACCCGCAGCCCGAGGCCGGCCCGGGGCGGTTGCGTGATCGACCGGTGATCGTGACGCGAGGCCTGGTTCGAGATCCTTACCGGCCACCAGCCGCGAGCGACGTCCCCGCGCTCATCAACGAGGTGGCGAGGTGGTTGGGGTCAGGCGACCTGTCTCGCCACCCGGTGATTCGAGCCGCCATGGCGCACCTCAACCTCGTCTCGATCCACCCCTTTCGCGACGGAAATGGAAGGCTGGCCCGGATCATCCAGTCGCTGGTCCTGGCCAAGGAGGGACTCCTTCGGCCCGAGCTGGTCTCGATCGAGCCCTACCTCGGGCGGCACACGCGCGAGTACTACGCCGTCCTGGAAGAGGTACAGGGACCCTTCTTCGATCCGCGTCGCGACGCGTCGGCGTGGGTTGAGTTCTGCATCGAGGCGCACGTGTTCGAGGCCACGGAGCGGCGCCGCTGGCTGGAGATCGCGTACGCCCGCCACGACTTTTGCGAGCAGCTGGCGCGCGATACCTCATATCCAGAGCGATTCGTCATCGCCCTGGACCAGGCGTTGCTCGGACTGCCGCTGACCAACGCGGATTACCGACGTGAGGCTGACATCGCCGGCCCGACGGCGACGCAAGATCTTCAGCGACTGCGGCGCGACGGCTGGCTCGACCAGGAAGGCGGCGGCCGGTCCGTGCGGTACGTCGCCGCGGGGAAGTTGAAAGACCTTTGGTCCAAATCTTTCAAGAGGGCCTGAAGAGATGGACCACACCCAGCTGGGACGCGCCGGGGAGCTCGCCCTGGACCTGTACGCGATGGTCTCGTCGGACGGCGAGCTGGAGCTTTTCTCACCGGTCGCGGACGACGACCACGTGGATGCGACCGCGGGCCGCCGGGGGGCGTGCCGGCGATCGCGATCCAGGTCAAGACTGTGCGCGAGGTCGACCGGGGTGGGTTGGTCGAAGCCAAGGCTGACTATCCGGCTGGTCGGATCCGCGAACACCCCGCCTTTCTCTATGCGGTGCTGCTGCTGCCTTCGGTCACCATCGAGTGCGCCTGGCTGATTCCGAGCCCGGACTTCAACCGCATCGCGTATCGGGTTGCATCGGGCGATCGAGAGGTCCTCGAATTCCGAGGCGATCCATCGCGTGATGACCGCTACTCAACTTTTCGGGTTCCGCCGCTCGAGCTCGGCCCGCGGCTGCTCGCGGTCATCGACTCCCTTGTGGAGCACATACCACCGCACCTGATACAAGGAGCCGAGGGCTTGACGATGGCGAGGCGACGCGCGCGGTAGCGCGAGTGGCCCAATTGAAGTCGGGCCGGCACGAGTTCGGCGCAATAATCCGCTTCGCAGTGTGGTGGCGCCTCTTGCTGGCTTACGTGGGTACGGCTGCGGTGGCGGCGACTGCGCTCGAATTCGCGATGCCCGGTCAAGCACCGAGCCAAGACCGATTGATCCCGATTCTTCTCGCGGCCATCGCTCAGCACACGAGTCCGGGCTGGACCATCCAGGCCAGTCCCAACGAGTGACCGGGTGGTGGGCGGTACCTACCCGGCCCCCCCAAGTCGAGCTCTATCTGCGTCAGCTCTGCTTCAGGTCAGGCCGGCAGCGTCCCGGCCGGGAGTGCTTCGAGGTTGATGGTGCTGCTGTGCTGGCCATTGGAGCCCCACGACAGCCGGAACGTCCAGCAGCCCGCCGTTGGCACGTCCGTGATGCTCGGGCCCCCTGCAATGGTCACGACAGGTTGCGAGCTGCCCAAAGGATGGCCTTCGACCAACACGTTGGCTCCCGATGGGCTGTCCTTAGCCTCCCAGAGGATCTTGTTTGCGGTGCCGTCCGACCGGGGGCTGACCCCGGCCACAAGCTGAGTGTTAAACAGATATGCCACGGTGTCGCCCTGCGTCCCTAACGCCCACCGCACGGGCCATGGTGTCCCCTTAGCAACGACGCTCCACCCATCCTGCGCCCAGACCGGTGGCCGGGCATCGGTCAGCACCGTGCCTGCGCAACCGCCGGCGAAAGAGTGAACGGGAACGCTCGGGCTCAGATGAACCTGTGCAGAGGCAGCTGGAGAGGTCGTGCAACCTACTGCCAGAATCAGGAGGAGAGCACTAACTGCGCCCCCGCCCCTCGTGGTGTAGTGATTCATGACATTCATAACATCACTACACCAGCAAGCCCGAGATGGTTCCCGGTATTGCAGGCCCGCCGAGATTCGGGCACGGCAAACCTGATCGTGCCGCTCGGTCGAGTACGGCGGCACGAGGATTCGGTTTCGCTCGCGGCATACTGAACACATAGAGTCTCTGGTCGCATGGGCGTTGGCAGGATTGCTCCCGGCGTACCCGGGAGATGACAGCAAGGACCTGGCTCGCTCGCTACGGCGGCGGTTCGCGATGGTGGGACTGATTGTCGGGTTGGCGCTGGTTGGGACTTTGTGGGACTGGACGGCCAACTTCGCCGTAATCGGTGGGGCCTCGGTCGTGATACTGGCCGGGTTGTGGCTTTACTCCGAACACGGGGATCGGCCAGTAGCCTAGGCGAAGCGACCTGGCCGCCATGAGCAACCGGCCGCCCCCGCCACCTGGGCGATAGCCGCCGCAGACGTTGGGTCATTCAGAACTCGCTTAGTCGTTGCGCAGTGGTCGGACCAGGCGTCTCGGGCCTCTGAAATCGGCAAGCCAGGTCGCTAACGGATAGGCAGACCCAGTTTCCCAGATGTTGCCGGAGCTATCGACGATTAATGGGCCACCGCCTGCCAGCAAATGCTTGGACTCTGTACTGCCTGCCGCGGCGGCAGCTGAGTTCCAGCTGTAGACCTGACAGTCTGGGTAGCGATCGACGGCAGTAATTACAAGATTCAATCCCAAGCGGCCTCTAGTTTCGTCAGCCAGGCCGTAATGCGGGCCGGCACGTCCTCACTGTCTGACATGGATGCGAGGCTACCTCATGGTGCGTCGCGTTATGGATCAGATGGTGGGCCGGGGGTTCCGTAACGCGAACCAGGCCGCTGTCGTGAGGCGAGCGATTAGGCTCGCCCGCTATTACCCGTCACATATTCCGGCCGAGATCAGTGCTCTTGATGGCGGGCCAACTCCTCCAGCACGTCGGCGGCGCCGGCAGCTCCAGGAGCTAGACGGATGGCCTCGGCCAAACGAGCAGCGGCCTCGCGAAATGAAGGCCGGTCGAGCAGATCGCGAACGGCACTCTTGATAATGGCCGGACTCGATTCGCCGTCCATGGCCACCCCCGCCCCTAGCGCCTGGATGCGCGCGGCGAGGAACGGCTGGTCGGCTGCCGGGTAGGGAAGGCCCGCGATCGGCACACCGTGGGTAAGCGATGCGGTTACCGTGCCGTGACCGCAGTGCGTAACCGTCGCCGAGACCGAGGGCAGGACCTCCGCGTGCGGCACAAATGGCCGCGCTGTTGCGTTGTCGGGCAGCTCCGGCGGCATCGAGTTCCCGCCGTCGATAAGAAGGATGCGAACCGGCTCGCCCGCCAGCGCCGCCAGGGTGTTGCGAATGCGGCCGGCCGGGTCCCACAACCGCGTTGTGCTGAAGCTCACCAGCACCAGGGGTCGCGGATCGTCTGGCGCCCAGGGCGCATCCCAGCTTGACTGTGCCGTGTGCTCGGTGACCGGGCCCACGTAATGCACCGCCTTCGGTGCGCCCTCCGCCGAAGCGTCGAGCTCGGCAATGGTGGTGACGATCGTCGGGAGCCCATCCCAGCCATCATTGAGCCGCTCCATCCGTGGCAGCCCAACGGTTGCCCGAAAGTCATTTGCAGCGGCCAGGCGGGCGGCGCCCATCGGTGAGTCCGGCGGTGGCACGAGACCGGCCACCGAGGAATGCGCGAGGACGGCCACCGGGATATCGGTCCGCCGCGCCTGCGCCAGCGCACCCTGCATCAGAAAGTCAATGACGAGGACGTCGGCCGGGTTCGCCGCCAGAGCATCGGGAATGTCCTCCAGGTGCTCGGGGCACGCCCAGACGTTGCGGATGATAGCCGCGAGCCGCTGCTCTGGCGGGCGCTCGCCGTAGAGATCGAAGCTTCCGCTGCGCGGTAGCGCGGAGAACGCCATGCAGCGAGCTTCTATCGCAGCTTGCTGCGGAAGGTAGCCCAGGAACCGGACCTCGTTCCCGCGTGCGATCAACTCCTGGGCTATACCGACGGCCGGTGGCAGGTTGCCACCACCATCCCAGGTGACGAAAGTGAAACGCGTCATTTCACGCGTTCACGCGTCACGCGCGACGATATCGCCAATCAGCTCGCGGAGTGACGCCTCCACCTCGGCGCGACTCAGGCCGACGTCGCGGCGCAGCACCTTCCAGCAATAGATATCGGTCATCGCGACCAGCTGACCGAGTCGACGGCGGCGAACTGCAGGCGGCAGCTCGCCCAGCAGCGGAGAGAAGGCGCGCTCAACCCAGGCTGCGTGATATCTGCGACCAGCCTCAACCGTGTTGGTCACGCCGGCCAAACCATGCTCCTGGGATAGAAGGTGCAGAACCTCATCCCCCCAGTCCTCGTAGGTGCCGATGAGTAGCTTCACCGCCTCACGGATGTTGCCTGCAGGAACCTCGTCGCGCGCCCGGCGAATGCTCGCAGCGCGCTCCGCGCTGACGGCCCCGAAGAGTTTTTCCTTGGAGCCGAATCGACGGACTACGGTGCGTTCTGTTACGCCGGCCTGGGCGGCCACTTCATCAAGCGATACCTGGTCGTAGCGAAACTCTCCGAACAGCCGGCGGGCGGACTCCAGGATGTTTTCGCCATTGGCCGTGGCTGAGGCTGCGCGCCTTCCCATTCGATACTGCCGTGAGGTCGAGGATTGACTACTTGTCACTTTCATGTCAGTATAGCCGACATGAAAATGCAGGAACACATCGCCCAGACCCACGACAGCAGGCTTCGCATCCCCGACGGCACTTCAGTGGGAGGTGTCGAACTGGAGTACTGGGTGAAAGGTGCAGGCGAGCCGGTCGTGTTCCTGCACGGCGGAGTCCTGACCCATTGGTTCGGGCCCCTCGCCGATGAACTGTCCAAGAGGGGCAGCTACCGGCTGGTCAGCTATCGCCGACCCGGCTATGGAAGCAGCACGCTGCCCTCCCAACCGATCACCATGGCCGGGCAGGCCGACTGCTGTCTCGCCCTGATGCGACACCTCGGACTCGCCAAGGCGCACCTGGTTGGACACTCTATTGGGGCATGCATTGCGCTCCAGGCGGCCCTGCAGGATCCGGAGGCGGTCGCGTCGGTGGCGCTGTTGGAACCTCCCGTGATGACCGCGACCCCGGACCGGTCGCCCGCACTCACCGTTCTTCGCGCGACAGCAGCCCTGTGGAAGCAGGGCGATGTGGCGGGAGCGATGGACGCCTTCATGCGTGGGATAGTCGACCCCGATTACGAGCGCGTGCTCGACGGAGCCTTGGGGACGTGGCGCGAGGATGCACTGAAGGGAACGGACGCCTTCTTTCAGACCGATCAGCCGGCGGTTCAGGGGTGGCGATTCGAGAAGCCTGAGGCAGAGCGTGTGCGGCAGCCCGCAATTCTCTTCCTGGGCGAAAACAGCACGCGAGTCAACCCGATCCGCGAGCCCATTCACAGGACGCTGCTCTCGTGGCTACCTAATGCTGAGGGACACGCTCTGGAAGGGGCCTCACATCTCCTTCCTCTGCAAGAGCCAGCCCGAATATCGGCGTTTTTAACGACGTTTTACAAGGCTCAGATCACGGCCCAGAACCACTGGGACGGCTAGCTACGTTGGGTCGCTAACACAAGCCGCCGGATTCGTGTCTGCGACCTAAAACTATGAAGTGGGCCGGGGGTTCCGTAACGCGAACCGCGAGTCAATCACAGTTACAGCGACAAGCCAATGGTCGTGTAGGCCTCGACCTGACTGACTTCCGGACCGCCCATGATCGGGTGCTGCCATAAGTGATCAGCTATGTCGATGGTCTCGAAGCCCGCCGATTCGTCGGCTTGGGCGACCTCGACCAGCTTCGAACCGAGCCGGTGCGCACCGCCGTCCCAGGTCGTCGCGGGGATCTGCAGGCCGAGCTTCTGATGGTCCCTCTCCGTTGTGATTCCTCAACGACTGGCTCGGTCAGTCGAGCACGATCCAAAAGGGGCCGCGCGAGGGGTCGCCTCCAATACGGAAAGCCTACTGAAACAAGTTCAAAAACCAGGTCCCACTTCCGGACTGTATCCGTGATCAGAGAGCAGGATTGCGGGATCAAACGCGATAAACGATCTAGGGGCCATGAAGCTGTACCACCCGGCGAAGCATGCGGCCGAGATCTTGCACGATGGCTTTGGCGAGGCGAGCGGTACGTATCTGACCGAGACCGACTACAGCGGCGTGTGGCTATTCGATCTACCGCTCGACGAGCACATGGGTGACGACGACCCGGACGTAATGCTAGAACTTGAGATACCCGAGTCCGTGGTGGCCCCCTTCGAGTGGGTTGTTGGGCTGCCGTACCGCCAGTTCTTGATGCCGGCAGGACTCGTCAACCTGTACGGGCCGCCGCCCGTCAGCGACGAACCTCAGTCGTCACCCAACGCTTGAATGCAGAATCCGTGGTGGCCGGGGGTTTCCGTAACGCGAACCAACGCATCGAATTCAGTGGACGAACGATCTCGATCTAGGGTCAGAGTCTCCGACGGCGCCTTCCGTATGCGACGGCGCGGTGCTTGATCGCTCTGATTACGACTCTTTCGTTACCCCGGACACCCTCGATCGTGTAGATGACACGATAATTGCCAACCCGCGCCGACCACAGCGGTCGGAGGCGACCGAGCAATGGTTGACCGATTACTCTCGGGTCGAGACGCAGCCCTTCAACAATTGTTGCGACGGCGGCGCGTACGCTCGATGGCAAGTTCTCCAAGTCGCTCCTCGCCCGGCGTGTTAGGACGAGCTCAGGCAAGCCCGAGTTCTCGTTTCACCTCTTCCCAAGGAATGACTCGGCCAGCGGCGATATCTTCATCACTCTCGGCTAGTGCTGCCATCAGCTCCTTGTCGCTCAGGACCTCGAGCGTTTCGAGTAGGGACTCGTACTCGGCTGATGACATCACCACAGCGGCAGGGCGACCGTTCCGCGTGATGACCACGTGCTCATGGACCTTTTCGATCTCGTCAAGGAGTTCGGTAAGGTGGGTTCGCGCGTCCGTAAACGGGACTGTCTTTGCCACGTCGACAATTGTACAGAATTATGGACAAGTTGGTGGGCCACGGTGGACTCGAACCACCTACCTCCGCGTTAGATCGGCCTAAGCGCTGTGCTTGCGAGAGTGGGAAGCCGACCGTAAGCCGGGGAGTTACCTTCGCGGTAACACGCCTTGAGCGCTGCGCCTCCAATCTCCGCGAACCCAACGCCCACGAGCGCTGCAGCCGGTGTCATGTGGTACGAGAGGAGTCAGCCGAACAACAGAGCGGCACGGCCTGCCGCCCTCAGGCTCCGGGTGGAACGATGGCGCCAAGCTGGAGCAACAAACCGAGGTCGTCCCGAGCCGCCCAGTGGTCAGTAATCTGGCCATTGGCGATGCGAAAGATGTGCACGTGCTTCACGGAATAAGCCTTGCCGATCCCGGATGCCGGAACCAGCTCCGTACCCTCAACACCGACCCAGCTCGGCGGCACCGGCATTGTGGGCCGCGGCGGCGTGCCCCCAAACTTTCCGCTGACCGTCATGCGACACACAACTTGGTCGCCCTCGGCGATGATGCCGTCGATCTGGTACTGCCGGTCCGGAAATGCCGTGGCGAGCATCCGGTGGGCCATACCGATACCTTCGCGCCCATGTGTCGGTTGCTGTCCTGCGCGACCTGACGCGTAGTTGGTTGCTTCGGTTGCCCAAAACTCTGTGGCCTCGTCCAGCGCGCCTCGCTGCATCGCATCGAAGTAGCGCTTGATCAGTTCCTTGTTCGCATCAGCGTGACCCAAGGATCCGGTTTCAGCAGAGTCACTGACCACAGGCTGCGCTCCTTTAGATATCGGTGTTTAAGAAATGCCGACTTTACAACGCTGGGATTTGCTTCGCGCACACGATTGCCTCGGGTGGTGGGCCTGTCGGCCTTCGGGTGGTGGGCCGCGGTGGACTCGAACCACCTACCTCCGCGTTAGATCGGCCTGAGCGCTGTGCTCACGAGAGTGGGAGGCCGACCGTAAGGCGGGGTGTTATGTGGTCTGGGGCGTGCTCTGCCTGGTGCGCACCACTGGTCCTGCTTCGGAGGCGGCCCAAGTACGTGACGGCGGATACGCCCGGGTTGCTACACGCGTTGCTACACGACTTGGGCGAAGGTCGTTGGGGCCAGAACGATGGTCACAAATGGCAGGCGCTGAGGTCCGAAATCGAACTCGACGGAGTTTCTGATCCCCACACGTTCGAGTTCTGGCACGACTCTGTCCCAAAACTCGTCGGCGTCAGGCGAAAGGTCAGGCGGTTTCTCAACCCCTCCCTTGGCGAACGGCGGTGGAACCTTGATCGCATGTCCGCCACGGTCGAACCCAGGAGCCGACTGAGTAAGAACCTTCAATTTGTAGGGAACTGGTTTGCGGCCTCGCACGAATTTCATTTTTGAGGCCGCTCCGGTTCAGTCGCAACCTCGCATAGGGCCCTTGGAATCGTTGGTTTCGCGTTAGCATGCGAGGATGCCGATGTGGCTCGATCGTCAACCCGATGGCCTTCGGTGGCCAATGAGATTTGGCTATGTCATGGTCGCAAATCGATGTTGGATGGTCTATGTTCCCGCGATCTTGATTACAGC
>Ga0209880_1000255_pt1 | contig 13258 bp, 14 predicted proteins | sample PersoiDNA2013191_FD_185803 | JGI IMG/M metagenome (GOLD analysis project Ga0209880, IMG submission 185803) | Permafrost soil microbial communities from the Arctic, to analyse light accelerated degradation of dissolved organic matter (DOM) -... | ecosystem: Environmental > Terrestrial > Soil >... | reverse complement strand
CCGCTGATGAAGGCGTTGCCCGCGAGGCCGTCACCGAAGGCGGCGCCGATGGCGCCCAAACCTATGGCGAGACCGAACGCTACAAGGGCGCCGGCGAGAACAAGTCCGTGATCTGTCATGTCTCCCTCCTGGAATGATGTTCGTGCTCGAGTCCCTCGCGGGCCGCGCCGAAATAGATGACCGTCAACAACATGAAGATGAACGCCTGGATGAAACCGATGAAGACGACGTCGAACGCTTTCCAAATCGCCAGGAGCAGTGATCCGAGCACAGTCGCCGGCAGGCTCCCTACGACCGGAAGCTGCAAAGTACCGAAGGTCGCGATGAGACCGATCATCACCGCGCCCGCGAAGATGTTGCCAAAGAGTCGTAGGGCCAGGGTGGCGGGCTTGACCAGCTCTTCGAGAATGTTCAGCGGAATGAAGACGATGCGGGCCGGCAAGGGCAGCTCGAAGGGCTTCGTGAAGCGCCGCAGAAAGCCACCGGCCCCGAGCACTCGAACGCTGTACCACTGCACAACGAAGAAGACGATCAGTCCCATGGCCAGCGTCTGGTTCAAGTCAGCGTTGGCTCCGTGGAGGATCGGGAAGAAGGCGAGCGGCAGGACCTCGATCCAGTTCGCAATCAAGATGTACAGGAAGAGGGTCATCGCCAGCGGGATGATGAAGAGCGCATCGTCCGAGACGTTTGTCTTGATGAGCGACCGCAGTTGGTCGTATCCCCATTCGAACACGGCCTGCACCTTGCTCGGCTCGCCCTCCCTGAGCCTGGAGCGAATCCAGAACGCAACCGCGAGCGTGGCGACGATGGCGATGGCGCTCGAGATCAGGCTGTCGTAGTTGAAAGTGCACAGGGTCCCGCAGCCGAGGTCGATCGTCGGATGGGTGCCCACCGCGCCATCGGTGTGGATCACGCGCGGAGGCCCTGGCGTACGCCGGCCGCGACCATGACCAGCTGCGCGAGGCCGATCCCGAGCGGCACGGTCCAGGCTTGCGTGCCGAAGATCAGCGCCGCAATCAAGACCAGCGAGCTGAAAGCGACCAGACGCATGAGGCTCGCGAGCCTGAATGGAGTTCTGCGCTCTAACAGTCCCTGGATGGCGTAGCCGTTGACAGAGCCCAGCAGGAGGCCGGCCGCCAGGCCGACGCCAAACCCCAAGTGTCCGGCCAAAGCACTGGCCACAACGATGGCCGCCGCCAAGACCGCGCAGCCGATCGTCGTCATCCTGAGCACGCCGCCGGACCTCACCTAGAGAGCTCCCTTACCTTCAACCAGATGCCGGCCGCACCGGCAACAAGACCCACGAACAGTCCTACAAGAACGAAGACCGGCGCCGTGTTCAGCGCCTTGTCGAGCGCTACGCCTCCAACGATCGGCAGCAGGACAGCGGCGGCGAGATAAATCCCGATTCCGGCCATATCAGCCCCCGTAGGGCCTGGACTGCTGGTGGGCGCCATGCCCCTTCGAATTCTATCGGGAACCCGAGGTGCCGAGCAGACGGCGCATGAACGGCGCGGGCATTCGCCAGCCGGCGTGCTGCAGCAGGTCCGCGACGACGGTCGACACCAGGGCCAGCGTGACCACCACCACCACCACCAGCACGCGGCCGTGGCCGAAAAGCGTCAGGCCCAGCGCGCCGAGAAGAGCGCTGGCGGCGTAGAACACGTAGCAGGTTTGCCGCGCATCCAGGCCGAAGGACTGCAGCCGATGGTGGAGGTGCAGCAGGTCCGCGGCCGCCACCGATGCCTTGTGCCGACGGCGGCGCAGGATCGCCCAGGCGGTGTCGGCGATTGGCACTGCGAGGGCGATCACCGGGACGGCCAGGGCGAAGGCGACGGCGACCTTGGCCACGCCGAGGATTGAGATCATGCCCAGCGCGATGCCCAGGAAGTGCGACCCGGAATCGCCCATGAAGATGCGAGCGGGATGAAAGTTGAAGAGCAGGAAGCCGGCGCAGGTTCCGGCCAGAGCCCCACTGAGCTTCACGACGTCGATGTCCTTCAGCTCCCCGGCGGCCAGCATCAAGACCAGCGCCACGATGAAGATCACGCCTGCGGCCAGCCCGTCGACGCCGTCCAGAAAGTTGACGGTGTTCTGCATTCCAAGCAGCCAGAACATGGAGACCGGCGTGATCAGGAGCCCGAGGTCGACTATGTGATGGCCTGGAAGGCTGACCGCCTTGATCTCGATGCCATAGACGGCCACGGCCAGGAGAGACAGAAACACCTGGACAGCGAGCTTCACCCAGGGGCTCATCGAGCGCCGGTCGTCCAGGATCAAGAGCCCAGCCGCAAGGCCCGAGACCACGAGCACGCCTGGCATGTACTGGTAGTTGGGCAGGAAAATCAGCACAGCGACGGCGAATCCCACGAACATCGCCAGCCCACCCAGCAGTGGCGTCGGGTTGGGGTGTGCGTGGCGGCCGCCGGGTTGGGCGATCAACCCGATACGGCGCGACAGGACGATCGCGACCGGCACGACCAACGCGCAGACGGCAAACGCGACCAGCATCGGCCACAGACCCGGAAGCAGGTGGTCGCGCAGGCTCGTCAGCGCGCCGCCGCCGAAGAAGTCAGTCATCAGTGGCGCGACCCGGAGGAACTTCGGGGCGCGTCAATCAAATGAATATGGGATCGGGAACTTCCGGCAGAGCTCCAGCGCCCGCTCGTGCACCGAGTCGAGCGTCGCCGGGTCGTCGATTCGTTCGACCAGGTCTGCGATGCAGTCTGCGATCACCACCATCTCGGGCTCGCGCATGCCGCGCGTGGTGACCAGGGGCGTGCCGACGCGGACCCCGCTCGGGTTGAACTTGGAGGCCTCGTCGTAGGGGATCGAGTTCCGGTTGAGCGTGATCCCGACAGTCTCTGCGATGTCCTGGACCTGCTTGCCCGTCCGCTTCTGTGGCCGCAGGTCGATGAGCATCAGGTGGTTGTCCGTTCCGCCGCTCACCAGCCGCAGCCCGCGGTCCATCAGACGCTTCGCCATCGCTTTGGCGTTGACGACGACCTGCTTCGTGTAGACCTTGAACTCGGGCTTCAATGCCTCGCCGAAGCAGACCGCCTTGGCGGCGATCGCGTGCATGAGCGGCCCACCCTGCGTGCCTGGGAAGACGGCCGCGTCGATGGCCTTCTGGCGTTCGCTGCGGCACAGGATGATCGCGCCCCACGCCCCGCGCAGGGTCTTCTGGGTCGTGGTGGTGGTGATGTCCGCGTAGGGGATCGGCGAGGGATACTGCCCGCCGGCGACGAGTCCCGCGACGTGGGCCATGTCGACGAAGAAGGTCGCTCCGACCGAGTCGGCGATCTCGCGCATGCGTGCCCAGTCGACGATTCGCGAATAGGCGGAGAACCCGCCGATGATCATCTTGGGGCGCACCTGCTCGGCCAACTTCGCCATCGCCTCGTAATCGATCGTTTCGGTCTCGCGGTCCACGCCGTACGAATGGATCTCGTATAGCTTGCCGCTGAAGTTGGCGGGGCTTCCGTGGGTGAGGTGGCCGCCGGCCGAGAGGTCCATGCCCATCACGCGGTCGCCTGGCTGGCATACGGCCATGTACACCGCGGCGTTGGCCTGCGAGCCCGCATGCGGCTGGACGTTCACGTAGTCGGCGCCGAACAGCTGCTTCGCGCGCTCGATGGCGAGCATCTCGATCTTGTCGATCACCTCGCCCGTGCCGCCGTAGTAGCGCCGGCCGGGATAACCCTCGGCGTACTTGTTGGTGAGAAGGGTGCCCAGCGCTTCGAGGATGGCCGGGCTCGTGAGGTTCTCGGAAGCGATCAGCTCGAGCGTCTCGGACTGGCGCTTGAACTCCTTGCGGATGAGGTTCGCGATCTCCGGATCCTCGCGATCGAGGGCCCGAAAGGTCATCGTGGTTATGTTGGAGCTGGGACCGGAGATGCCGACCGGATCTTTGGAGCCCAGGCGGCCCGATCCGGGCGTTAGGGGGCCCGTCCCGGCGTCGTCACGCACTTACAGTGCGCTCCTAGCCGGGCCACCCCTGCCTTCGGCTCGGGCCACCTGGTTCTCCAAATCTCTCGGCCGGCCCTCCGGTCCCAGCTCGGTCGTCACGTCCTGAATGCTAGCCCGAGCGCAACGGCGGCGGCCCCAGCAGCTCTGGCGTCGTAATGGCGCCCTCGCGCAGCACGTGTGGCTCCGGGCCCGTGAGGTCGAGCACGGTGGAGGCCACGCCGCCCGGCGCCGTCCCGCCATCCATCACCGCCACCACTCCCGGCAGCTCGGCGTCGGCGGCGGTCATGGCGGGTTCGCGCCCGTGCAGGTTGGCGCTGGTCGTCATCAGAGGCCCCGCCGCACGCAGCAGGTCGAGGGCCACCTTGTGCTTGGGGATGCGCACCCCAAGGGTCCCTCCGCCCTTGGCATAGAGGATCAGGGTCAGGGGGCCGGGCCACCAGCGCCGCATCATCGCCTCTGATCGCGAGTCGACATGGACGAAGCCCTCGAGCTGCGACTCCGCGGCGACCATGAGGATCAGCGGGAGCCCAACGGGCCGGCCTTTGATGTGGAACACGCGACGCGTGGCGACCTCATCGTCCGCAGCGGCGCCCAGGCCGTAGACCGTGTCCGTCGGGAAGGCGATCACTCCCCCGCTCCGGATCAGCTGAGCCGCGCGGGTCAAACCCGCGCGCGTCGGTTTCAAAAACCGGGGTCCCCGCGAACTCACGCCGAAGGCTCTGAGTTCGTGGGGATGGAGGACCATGCTTCGAGGACTCGCTGGTGGCCGGCGAGGTCGCTGTGGATCCGGTGGCCGGCGAAGTGGCGGTTCGCCCCGTCGATCGCAATCGAGGCGATGGACGGGTCGAGCTCCGCGAGCGCGCGACCGCCGGCCTTCAGGCGGCCCGGCGCCTCCGCCAGCAACCGGGTCACCAGCGCGGACCCCTGGTCGTCCGCAAACAGGGCTCGCGCCGGTTGGGCCACCACCTCGGGCGCGAGCGCCGAGCCGGCCGCGACGTACGGGAGATTTGCGCAAACGAGGTCGAAGAAGCCGACCAACGGCGCCATCAGGTCGCCGCACACGAGCTCGATGCGATCCGACAGGCCATGGGCTGTGACATTCAGCGCCGCGACCTCGAGCGCATCCCGGGCTACATCCGAGGCCACGACCTGGACGTTTGGCGCGTAGTGCGCGATCGCGATGGCGATGCAGCCACTCCCTGTTCCCACGTCCGCCAGCCGGAACGGCCTCCCTGCCTCGCGAGCAAGCTCGACCGCGCGCTGCACCAGGACCTCGGTGTCGGGGTTTGGGATGAGGACCGCCGGCGTGACCACGAAGTCCAGCCCCATGAACTCTTTGTGCCCGACGAGATAGGCGACCGGCTCGCCTTTCGCCCGCCTCGCCACCAGCGCGCGATAGGCTGCGAGCTCCGTCTCGGTCAGCGGCCGGTCGAACTTCAGGTACAGGTCCAGCCGCCGCATCCCAAGCGCATGCGCGAGCAGGACCTCGGCGTCGAGACGGGGTGAGTCCGGGGCGCGCTTCTGGAAGTGCTCTGAGGCGAGCTTCAGGACTTCGAGAACGGTCACTCAGGCTTCGCGCCGCCGTCGAGCAGGGCGGCCCGTTCGGCGTTGACAAGCGCGGCGACCAGATCATCGAGGTCGCCGTTCATAACCGCGTCCAGCCGGTGCAGCGTGAGCTTGATCCTGTGATCGGTCACGCGGTTTTCCTTGAAGTTGTAGGTGCGGATCTTCTCCGACCTGCTGCCGGTGCCGACCATGCCGCGCCTCTGCGCCCCGATCTTCTCCTGCTGCTCCGCCAGCTTGATCTCGTACAGCCGCGCCCGCAGCACGCGCAGGGCCTTCTCCTTGTTCTGAAGCTGGGACTTCTCGTCCTGGATGCTGACCATCATCCCGGTCGGCTTGTGCGTGATGCGGATCGCCGAGTAGGTGGTGTTCACGCTCTGACCGCCCGGCCCCTGGGAGGTCGACGTCTTGATCTCGATGTCCTCCGGCTTCAGCTCGACCTCGACGGGGTCGGCCTCAGGCATGACCGCGACCGTGGCCGCGGAGGTATGAATGCGGCCTTGCGCCTCCGTCTTCGGCACGCGCTGCACCCGGTGGACGCCACCCTCGAACTTCAGCTGAGAGTAGGCGCCATGCCCGTGGACCTCGAACACGACCTTGTCGAATCCGCCCTTCTCGGTCGGCGATTCCTCGACCACTTCCACCTTCCAGCCCTTGTGCTCGGCCCACTTCGTGTACATGCGAAAGAGGTCGCCGGCAAAGAGCGCCGCCTCCTCCCCACCTTCCGCCCCCTGGATCTCGACCACGACGTCGCGGTCGTCATTGGGGTCTTTGGGCAGGAGCAGCACCTTGAGCTTCTCGTCGAGCTCTGCCAGCTGCGCCGACGCGCGGTGCTCTTCGGCGCGCAAATACTCCTGCATCTCCACGTCGCGTTCGTGCTTCTGCAGCTCGCGCGCGGACTCGACTTCCTGCTGCGCTTTGCGGTAGGCCTCGTAGGCCTGAACCGTGTCGCGAAGGGTGCGCTGCTCGCGGGCGAGCTTGGTCACCTGGGCATGGTCGGAGGCAACCTCCGGTTTGGCCAATTCCGCTTCGATCTCCCGGTGACGGCGGGCGATGCCGTCGAGACGGTCGATCAATTCCTTTTTCCCGCGTGACCTGGCTCCGCCAGGTCACCGCCCCGAAACCCTGCAGCCAACAACGGTTCGATCGCGATGGTTTGGGGGGTTCCCCATAAGGGGGGCCTGCCCCCCTTGTGCCTGTTCACGCCGCTGCTCCGGCGGTTTCCTCCTCGCCCTCGCGCGCGCTGTTGAACGCGGTGATGGCGACCTCGAGCATGTCGTCGGAGGGCTCGCGGGTGGTGAACTTCTGCGTCCCGAGGACGGGCAGGAGGAGGACGCGGACCACGGGGTTCCGGCGGTGCACGGCCATGAACCGGATGGCCTCGAAGCCGGCGCCGGCGATGATCGGGATCGCCAGCACCCGGCTCGCGATGAGCCAGAACCAGTTGGGGTGGAAGATCGCGACGATGCTGAAGACGATCACGCTCACGACGAGCACGACGATCAGGAACCCGGTTCCGCAGCGTGGGTGAAGCGTGCTCGCCCGCCGCACCGACGGCACGTCGAGCGGCCAGCCCGATTCGAAGGCGTTGATCGTCTTGTGCTCCGCGCCGTGGTACTGGAAGACCCTCTTAACATCGGGGATCAGTGCGATCGCGGCCAGGTAGCCGAGCACGAGCCCGACCCGGATCAGACCCTCGACGAGTACGAATTGGAAGCTGCCGCTGCGGCGCACAGCGAAACCCGTGAGAAGCAGCGGGAGGGCGATGAAGATGGCCGCGGCAAAGACACCGGCAAACGCGACCGAGCCCGTGATCTCTTTCTTACCGATCACGATGTCCTTGCCGTCGGCGTTCATGTTGGCCGACCAGATCAGCGACTTCATGCCGAGATGCAGCTGCTCGCCGATCAGCGCAAGGCCGCGGACGAACGGCAGCTTCCAGATCGGGTTCACGTAGATCGACGCCTTCAACTCTCCGCGGTCGACCACGATCTCCTTCGTGGTGGGCAGGCGGACGGCGACCGCGTAGTGTCGCTTGCCGCGCATCATCACGCCTTCGATGACGGCCTGGCCGCCATAGAAGAAAGGTTGCTCGGCTTTACCTCCCCGCTTGCCGCGGAGGTCGGCGCGAAGCACGGGGTGGGGCGCTTCCGTCCCCGTTACCGGAGCGGAAGTCTCCGGTTGGGCCATCTAGGACCGGGTCTTAGCAGCCCGCTTGCGGAACCGCTCGACCTGGCCGCCTGTGTCCACGATCCGCTGCGTGCCCGTGAAGAACGGGTGGCAGACGGAGCAGATCTCGGTCTTGAGCTCCTTGCGCGTCGACCCGGTCGTGAACGTGTTCCCGCACACGCAGGTGACGACCGCATCTTCGTAGTAGGTGGGATGAATCTGTGCTTTCACTGTTGCCTCCAGGCAGATATAAGTCTAGCGAGCGATTGGGGCGAGCACGAGCAGGCCGAGCGTCTGAACCAGGGCGACGCCGAGGTAGACCACTAGCGCCAGCCACGCCAGGCCAAGCGCCCACCGTGCCCCAACTGGAACCGAGGTGTAGTACGGGTTATTCGCGTCGCGGAACCGCTGGATCGCCGTCGAGACGCCAAGCACCGCGACGATGATCAGAAGAAAGCTGACGAAGTGAAGGAAAAGCGCTCCGGCGGCGATCATCGCAAAGCCGGCGATCTGCAACCACGGTGAAACGGGGGCAAGGATCCAGGCGCCGTCCAGCTGCCAAACCGGAATGAGATTCAACAAGTTCAGGCCAAATCCGATCGCTGCGGCCAGGAGAAAGACCGGATTGTGAGTCGCCCCGTAGAGCGCGAAGGCCGCCGTGGCGCCGACCGTTCCGGCGATTGGCCCGGCAATGCCAATTTGCGCTTGCTTCACGGCGCTGGTCGGATGTGACCGTTGGAAGATGGCGGCGCCAAGGAATGGGATGAATATGGGGGCAGTCGCCTGCATCCCCTGTCGCCTGATCTCAAGCACGTGGCCCATCTCGTGAACGAAGAGCATCGCCACGAACGCGACTGCGACCCATGGCCCGTACACCAAGGCATAGGCTCCGAAGCTGACCGCGCCTGTGATCAGGGTTGCAGCTGCAGGGATCTTGAACAGGAGCACAAGCACGTAGCCGCCCTTGGTGACTACTGCCGCCAAAACGGCCAGAATCCCGCCCAGAACGCCGCGATTTGACCTGTCTGAAGGCGCCGGCGAGGTGTGATGAGGCGAGTCCGGCGGGATGTCGGACGTCACGGGATAGATCGGCGGCGGGGGCGTAGGCGGCACCTCGTCTCCCTGCCCAGGTAGGAACGGATCCGTTTGGCTCATCTGCTTAGTAATTGATACCCGGGCCCGGTCCCAGCTAATCCCCGGCGAGAACGCCTATCGGGTGTTCGGCCGGCCAGCCGGTCCGGAGCTCAATTGGGGGTGCCGACCACGTGGTGCCGGGTGGTGAGCCGCCGGATAGTGGCATGGCGGCTCGACATGAGGAGCGATGACGTTTCGGCGTAACCGCTGCCGAAGAGTACCCCGGGCAGGAGCTGGCCGCCCGTCACGCCGGTGATCGCGACCGCGACGTCCGCCGCGGGAACCAGGTCTGCGACGCCGAACGTGCGCCCGGCGAGCTCGCCGATCAGAGCACGCTCCTCGTCGTTGCGCGGCCACAGCCTGGCCTGGAGCTCGCCCCCGAGACAGCGGACCGCGCAGGCCGCGATAAGGGTCGCGTGCAGACCATCGATCCCGATTGCCGCGTCGATCCCTGTGCCCGGGACGGCGGCCATGACTGCACCCGCGACGTCACCTTCCTCCAGCGTCCGGACGCGAGCCCCGGCCGCGTTGACCTCCGCGATGATCTCCTGGTGGCGGGGGCGGTCGAGGATGACCACCGTCAGGTCCTGCACGCGAGCGTCGCGGGCAAACGCGATGCGTCGAAGGTTGTCGGTGATCGAGTCGTCGAGGTCGATGGCGCCACGGGCTCCGGGGCCGGCCACCATCTTCTCGGCGTACCAGACCGGAGGCAGCTTGGCGAAGCCACCCGGATCGACGGCCACGAGTATCGACACCGCGTTGGCCGATCCCCTGGCGACCTGGCTCGCCCCCTCGACCGGAAACAGCCCGAAGTCGAGGTTGCCGTCGTCCCCGGCCAGCGAAGAGCCCGACGCGAGGTTGGGATCGTTGCGCGGACCGAGCACGATCCTGCCGCCCACGCCGGCGTCCTCCAGCACTCGCTTCATCGCCTCGCCGGCGATCTCGCTGACCCGGTCGGGATCGCCCTTGCCGAGCAGGCGCGCGCACGCGAGCGCGGCGGCCTCGGTGGCGTGGACGAGCTCGAGCGACAGCTCTCGGCGCGCCTGGAACGAGGGGATCCCCCTTCTCTGCGGCTCCACGGGTGCCTCCTAGGAGCCTTCGGTCTCTTCCAGCAGCTCCGCCGGGCGAAGCTCCATCTGGTCGATGCCGCTCTGCAGGAAAGCAGCCCTTACGAAGTCACGGAACAGCGGGTGCGCGCGGTTGGGCCTAGAGCGGAACTCGGGGTGGAACTGGCTGGCCACGAACCAGGGGTGGTTCGCCAGCTCGACGATCTCGACGAGCCGTCCGTTTGGCGACACGCCGCTGAACACCATCCCGGCCTCGCCCATCACCTCACGATATTCGTTGTTGAACTCGAAGCGGTGGCGGTGCCGCTCGTAAACAACCTCCTCGCCGTATGCCTTGTGTGCGAGCGAGCCGGGGAGCAGCTTGCACGGGTAGAGGCCCAGCCTCATCGACCCGCCCATCTGGTCGACGTTTCTCTGCTCGGGCATGAGGTCGATCACCGGCGTCGACGTGAAGGCCGCGAACTCGGTCGAGTTGGCGTCCGGCGCGTCGAGCATCTCCCGCGCGAAATCGATCACCGCGCACTGCATGCCCAGGCACAGACCAAGGTATGGGATGCGGTTGTGGCGCGCGTAGCGCGAAGCCTGCACCTTGCCCTCGATGCCGCGGTATCCGAATCCACCCGGCACGACGATGCCCGCCACGCCCATGAGCGGCGAGGTGTCGCCGGCGTCCAGCTTCTCCGATGAAACCCAGCGGATGTCGATCGCCAGGTTGTGGTGGATGCCGGCGTGCTTGAGCGACTCGATGACGCTGAGGTACGCGTCCGGGAGCGAAACGTATTTGCCGACCAGGGCAATCGGCACTGTGGCTTTCGGATGCTTGATCCGTTCGACGAGCTGGGTCCACGGCGCGAGGTCCGGCACGTGGGACGCCTCCTCGAGCTCGAAGTGCCTGGCCATCACCTTGCCGAGCCCAGCGGCCTCGAGCATCAGGGGCACCTCGTAGATCGAGTCGACGTCGGGCACGGAGACGACCGCCTCGCGCGGCACGTCGGTGAAGAGGGCGATCTTCTCCTTGAGGTCGGCGTCGATCGCGATCTCCGAACGGCAGACGATCGCGTCGGGCTGGATACCGATCGCGCGCAAGGCCTGGACCGAATGCTGCGTGGGCTTGGTCTTCATCTCCTGGCCGTGCACGACCGGCACCAGAGAGCAGTGCACGTAGAAGACGTTCTGGCGGCCGAGGTCGTTCTTGAGCTGGCGGATCGCCTCGAGGAACGGGAGGCTCTCGATGTCGCCGACCGTCCCCCCCACCTCCACCACAACGACGTCGACCTGCGGATCGCGCGACGCCCGGAGGATCTTCTCCTTGATCACGTTGGTGACGTGAGGTATCACCTGCACGGTGGCTCCGAGGTAGTCGCCCCGCCGCTCGCGTGCGATGACCTCCTGGTAGATCTTGCCGGTGGTCACGTTGGAGGCAACGGTCAGGTTCTCGTCGACGAAGCGCTCGTAGTGCCCGAGGTCCAGGTCCGTCTCGGCGCCGTCATCCGTAACGAAAACCTCGCCGTGCTGGTAAGGGCTCATCGTGCCCGGGTCGACGTTGAGGTACGGGTCGAGCTTCTGAAGGGAGACGGAGAGGTGGCGGGCCTTCAGGATGTTCCCGATCGACGCCGCAGTGATGCCCTTTCCCAACGAGGAGACGACACCCCCGGTCACGAAAACGTACTTCGACATTCAGACCTCCAGGGCGGTTTTATAGAGTTTACCGGGTAAGGGCCTTGAGTTAAACCTTTGGCTCGAAATATGAGCGGAAACTTCGCAGTTTCCGCTCATCGCCCGGTCGGCTACGCCGACGGGGCTGCTCACTTTCGCGGGGATTGGATTTACTGAAGGAACTCCCGGCCACGGGTGGGCGGGAGGAAGGACAAAGTCGCAGCCGGGATTAACCCGGCTGCCATTGCGACGCTGGCTACGACTTCGGCTCGACTTTTGGTTCCAGGACGACGGTTTTGGTCTCGTACTCGCCCGACGAGGCCTGCACAGACAGCTTGGGCTGCGCCTCCGCCGCGGCCACGGCCATCTCCTTGAGGAAGCGGTCCAGCGGGTCGAGCTCCAGCTTCAGGCCCGGGATGGCGTAGTGCATGGGGATGACGTAGCGCGGCTCCAGCTGCCGGACGATCTGGGCCGCCTGGGCGGCGTTGATCACGGTGCGCCCGCCGACCGGCACCAGCAGGACGTCGGGCGCCGAGATCCCCTCCGCTTCCGCATCGTCGAGGGCGCCGCCCAGGTCGCCGAGATGGCAGACGCGCACGTCGTCGATCTCGATCAGGTAGATCGTGTTGCGCCCGTGCTTGGCGCCCTTCTCGGAGTCGTGGAAGCTGGGAATTCCGATCACGCTCACGCCGGCCACCTCGTACTCGCCCGGACCGCGGATCTCATACGCGTCTCGCACGATCTGCGTGTAGTTGTGGTTGTCGTGCTCGTGGCTGACCGTGACAAGGTTGGCGTCCAGCCGCTGCAGCTTGAGCCCGATCGAGGGTGGGTAGGGATCGGTGACGACGGCCGCGCCGCGGCCTCGCAGCCGGAAGCAGCCGTGTCCGAGCCAGGTGACGTCCAAGTGCCTCTCCTTTATCTGTGAGCTGCGGCAGCTACATGCGGTCGGGCGCGCTGACGCCCATCAGGTCGAGCGCGGTCTTCAAAGTGTGACGCGCCGCGCGGCACAGCTCCAGTCGCGCCCGGGTCAGCGCCGGGTCGTCGACCACCACACGGTGCTCGCTCTTCTCGTTGCCCGCGTGGTAGAAGCGATGCACGGCGGTCGCGAGATCCTGCACGTAGTAAGGGATGCGATGCGGTTCGAGCACGCGGGCCGCATCCTCGACGACCTCCGGCCAGAAGGCCAGCTGGCGGGCCACGTCCAGCTCCCAGGCCTCGACGAGCAGCGATATGTCGGCATGCTCGGGCAGCTGAGGATGCTTTTCGAGCGCCGTAGCCTCTACGTTGACCAGTCGCGCGTGCGCATACTGGGCGTAATAGACGGGGTTCTCGTTGCTCTGCGTGACCGCCAGCTCGAGATCGAACTCGATCGTGGTGTCAGGCGAGCGGAGCAGATAGAAGTAGCGCACGGGGTCGGAGCCGACCCGATCGATCAGCTCGTCGAGCATCACGAAGCGCCCGGCGCGCTTGGACATCTTTCCCTCTTTCAGGTTCACCATCTGATGAAGGATGACCACGAGCTTGGCGGGGTCGATCCCGAGCGCCGCGGCGGCGGACTTCATCCGCGGCACGTATCCGTGGTGGTCAGCTCCCCAAACCTCGATCACCCGGTTGAACTCACGCACCTCGAAGCGGCTCAGCAGGTAACCGAGGTCGGACGCGAAGTACGTCGGCTGGCCGTTCGAACGGATCACCACGCG